>VFSW01010292.1_pt1 | contig 13266 bp, 8 predicted proteins | sample 5358111 | NCBI WGS metagenome assembly VFSW01 (sample SAMN11554181, study PRJNA540505) | mine drainage metagenome | isolation source: sediment from site ElyBrook_90M | place: USA: Ely Copper Mine, Vershire, VT | collected 2017 | reverse complement strand
GGGCATCGCTGCGCGTGAGCGAACCGGCGGCCGGCCGGCTGGACGTGCTCGACCTGCAGCTCCCAGGAGGCCTGGCGGCGGCGTCGCTGCGGGCCGACCTCAGCGCGCACGACGGCCGGCTCGCCGTGCACGCCGGCGTCGAGGGCCTGCGGCTGCCGGGTCCGAATCCGGACCTGCTGGTGCGCGAGCCGCTCGCCGTCGATGCGACGGTTCACCTGGATCGGCCCGATCGCCCCGTGGAGCTCGCGGTGTCGCACGCACTGTTCGGTTTGCAGGCGCATGCCGCGACCGCCGGTGCGCGCCACGCCGAGTTCGAGCTGCAAGTCGCCGACCTGCGGCCGTTCGCCGCCCTGGTGCATCAGGACGTGCGCGGCGGCTTGACGGCGACGGGCAACATCATGCCGGGCGAGGGCTCCTGGCGCCTCGGCCTGGAGGCGCGCCTGGCGCTCGGCCGCGGCGGCGAGCCCTGGGCGGCATGGCTCGGCAGCCGCGCGAGGCTCGACGTCGACGCCAGCGCATCCGACCGGCGGGTCGACCTCGGCCGGTTGCGGATCGTCGGCGCCGCCGGCAGCCTCGAGGTCTCGGGCGAGGCGACCCGCCCGTCGACGCCCGGGCGCTACCTCGAGCGCGTGCAGGCGCGCTGGAGCCTGCACCTCACGGACCTCGGCCTGTTCGCCGATCGGCTCGAGGGCGAGCTCGACGCGTCCGGGAAGCTCACCGGGCCGACCTCATCCATGCAGATGGAGGCGAACGTGACCGCCGACGCGGCGCCGCGCGGCGTGCCGCGCGGGCGGGTGAGCGCCACCGTGCGGGCCCTCGGTCTGCCGCGCACGCCGAGCGTCACGGTGGCGGCGCATGGAACGCTCGACGAGGCGCCGCTCGAATTGCTGCTCTCGCTCGAGCGGCCGCGGAGCGGCGGCCTGCACGCGGTGATCCAGCGCGCCGACTGGAAGAGCGCGCACGCGCAGGCCGACCTGAGCCTCGACCAGGCGCTGGAGCGGCCGCGCGGCGCCCTGCAGGTGCGCATCGAGCGGTTGAGCGATCTCGACGCGCTGACCGGCATGCACCTGCAGGGCGATCTGCAGTTGACCGGGCGGGGTACATTGCGCGCCCTGGATCTGCAGCTCGCGGCGCACTCGCCCGCGATGCTCGGCGCCGCGGCGACGCTCACGGCGCGGGCGACCTTGGACGGCACGTCGCGCACGCTGCGGATCGCCGACGCGGATGCCGAAATCAAGGGCGAGCGAGTGCACCTGGCCGCGCCCGCGCGGATCTCCTTCGCCGACGGCGTGGTGCTCGGTCCGCTGCAGATCGCGGTGCGCGATGCGCTCCTCAAGGCGCAGGGGCGCCTGTCGCCGGCGCTCGACGCACGCCTTTCGTTGCGCGGCGTGCAGGCCGATTTGATCGATGCGTTCGCGGGCGACTGGCTCGCGCGGGGCACGTTGAGCGGCCGGGCGCGGCTCGGCGGAACGCTCGCGGCGCCGACCGGCTCCGTGCACCTGGAGGGCGCCGGACTGCGCCTGGCCGGCAAGGCGGCCGAGGGGCTGCCGCCCATCGAAGGCCATGCCGACGGGCGACTCGACGGCCGGGTGATGACCATCGACGCAGGCTTCAGCGCCGGACCGACCTCCGAGCTCGCGGTCAGCGGCGCCGTGCCGCTCGGCGCCGCCGCCGAGCTCGACCTGCGGGTGCGTGGCGGCTTCGATCTCGCGCTCGTCAATGCGCTGTTCGAGGCGCGCGGGCTGCGCGTGACCGGGCGCGTGGCACTCGACGGTGCGATCATCGGGCCGCTCGGCGAGCCGCGGGTCACCGGCACGATCTCGCTCGACGGCGGGAGCTTCCGCGACTTCGGCCGCGGCATCGAATTCACGAGCATCGCCGCCGAGCTGCGCGGCGAGAACGGGACGCTCACCATCGAGCGATTCAAGGCCACCGCGGCCTCCGGCGAGGTGACCGTGACGGGCGGCATCGGGGTGCTCGAACCTGGCGTGCCGGTGCATCTCGAGGTGACCGCGCGCAACGCGCGGCCGGTGGCGAGCGCCATCGTCACCACCAATCTGGATGCCGACCTGACCGTGACCGGCAAGGCGCTCGAGCGCCTGGACGTGGCCGGCACGATGACGCTCAAGCGTACGGTCATCGGCATCGCCAATTCGCTGCCGCCGGAGGTCGCGGTGCTGGACGTGCGCCGCCGCGGCGCACCGGCGGTCGAGCCGAGCCGCCGGGCCGTGGTCGTGGGCCTGGATCTGCGGGTGAGCGCGCCGCGGGAGGTCCTGGTGCAAGGCCGCGGATTGGACGCCGAGCTCGGCGGCGAGCTGCACATCGGCGGCACCGCCGCCGAACCCGCGGTCAGCGGCGGCTTCGATCTGCAACGGGGCAGCATCACGTTCGCCGGCCGGCGCCTGGATTTCACCGCCGGCCGGGTGGGATTCGACGGCACGGGGCTGCGCAAGAAGATCGACCCGACGCTCGACTTCACCGCGCAGGCCGCCCTGATCGACGCCACCGCGACGCTGCGCGTCTCCGGCCGCGCCGATGCGCCGCGCTTCGCCTTCACCAGCGTGCCCTCGATGCCGGCCGACGAGATCATGTGCCGCCTGTTGTTCGGGCAGTGCACGACGCAACCCTCGGCGCTGCAGGCGGCGCAGATCGCCGGTGCGCTCGCGACCCTGAGCGGGACGGGCGGCGGCGCACTCAATCCGCTGGCGAGGTTGCAGAAATCCCTGGGACTCGACCGGTTGTCGGTGGGCTCGGCCAACACCGGCGTGACACCCGCGGGGGAGACTTCCGCCGCCAGCATCCAGGCCGGCCGGTACGTGTCGCGGCGGATCTACATCCAGGGCACCCAGACCACCGCCGGATCCTCCCAGGTGGAGGTCGACGTCGAGCTCAACAAACACCTCAAGCTGCAGACCCGGCTCGGCAACGGCACCGCGATCATGCAGGGAACCACGCCGGATAACGACCCGGGCAGCAGCATCGGGCTCTCCTATACCTTCGAATACTGAGCGGCCGGCGGTGCGCTCGGGGCGGCGTAGCGGTTCGCGAGCGTCTGGTAGAGCGGCGGGCTGATCAGCTTGGACACCGCGGTGGCGAGCGCCGCGGTGATCATCAGCGGCAGCACCATGGCGTGCTGCGCGGTCATCTCCATCACGATCACCAGCGAGGTGAGCGGCGCCTGGGTCACGCCGGCGAGAAAGCCGCACATGCCGAGGATGGCGAAGGGCACCGCCGAGTCCTGCCCGAGCGAATCGGCGAGCAACTGGCCGAGACCGGCGCCCACCGAGAGCGAGGGCGCGAGCAGGCCCGCGGGGATCCCGCTGAGGTAGGACAGGAGGGTCGCCGCGGCGCGCGCCGGTGCATAGGCCCAGGACAGATGCGCCTGGCTCTCGATGATCGAGTGCGCCTCGGCGTAGCCCGTGCCGTAGGTCAGCCCGCCGGTGGCCGCGCCGAGCGCCGCGACGCCGAGACCGCACAGGCCCGCGAACAGCGCGGGCCGCTCCCGCCGCAGGCGTCCGAGCGCGCCGGGCAGCCGGGCGACGCTCGCGAGCGTCGCCCAGCTGAAGGCGCCGCCGGCCAGGCCGCAGCACAACGCCAGAAGCAACAACGCGAACGAGATGCCATGGCCCCGCAGGGCGACCGCGGGCTGGCCGAAATAGGTGTAGTCGCCCACCAGGGCGATCGCGACGACGCCCGCGAGGACCACCGCGGTGAGCGTGGTGCCGCTCGCGCGCTCCTCGAAGGACTTGGCCAATTCCTCGATCGCGAACACGATGCCGGCGAGCGGCGTGTTGAAGGCGGCGGCCACGCCCGCCGCGCCGCCCGCCAGCACCAGCGCCCGCCGATGCGCGTCGGCGCGTGCGTGGCGCATGAAGCGACCGACGCCGTTGACGATCACGGCGCCGACATGCACCGTCGGGCCCTCCCGGCCGATCGAGCCGCCGCAGAACAGCCCCGCCGCGGCGAGCAGCATGCGGCCGATCACCACGCTCGGGCGCAGCAGCCGCCGACCTTCGTCGCCCGCTTCGGGACGCAGGGCGAAGATGGACTGCGGTATGCCGCTGCCCTCGGCGCCGCGGAAGAAGCGCTGCGTCAGCCAGGCGATGCCGAAGAAGCCGAGCGGCGCAGTGAGCCACGGCCACCACGGCGAGACGCCGAGCAGCCGGCGCAGCAGGCCCTGCGCGAGGTCCGCCATTTCGGCGAACAGCACCGCGGCCCCGCCGACGCCGGCGGCGGCCGCCCAGAGCAGCAGTCGATCGTGCCAGCGATGCACCGACAGAAGCTTTCGGATCACCATGCCCGCAGAATACGACAGATTGCACGGGCGATGCCTCGATGGCCGCCTGAAAATCGCGTAACGTTCGGGCATGGAGTCGAACAACCGGCGCCGATGATCGAGCGGCGCTCCATCGATTACGTGCCGCTCGCCGAGCGGCACGGCAAGGCGTGGCACCTGTGGACCGTCTGGTTCTCGGGCGATGCCCATCTGGCGACGGTCGCCACCGGCGTGGTGGGCGGAGCGCTCGGCGGCAATCTCGCGTGGATGGCGGTCGCGGTGGTCCTCGGCTGCGCCTTCGGCACCTTCTTCATGGCCTTCCACTCGACCCAGGGGCCGCAGCTCGGCCTGCCGCAGATGATCCAGTCGCGCCCGCAGTTCGGCTACACGGGCGCACTCCTGGTCTGGGGCGTGGCGCTCGTCGCCTACGTGGGCTTCAATGCCTTCAACCAGGTCCTCGCGGCGCAGACCATGCAGTCCTTGTATGGCACCGCGCCGGGCGCGACCATGCTGCTGTTCGCCCTGCTGAGCGTGCTCATCGCGATCGCGGGGTACGATCTGATCCATCTCGCCCAGCGATGGGTGGCGTACGTGCAGATCCTCGCGCTGCTGGTGTTCTCGGCGGCGGTGCTGGCGCGCACGCCTCTGCCGGGAGGGGGCCTCACGGCGGCGCAGTTTCGTACGGTGCCGTTCCTCGCGCAGTTCTTCGCGGCGGCCTCGTATCAGATCGCCTGGTCGATCTACGTGTCGGACTATTCGCGCTATCTGCCGCGCGACGTGGGCGTCGGCACCTCGTTCTGGTGGACCTATCTGGGCGCCTTCGTCGGCGGCGCCTGGACCATGCTGATCGGCACGGCGGCGGCGGCGCTGTACCCGGCGCTCGAGGTGGCGGCGGCGCTGCGTGCGGCGGCGGATGCCGCCCTGCCGGGGTACGGCAAGCCGCTGCTGCTGTGCTCGCTGTTCGGGCTGCTGACCATCACGGCGCTGAACTGCTATGGCGCCTCGCTCACGCTGCTGAGCGTGGCGGATTCGCTGCGGCCCTCGCGTCCGACCGTCGCGAAGCGCATCTGGACGCTGCTCTGGGCGGTGCTCGCGTCCACCGCGCTCGCATTCGCGTCGACCCGGAACTTCGCGCAGAAGTTCGGCGAGTTCCTCGCGCTGCTGCTGTACCTGTTCACGCCCTGGACGGCCGTCAATCTGGTCGATTTCTACCTCGTGCGCCGCGGCCATTACTCGGTGCGCGAGATCTTCAACCCGCGGGGCATGTACGGCCGCTGGAACTGGCGCGGCCTGCTCGCCTACTCGGTCGGCTTCGCGATCATGATCCCGTTCTTCAGCACCGAGACCTACAAGGGCCCGGCCGCCGCGGCCTTGGGCGGCGCGGACGTCGCGATGCTGGTCGGCCTGCCGGTGGCGGCCCTGGTGTATCTGCTCGCCTGCCGCACGCTCGATCTGGAGGCCGATCGGTTGCGCGCGCGCCGCGCCGATGTCGGCCTCGACCCGGACTCGGCCGAGGACTGAGCGCACACGCGCACGTTCTTGGAGCGAGCTTCGCCGCGTCTGCACCGCGGTCATTCACGAGATCGCGCGCCGCCGCCGCTGTCGTGAGCCGGCCACAAGCGAAGAAGCGCGGCGAGCCCTGAGCAACCTGCTGACCTATCCGGCATAAGCGCATGATTTGCATGCGATCGCCGAATCGGCCCGCACCCCCGGGCGATCGGGGTCGCCAATCCCTGCGGATCGCCTGTGGCATTTGGCCCGCAATTTGCAAAGTCCCCCTCGGGTCACGCGAGCGGCGCGCGGCGCGCTGTATTCACGCGGGACGATCGATATCAAAACCAGGGAGACAAACTAAATGCCTATGACTTCCAGCGGAGCCGGGTCGTCCACCGTCCGGCTCGCCATCGCCATGATCTGCGCGGCCGCGGCCGGCATGCATGCTGCGGGCGCGCGCGCGGCGACGGCGGCGGCGGCCTCCGAGGCGGCCACCACCGGCAGCAGCGTCGATGAGATCATCGTCACCGGGTCGCGCGAGACCGGCCTGAAGGCCTCCGAGAGCGCGGCGCCCATCCAAATCGTCGGCGCCGAGGAGCTGAAGAATTCCGGCTCGCCGGATTTGATGTCGGCGCTCGCCATGCTGGTGCCCTCGCTGCAGATGCAGGCGTTCGGCTTCGACATGGCGGGACAGACGCTGCAGGCGAGATTGCGCGGCCTGAGCCCCAACGACGTGTTGGTGCTGATCAACGGCAAACGCCGCCACACCACGGCCAACCTGGCCGTCGACGCGGGGTCGCCCTTCCAGGGCGGCGCGGGCGTGGACCTCAACTTCATCCCGCTCGATGCCATCGATCACATCGAGGTGCTGACCGAGGGCGCAGCCGCCCAATACGGGAGCGACGCGATCGCGGGCGTGATCAACATCATCCTCAAGAGAAATTCCTCCGGCGGCACGATCTCGGGCACCTACGGGCAATACGGCAACGACGGCGGCGGGCGCACCGAGGACGTGAGCTCGAACTTCGGCCTGCAGATCGGCGAGACGGGCTACTTCAACGTCACCGCCGACTTCCGCAATCACGGGCACAGCAACGTGGGCGCGGTCGATCCGCGCCTTCTCAACCCGACCACCTACCCGAACACCAACGAGCTGAATGCACCCGGATATCCGTATCTGAACCGCATCTCGGGCGACGCGGCCGCGCAGTACAAGCTGCTCTCGGTCAACGCAGGCGACAGCCTCGGCGGCGGCGCGGAGCTGTATTTCACCGGCACCTACGGGCACAAGGACGCGGCCTCGTACGAGAATTACCGCGTGCCGTCCAAGGTGCACTACACGGATCCGAACACCGGCGTGACCACCTATCCGCTGCCCTACGGCTTCAATCCGCAGGAGGCGGCCGGCGAGGACGACTATCAGTTCACCGTGGGTGTGAAGGGCACGATCGCCTCGTGGGACTGGGATCTGGCGACCGCCTACGGCGCCGACAAGCTCGCTCTGTCGACGCTCGACTCCTACAACGCCGGCACCTACGGGCTCACCGGGGTTCCGTCGCCGACGAATTTCTACGACGGCTTCCTGCAGGCCGGCCAATGGACCACGACGCTCGATTTCAAGCGGGATTTCGACGTCGGCATGGCGAGCCCGCTCGACGTGGCCTTCGGCCTCGAATATCGGCACGAGACCTACGCGATCGGCGCAGGCGTGCCCATGTCCTATCTCGACGGCGGCGCGCAGGCGTACCCCGGCTTCACGCCGCTCGACGCCGGCTCGCACGGCCGCAAGAACTATGCGGGCTATCTCGACTTCGCGGGCAAGCCGGTCGACAAGCTGCGCGTGGATGCGGCGGTGCGATTCGAGCATTACAGCGATTTCGGCGACGCCACCGTCGGCAAGCTGACCGCCCGCTACGATTTCTCGCCCGAGTTCGCGCTGCGCGGCACGGTGAACAATGGCTTCCGCGCGCCCACCCTGGCCGAGGAATACTACTCCTCGACCAACGTCGGACCGACCACGGCCTTCATCCAGCTGCCGCCGAACTCGCCCGCGGCCGCGCCGCTCGGACTCGGCAAGGGCCTGCAGCCGGAGAAGTCGGTCGACTTCAGCCTGGGTGCGGTGTGGCGTCCGATCGAGCACATGAACGCGACCCTCGACGTGTACCAGATCACGGTCACCAACCGCATCGTCGGCAGCGGCAACGTGGCCGGCGCGATCAACGGGGTGGCGCAGCCGGGCGGTGCGGCGGTGAACGCGGCGATCGCCGCCTACTCGAACGGCTCCAGCGTCATCGATCCGCAGGTGCTGCAGACGGGCTCCTATGGCGTGAACATCTTCGCCAACGGCATCGACACCCGCACCCGCGGCGCCGACCTGATGTTCGACTTCCCGTACCAGTACGATTTCGCCAAGGTGGACTGGAACATCGGTGCGACCTACAACGACACCGTGATCACCAAGTACGGGACCACGCCGGCGCCGCTCGCGCCGAACGTGCTGTACGACGCCACGGCCTACTCGGAGCTGACCACGGCGACTCCGAAGTACGTGGTCAATCTCGGCGCGACCGTCACCCGGGACAGGCTCTCGGTCGCCCTGGTGGAGAAGATCTACGGGCCTTCCTCGGACTACCAGAACGACGACGGCGACAACGCCACGGGCAACTACCAGTACTTCCAGAACAAGATCGGCGTCACCGCCATCACCAATCTGGACGTGGGGTATCAGTTCACGGATCACCTGACCCTGGACGCCGGTGCGCAGAACTTGTTCAACCGCTTCCCGAACAAGATCAACGGCACGATCCTCAGCCGGGAGATCGCGGCCGGCGACAATGCCGCCGTCACGCAGTACCCGATCTTCTCGCCATTCGGCATCAACGGGGGCTTCTACTACGTGAAGGCGACCTATAGGTTCTGAAGGAGGCGGGTGCTTGACGGTCCGCAGGTGACCGGGGCGGTGGAGCCGATCCACCGCCCTTTTTTTTCAATTCTTCAGCCGGTATCCGGTCTTGAAGATCAACGCGACCACGCTCAGGCACAGCGCGAGGAAGCCGAGAGTGAATCCCAGGCTCAGGCCCACGCGCACGTCCGCGGTGCCGTAGAAGCTCCAGCGAAAGCCGCTGATCAGATACACGATGGGGTTGAACAGGCTCACGGTCTGCCATACCGGCGGCAGCATGCCGATGGAGTAGAACGCGCCGCCGAGAAAGGTCAGCGGCGTGACCACCAGCATCGGGACGAGCTGCAGCTGCTCCCAGCCCTTGGCCCACAGCCCGAGGATGAAGCCGAACAGGCTGAAGGTCACCGCGTTGACGAGCAGGAACGCGATCATCCACCCGGGGTGCATGATCCGCACCGGCACGAACAGGGAGGCGGTCGCCAGGATGGTCAGGCCCAGTACCACGGATTTGGTGGCCGCGGCGCCGACGTAGGCGATGACCACCTCCACGTAGGAGATCGGTGCGGACAGGATCTCGTAGATCGTGCCGGTGAATTTCGGGAAGAAGATGCCGAAGGAGGCGTTCGACATGCTCTCGCTGAAGATCGCGAGCATCATCAATCCGGGGACGATGAAGGCGCCGTAGCCGACCCCGCCCAGCGAGTCGAGCCGCGAGCCGATGGCCGCGCCGAACACCACGAAGTACAGCGAGGTCGTGATCGCCGGAGTGACCAGCGTCTGCACCAGGGTGCGCAGCGCGCGTGCGATCTCGAACCGGTAGATGGCCCAGACGCCGTGGCGGTTGAATTCGAAGGCGGGGCGGGGCGATGGCGTGTTCATGAATGACGGCGCACCAGGCTGACGAAGATGTCCTCGAGGGAGCTCTGGTGCGTCTGCAGGTCGCGTATCGCGATCGACAGGTCGCTCATGCGCTTCAGCAGCGTCGAGACGTCGATGCTGCGGTCGCCGCCGACCGTATGCACGAGCTCCTGGCCGCCGGCCCGCAGCTCGAGCGACCAGGGCGCGAGCTCCTGCGGAACCGCGGCGAGCGGCGCGGCGAGATGCAGCACGAGCTGCCGCTTGCCGAGCTTCTTCATGAGGGCGCGCTTCTCCTCCACGAGGATCAATTCGCCCTTGTTGATCACGCCGATCCGGTCGGCCATCTCCTCCGCCTCCTCGATGTAGTGCGTGGTGAGGATGACGGTGACGCCGCGATCGCGCAGGCCGCGCACCAGGTTCCACATGTCGCGGCGCAATTCGACGTCGACTCCCGCGGTGGGCTCGTCGAGGAACAGGATCTCCGGCTCGTGCGACAGCGCCTTCGCGATCATCACCCGCCGCTTCATGCCGCCCGACAGGCTCATGATGCGGGCGTTGCGCTTGTCGGTGAGCGACAGGTCCTCGAGCAGTCCGGCGACGTAGCCGGGGTTCGGCGGCCGGCCGAACAAGCCGCGGCTGAAATTGACCGTCGCCCAGACGGTTTCGAACGAGTCCGTGGTGAGCTCCTGCGGCACCAGGCCGATCTTCGCGCGCGCCGCCCGATAGTCGCGCACGATGTCGTGGCCGTCGGCGACCACGCGGCCGGCGCTCGGCGTGACGATGCCGCAGATGATGTTGATCAGCGTCGACTTGCCCGCGCCGTTCGGTCCGAGCAGCGCGAATATCTCGCCCTTCGCGATCTCGAGGTCGATGGGCTTGAGCGCCTGCGCGCCCGATGCATACGCCTTCGTCAGACCGGCGATCTGGATGACCGGGTGCATCGGTCAGCCGTTGCGTATCCGTTCGACCAGCGCGCGCGTGTAGTCGCGGGTGCCGGCGCGTCCGCCGAGATCCCCGGTGCGCACCCGGTCGAGGTTCAGCGTGGCGCCGATCGCGGTGCGCAGGCGCGCGGCGAGCTCGCCGAGCCTGCAGTGATCGAGCATCATCGCGGCGGCGAGCAGCAGCGCGGTCGGGTTCGCCACCCCCTTGCCGGCGATGTCCGGGGCCGAGCCGTGCACGGCCTCGAAGATGGCCGCATCGGCGCCGATGTTCGCCCCCGGCGTCATGCCCAGCCCGCCGACCAGGCCGGCCACCAGGTCCGACAGGATGTCGCCGAACAGATTGGTGGTCACCAGCACGTCGAACTGCCAGGGATCGAGCACGAGCTTCATGGCGCAGGCGTCGATGATCGCCGTGTCGAGCTCGAACCGTCCCTTGTAGCGGCGCTCGTACAGCTCGAGTCCGGTCTCGAGGAAGATCCCGGTCAGCGCCTTCATGATGTTCGCCTTGTGCACCAGCGTGACCTTGCGGCGGCCGGTGGCCACCGCGTGCTCGAAGGCGAACTCGAGCACGCGCCGGCTGCCCTGGCGGGTATTGACCCCGGTGGCCATCGCGACCGCGTGCGGATCGTCGTCGATCTGCACGTAATGCTCGTGGCCGATGTACAGACCCTCGAGATTCTCGCGCACCACCACGAGGTCGATGTTCTCGAACCGCCCGCCGGGGATCAGGGTGCGCGCCGGCCTGAGATTCGCGTACAGCTTGAACTCCTCGCGCAGGCGCACGTTCGAGGAGCGGTAGCCGCCGCCGGAGGGCGTCTCCAGCGGCCCCTTCAGCGCGAGGCGCGTGCGCCGGATGCTCTCGATGGTCTGCGGCGGCAGCGGGTCCCTGGCGGCGCGCACGCCCTCGAGGCCCGCGATCTGCACGTCCCAGCGAAACGGCGCCCCGAGCGCCTCCAGCGCGGCGAGCACCGATTCGACGATTTCGGGGCCGATTCCGTCTCCGGGAATCAGCGTGGCGGGTATGGATGGCGGCATGAGTTCAAGGGTTCCCGGTTCGATGAGGCGCTCGCCCGCTCGGGCGCGCGCCACCAGTTTACTAGAACTCGGGCGCCGGCAGGTCGCGCAGGTCCTTGCGCATCGGCACGAATTCTATCGCGATGCCGCCGCCCAGGTCGTGCCGCACCGGGGCGGCGCCGACGTAGCCGCGCGCCGCGTACAGCCGCACGCCCGGCAGCGTCGCCATCAGTTCGGCCTGCCGGAAGCCGCGCCGGCGCGCCTCGCGCTCGCAGTGCCCGAGCAGCAGCGAGCCGATGCCGCGCCGGGCGTGCGTCGGCGCGACGAAGAAGGCGCGGATCTTGGCCGGCTGGCTGCCGGGGTCGAGCCTCGAGGCGTCGCGGCCGCCGCGCGCATCGCCGCCGAACAGGGTCGCGCGATAACTCCAGCCGCCCGCGCCGACGATCTGGCCGCCGTCCTCGACGACGAAATACGTGCCGTCCTCGACCAGCTGGCTGTAGACGCCGAACGCGCCCCGCAAGGCGCCCTCGACCTGCTCGGGACGGTAATCGGCCGCGCTCAGGGCGCGGGCGGAGCGCGCGATCAGCGCCTCGAGCGCCGGAATGTCCGCGCGGGTGGCCGGCCGCAGGCCGACGGGCGCGGCCATGCGCCCGCTCATGCGGCCGGGGAGGGCTGCGCCAGGGGTTCGGGGCGCCGGGCCGACCGCAGCATGGCGAGCGCCGCGTAGGCGATGACGCCGATGACCAGCCAGCGCAGCGCCATCAGCGGCAGGGACTTGACGATGTACGCCGCGACCAGCACGCCGAACACCCCGCCGCACATCAATCCGAGCGCCGGTCCCCAGGCGAAGGCGCCGGTCTGGAAGAACCGCAGGCTCGCCACCGGCTGCAGCAGGGCGCAGGCACCCATCATGATCGGGAAGGCCGCGATGGGGTGCATGCCGAGCAGCGCGAGCGTGAGCATGCACGGCGCGTACAAGCCGATGCCGACGCTCATGAGCGCGCCGTAGACGAAGTTGAGGGCGACCGCGAGCCCGAATTTCCAGCCGGCGAGCCCCATCGCCTCGCCTCCGCCGGGCAGCGCGCCGAGATTCACCGCGGCGAACACGCCGCCGGCGATGAGCAGTGCGACGCCCATCGCGAGTTGGATCGCGCGGCGGGGCAGGCGCGCGACCACGCCCGCGCCGAGCCACGCGCCCGCGCCGGCGCTCATGACCATGGTCACGAGCAGCAGCGGCTCGACCAGGATGGCGGTGACGAAGATGACGGTCTCGACGAGCGCCGACGGCGTGTGGCCGACGTTCAGGGTCCCCGGGATCCGTTCGTCCGGGACGATGCGCCACAGCTTGTAGATGGCCGTGGTGGGCGCGAAGGAACCGATCCCCAGGGCGTCGAGGAAGTCGGTGACGAAGCCGATCAGGCATTCGCGCACCGTGGGCCGGCGGATGCTCGTGGAGCGGCGCGCGGCGCGCACGCCGCCGAATGCGAAGGCCACGCCGGCTGCGGCCACGGCCACGTAGAACACGGTGCGAGCGACGTTCATGGCCGAAATATACCCCGGAAATGGCCGCAGTATTCACTGCATACCCGTTTGACGTAAACTCCGGGGCGGGATGACGGCCGGCGGCATGCGCGGCGCGTCGAAATGCGAAGGCGAGGCTCAAGAATGAAAGCAAGTCTGCTGTGGATGGCGCCGTTGGCGCTCGGTGCATCGTTTGCCGCGGTCGCGGCCTCGTCGGCGGACTTCCCCAATCCCCTGCCTTCCGAGCCGACCATGAAGGT
>VFSW01010291.1_pt1 | contig 13267 bp, 9 predicted proteins | sample 5358111 | NCBI WGS metagenome assembly VFSW01 (sample SAMN11554181, study PRJNA540505) | mine drainage metagenome | isolation source: sediment from site ElyBrook_90M | place: USA: Ely Copper Mine, Vershire, VT | collected 2017 | reverse complement strand
CCTGGCGGTCCGGAACCAGCACGGCAAAGTGTCGGATGCGGTGCTGGAAATTCGCTATCGCCGTGTGCTCGTGCTGCCGCCGATCGGCAAGCAGAAGAAGTATCCCGAGTTGGTCCTCACGGTGATCTATGCCCAGGAACGCGGCCAGCCGCAGGGGCGCGACAAGATCGATTGGAAACTGCTCACCGATCTTCCCGTCCGCTCCTGCCTCCAGGCCATTGAAAAACTGGAATGGTATGCGCAGCGCTGGAAGATCGAAACTTTCCACAAAATCCTGAAGTCCGGGTGTAGGGCGGAGGAATCCAGACTGCGAACCGCCGAGCGGCTGGTCAATCTGGTCGCGATCCTCTGCATCCTGAGCTGGCGCATCTTTTGGATGACCATGATCAACCGCAGCCAGCCGGAGGCTGCACCGAGGGCAGGATTCACCAAACTGGAACTGTATCTCCTTGACACCCTGGTCCGAGACAAAGTCGACACGGGCCAGCACGAGAAATCCCTGGGCGCCTATTTGATTAAACTCGCTCGCCTCGGCGGCTACTTGGCTCGCTCTCACGACCCGCCACCCGGCAACAAAGTCATGTGGAGAGGCCTGACTCGTCTAACCGACATCGAACTGGGAGCGATCATCGGTGCTCAACTTGTGGGTAATTGAAAGTGGGTTGAGAACCACCTCGCCTGACGGTGTGACTACCTCAACGACAGTCACACCGAACCTTTCACGGACATGTGCCTCACCGAGCGTTTCACCATCGCCAGTAAAGTCGCCAACCGTGACATCTTGCAGGGCGGGAAAATTCACGGGCGTCAGCGAGGATCTGGGTACTTCTCAAGACCGGCTCGGAGTGCCTCAACATACGCCCGCGCATTCGCTCCCGGCAGATTCAGATGTTGCAGGGCATTCGACACTAGTCTGCCCGGTCGGGTCGAGTCGCAAGCACCTTAATTATGGTGTTTAGAATTTGCTAGTCGCGGGTTTCGTAGACCCACAGTTCGGCGCCACGGTTGGAGCGCCCGGGGACGGCCAGATAAAGACTGTTGTGTTTTCCGACCTGACCGAAATACGCGCTGGTGCGGGCGCCGATTGTGCTCGGTACTTTCGCCAACAGAGAGTAATGGTCGGCATCTGCCTGCTGGTAGACGAAAATGAGTCCTTCTCCACCGGGAACATAAATTCGTTTCCGCGTCGCGTCGTACCACATATCATCGGAATCGGCCGCACCCGGAAGCCTGGTCACTTCACGGCCCGTATCCATGTCAAGGACAAGTAGGGTGGCGGGGCGGCGCGCGGAAACGAACAGGCGCCGGTGCTTTTCGTCAAGCGCCATGGGAAAGTTGGTCCCAGCCCCGGGGAGACTCCATTTGGTGATTTTTCGCGTGTCGCCATTGATAACAGCGATTTGGTTTTGTGAGGCCAGATTTGCAAAGATCCGTGGGCCTGATTGTTCGAGTTGAAACGATTCGGGATGCGCTCCAAGTTCAAAGTTCTCGCCGGTGACTTTGTTAGTCAATGCATCGATCGTTCCAATCGCTCCGTCTCCGTATCCCACATAAATCAAGTGCCTGGACGGATCGTAGCGAAGTTGATCTGCATCGTCTGCAAACTTGACCGTGGCAATCGGTTCATAAGTCGTGCCGTCGAAGACCTTGCAGGAACCATCGCCGCTATTGGTGACCACGATGCGATTCAGGTCGGGGAGGTATGCGACACCCTGCGGTTCGTCCAAGCCTCCACTGATGGTGTGAATCTCTCTGCTGCGGTGAACATCCAACACGGCGACTGTGTCATTGCCATAAACGGATGCGAAGACACGTCCGGTTTTTGCATCCACGGCCATGTGGTCGAAGCGGCCATCTGCTCCGGGGACTGCGATGATGCGATCCAGGATGAGCGGTTGATCAACAGATGGCGGTTCTTGTCCGAGTGCCAGCGCTGCCAAGGTCACGCAGGCAAACAAAGCAAGCTTGTTCCAGGAAGTCATTTGGAGGCCTTCTCCCCGGCTGACGCATCTGTTGAGACATCGAGCCGCTTTGGCATTTCGAGGAAGCTACGCATGACATGGAAGAATTGCCGGCGATTGGTGCCCAAGGCTATTAAGTGAGCCGCTCCAGGAAGGACGACGAACTCACGATCCGGAACCGGAAGCTTTTTGAAAAAGTTCAGCAGGTCGTCTTCAGAGGCGATCCCGTCGAATTCACCGCGGGCAATCATCACAGGCACTTTCAATTTCGAGGGATCGACCAGCGGCAATTTGGTTGTCATATCCAGATAGGTGCCGGTGGGGACGGTGTCGCCGAATTTCAATTCCGCATCCGCCATGGCGTCAGCAACGGCGGGATCGGAGGTGCCCGGTTTGTCGCGAGTGAAAATACTGCGGATCATGTTGCGATCGCGCTGCCGGCGATTGTGCGTGCGATAGTACTCGACAGATTGGGCCCGTTTCGCGAGTGTTGAAGATCCCTGGCCAGTCCAGGTGAATGCCATCAAAATGAGGCGATCCACACGCTGCGGCTCCTGCATGGCGAAGACTCCGGCGCGCAACGAACCGGCAGATTCTCCATAAAGATGAAAACGGGGCTGTCCGGTTTCGCGCAGAACGACTTCTGAAGCCGCTTTCAGATCCTCTGCGCCGGTTGCGATATCAGAATTTCCCGGGCCCTGCGAGGAGTGGCCATATCCTTCGAAGTCCATGGTCCAGACGTCGAATCCATATTCGGCGAATGTGTCCATGAGGGAGTAGTCCTCGTGGCCCGGCACGGTGAGATCGAACGTTGGCCTTGAAGAGACGGACGAGCCGTGCGCGAGGAACAGGATGGGCCGAGCCTCGTGATCGGCTGCAGGATCCCCCATTCTCTTGCGGAAGAGGTAGAGGGAGACAGCGCCCTTCTTGGCCCAGTACTCCTTGCTCCAGATCTTGGCTTCAGTCGAGCCCGGCTGTGTCACCCGCTTAGTGCTTTGAGCGGCGACCGTATGAATTCCGGAGCTCTCCACCAGAGCAGCGGCTGCGCACGACGCTGCTGTGGTTAGAAGAGTACGGCGTGACGACACATACTTTCCGGCCATGAATCTTTCCTCGTTTCTATTCGATGCACAAGATGGCAAGCACGACAGCCGCATGAAAATCAGGAGAGGTTGCGCTGCAATGTCGCACGATCCAGTTCATTTTCCCACCGCGCCACTACCAGCGTGGCTACTCCATTTCCGATCATGTTGATCAGCGCGCGAAACATGCTCATAAAGCGGTCGATGCCAAGAATCAATGCCATGCCTGCAACCGGGATGGACGGGATGACCATCAGCGTTCCAACAAGAGCGATGAAAGCAGCGCCTTGCACTCCGCTCGCTCCCTTGGAGGTCAAAATCGCCACTCCGAAGATGACCAACTGCTGTTCGAGCTGGAGATGCGTGTTTGTCGCCTGCGCGACGAAGAGCGCGGCCAAAGTCATGTAGATGCTGGTGCCGTCGGTATTGAAGGTGTACCCCGTGGGAACGACGAGGCCAACAAGAGACTTAGAACATCCAAGTTTCTCCAATTTCGACATCAGAGTGGGAAGGGCCGTCTCGGACGAACTGGTCGCGAGCACTAGGAGGATTTCTTCTTTGATGTAAAGGAGGAAGCGGACGATGCCGAACCCTGCAATGCGCGCAATCCCGCCCATCACCAGCAAGACGAAGAGCGCACAGGTCAGATAAAAAGTCGTGATTAACTTCGCTAATGGGCCGAGCGACGCGATGCCATACTTGCCGACCGTGAACGCCATGGCTCCGAAGGCGCCGATGGGGGCGAACCGCATGATGATATTTACGATTGCAAACACAGCTTGCGTCAGAGCTTCGATGAGGTTCAGGAGCAGCTTGCACCGCTGACGCGCCGCGGACATAGCGAAGCCCAACAAGATCGCTACCAGCAACACTTCCAAAATGTCGCCCTTGGCGAATGCATCGACGAGAGTGTTGGGGATGATGTGCATCAGGAAGTCGGTCAGGCTTTGCGCTTTGGCCTGGCCGGCATAGGCGGCGACCTCATGAGCGTCCAGGGCCGCCGGATTGGCATTAAAACCTACTCCGGTTTTGACGATGCTTCCGACCAGCAACCCGGACAGAAGCGCGAGGGTGGATACGATTTCGAAGTAGAGAATTGCTTTGCCGCCAACCCGGCCAACCTTCCGCATGTCTTCCATGCCCGCGATGCCGGTCACGACTGTGCAAAAAATTACCAGTGTGATTATCATCGTGATCAGCCGGATGAAAGCATCGCCGAGGGGCTTCATCTCGACCGCTTTGGCTGGGCTGAAATAACCGAGAAGGACGGCCACTACCATGGCGACCAGGACTTGCACCCAAAGAGTGGCGTAGAGAGGCTTCTTCTTCGCTTGATCCGGCACCCGGTCCAGCGAACGATCTGGAGGAGAAACAGCTGAGGTTGAGCCTTCCGTGCTCAAGCTCCTCCTTCATAGGAATCCGCGGATGGCCGGATCAAGCGAAGGCCTGGCCCGCTACACAAGTTCAAAAAGGACTGCGTGTTTCTGCGATGAGGCATTTGAGACAACACCTAAATCGTTTTCCTAGTTGACTCCGCTCCGAGCAACTGAGCTATAATCGCAGCCTTTTGAGAAGGAGCCGCCTTCGTTACAGGAACGTGAAAATGCTAGCTATTTGAAGGCAGAGCGTCTTGTGGGAATGGCAAAAGAAATCTTAAGAATTTCTTTTTTCAATCACAATGGCAACTCCAGTCAATGTTTTGTATGAGTTCGGGCCTTTCCAGCTAGATCCCCCAGAGCGGCTGCTTCTGTGCGACGGCCAACCGGTTTCGCTCACTCCAAAAGCTTTCGATCTGTTGCTCGCGCTCGTGGCCCGCTACGGGCATCTGGTCGAAAAAGACGAATTGCTGAAGATCGTCTGGCCAGGTTCGTTTGTGGAAGAAGGCAATCTTGCGGTTACGATTTCTCAGCTTCGAAAGGCGTTGAATGACGACCGGGGACAACATCGGTATATCGAGACAGTATCGAAAAGGGGATATCGCTTTGTCGCGGAAGTGAAGCGGCTCGATGACAGTGAACTGGTGATCGCCAGTGCCAAAGAAGCGGAACCGGCAAGAGCCGAAACTGTTTCTCCGCATCTGAGCGTGCCGGTCACAGTTGAAGCATGGCGGCAACCCGCAAACAAAAAGTTCGTCGGATCCTTGGTCTTGACCAGTTTCGTGATCAGTCTGCTCACGTTGATTGCCGTTGGACTCACGCATCGCAAGGGTAAGCAGACCCAGGAAGCCGCTCCGATCCGTTCGCTTGCGGTTCTGCCATTCCAGACTTTGGGCACAAACAGTCCCGACAAATATCTGGGACTGGGTATGGCCGACGCGGTGATCACGAAACTGGCAAATACAGGGAAGATCATTGTGCGACCGACCAGCGCGATCCAGCAATACGCGGGCACGCACCTTACGCCACAGGCAATCGGACGCGAGCAAGGAGTGGATGCGGTTCTTGATGGGAGAATCCAGCGCGACGCCGACCATGTCCGTGTGACGGTGCAATTGATCCGCGTGCAAGACGGCGTGCAGCTTTGGGCCGATACTTTCGACAGGCGGTTCACCGACATTTTTGCGTTGGAAGACTCTCTTTCCGAGATGGCAGCGCAGTCCATTCGTTTGAAACTTACGGGAGAAGAAAACCGCAGATTCACCAAGCGTTCCACAGAGAATCCTGCCGCCTACGAAGCCTATATGAAAGGGCGGTATTTCTGGAACAAGCGAACCGAAAGCGGGCTGAAAAAAGGACTTGACTATTTTCGGGAGGCGATCAAACTCGACCCGGGATTTGCGGAAGCCTATGTGGGAATTGCCGACTCGTACGCCACACTAGGACTGTACTCGGTGCTTCCGCCCAAGGAAGCCTTCTCCGCAGCCAAAGATGCGGGTACGCGAGCACTGCAGATGGACGACAGTCTGGCTGCGGCACACGCAACGCTGGGATTCATTGATTTCTACTATGACTGGAATGTCCCGGCATCGGAGAACGAATTCCAGCGCGCTCTGGCAGGGAATCCTCATTACGCGATGGCTCACTCCTGGTACGCAGAAAGTTTGGCGGCCAAGGGCGAATACTCTGAAGCAGTGGCTGAAGCTCAACGCGCGCTTCAAGATGACCCTCTCTCACTCATCGTCGGCAGCAACGCCGGATGGACCTTTGCGCTTGCCGGTCAGTATGATCACTCTGTTGAAACGCTGAAGAAAACAATTGAGATTGAACCCAACTTCCCGCGCACTCACTTTCGTCTAGGCGAGGTGTATGAGCAGCGGGGACAGTACGCGATGGCGATTCCCGAGTTCGAGGAAGCGGTGCATCTCTCCGGAGGCGATCCCTATTACGAGGGATCCCTTGGGCACGCTTATGGGGCTTCGGGGAAATCCAGTCAGGCGCGAAGTGTGCTTCAGAACCTGCAGGCGCGCACTGGGCAACAGTACGTTCCACCGTACGCCCTCGGCCTCATCTACGCCGGTCTCGGAGAGAAGGATCAAGCCTTCCGTTGGCTGCAGAAGGCGGTCGAAGACCGATCCACATCGATGGTGTTCTTGCGGTCAGATCCGGAACTGGCAGGCCTCCGTGCGGATCCACGATTCGCGCAACTCTCCCGTTCTCTAAATTTCTGAAACCGACTCCTCCGGCGCGATGGCGAGGCAACTCGCAGAGCCATTCTTGCGCAACAAAAATAACCAAGCTCTTGCAAGCAGAGTTGACCGTATTCTTTTTTTCGCGCATTCTCATACGGTTTTCAAAAATAAGGTTTGTGATTTCGGCGGATGTGAGATTGTCGTCTGATATTCGAGACACCAACCTGGGTCGAAATGGGGGAACCAAGATGAAGGGAAATAAACCGAGCAGGAACGGAAGCGGATTGAGTCGTCGAGAATTGTTGACGGTAGCGTCGTCAACGGCAGCGATTGCCGCGGCTTCTCTCGCGATGCCGCGAGAAATCAAAGCTGCGCCAGAGGAGCATAAAAAGCACCCGCCATTGGAAGGTTTCAAGTATGACATCGAGGCGTCTGAGGGGCGAGTGACTGCAGGCGGCTCGGCGAAAGAAGCGAATGTCGATGAGTTTCCTATTTCCGAAAGCATGGCGGGAGTCTCCATGCGGCTGAACCCCGGCGGATTGCGTGAACTGCACTGGCACGCGATCGCGGCAGAGTGGGCTTTCGTGATCAAAGGAAATGTACGCACTACGGTGATCTCGCCTAATGGCGAAGCCGAGTCAGCGGATTTCGGCCCGGGTGATATCTGGTATTTTCCGAAGGGACACGGTCACGCCCTGCAATGTCTTGGTCCGGACGAAGCGCATTTCATTCTGGTATTCGACAACGGCCACTTTTCAGAATTTGGGACGTTCAGCATTACTGACTGGATGGGGCACACTTCTCCGGCAATCCTGTCTCGCAATTTGAATCTGCCCACATCGGCTTTTTCGTCGATTCCGCGGGACGAAGCCTACATTGTGCAAGGCAAGGTGCCTCCCGCTGTTCCGGAGGAACTTCGGAATCGCAGTCTGCCAGAAAACCAATTTCCCCACAAATTTCGCCTTGCCGCCACTCGGCCTTTCGTGTTTCCCGGCGGCGAGGAACGCATCGTATCGTCGAAAGAATTTCCGATTCAAAAAACGCTAACCGCAGTGATTCAAGATTTGAAGCCGGGAGCGTTGCGCGAGCTCCATTGGCACCCGAATGCCGACGAATGGCAGTACTACATTTCGGGCGGATCGCGAGTGACGATCTTCGGCGCTCACGGAAGAGTGGCAACCGAAGAGTTTCGCCAAGGACAGATCGCCTTCATCAAGCAGGGTTTTGCACACTACGTGGAACAGGTTGGCGACGAGCCAACAAGAATCCTGGTTCTATTCAACAGTCCTGTGTATGAAGAAATTTCGCTGGCGGGATGGCTTGCGGCGAACCCTCCGGCATTGATTGCTGACAATTTCGGCTTCTCTGCCGAGCAGGTTGCAAGGCTTCCGAAAGCGAGCAAGGGAATTCTCGCCTAGGGGATCGCCTCACGCGGTGGGGCAGGACAAGGGAGAATCAAGGCTTCCGCCGGCGAGTGGAGTACTCTTCAGGAACGCTTCATGTTCCTGTGCTATAGGCTGGCGTAGGGCGTATTTGTATCCAGCGCCGGCGGATGGACTGTCCCTGCGGAGCACAGGGTGAGATTGCGAATTTCGTGGATAGCATTTTTGGTGTTCGGGAATCTAGCCGGGCTAAATGTCCACGCTTACGCACAGGCCGGTGCCGTTGTTCCCAGTGAAGCGCCTCAGGCGGCGAGCCAACCTGGTTCAATTAGCCGCACGCTGACGGGAACTCTTTTCGATCCCTCGGGGGCGGCAATTGCAGGCGCTCAAGTATCTCTCCTTGACGCCAATTCCCAGCAAATCGCGAACACGAACACCGACAAGACTGGATTGTTCCGGTTCGAAAATATTCCTCCGGGAAACTACGCAGTCCATTTCCACGCCGAGGGTTTTCGCGATCTGACTGTCAACAGCGTCATTTCCGGCAAGCGGCAGAATTCGCTGCGAGTCGTTTTGCTGATCGCGGTTCAGACCGAAAATGTCACCGTCGCAACCGGCGACACGGTGCCGTTGGTCAGCACAGAAGTCACGCAGAATCAGAATGCGAATACCATCAGTCGCGACGCACTCGACCGCGTGCCCGTCTTTGACCAGGATTACATCACGACGATGTCGCGGTTTCTGGACGACAGCGCGATCGGGACGAACGGAGTTTCGCTGGTCGTCAATGGAATCGAGGCGAATGGTCCGGGCGTCACAGCTTCCGGGGTGCAGGAAGTCAGAATCAATCAGAACCCGTACTCCGCGCGCTTCTCGCGCCCGGGACGTGCGCGTCTGGAGCTGATCACCAAGAGCGGCACGCCAGATTTTCACGGTTCTCTCAATTTCCTGTTTCGCGATTCCGTTTTCGATGCACGCAACGCATTTGCTCTGGTGAAGCCTCCCGAGCGCCGGCAGTACTACGAGGGATCTGTTACTGGTCCGCTGGGACACTCCAAACACACCAGTTTTCTGCTGGGGTTAGACGAAGACCTGGATGACCAACAGGGAATCGTCGATGCGAACGCCATTGCGGCGGCGGAGTCTGCCGGCCTCGGGTCGAGCCCGCAGACGGTACTGAATCCAACGCATCACTTTTTTGGGTCGGGCCGCGTGTTTCATGATTTTGCGAACGGCGATCAGTTCTGGACTGGCTATTCCTACGAGCATCGCTCAGTGCAGAATCAGGGAGTGGGAGGGACAACTCTGGCAAGCGCCGGTACGGACACGATATTTTTCGAACACGAGATCAATGTCAGTTACCTTCACCAGTTTTCGCCTCATTGGCTGAACCAGTTGCGGTTTCTTGCCGGGCACTACGATTCTCCGGTGACGAGTATTAACTCCCAGCCGCAAATCGCAGTGTCGGGATTGTTTACGGCGGGCGGAGCGCAGTCCGATTCCCGGCGCACCGAATACCATTTTGACGGCACGGACATCGCCAGCTACGCCAACCAAAAGCACCAGATAAGCTTTGGAGTCGACATCCCCGACATCAGCCGACGCGGACTGGACGACTTCACGAACCGCGCAGGCACGTACACGTTTGCCGATCTCGCTTCGTATCAGTCCAGCGCACCGTCCACATATCTGGTGCAGACCGGCCAAGGGCACGTTGTGTTCCTGGAGAGAGTAGTCTGCGGATTTTTCGAAGATGACATTCGTCTTCGCCCCAATTTGTCGGTTTACCTGGGAGTGAGGTATTACTTTCAGAATTACTTTCACGACAAGCCGCACAACTTCGGTCCTCGCGTGGGATTTGCATGGGCTCCGACAAAGGACAGCAAGAACGTGCTGCGCGGTGGCGCCGGCGTTTTCTTTGATCGCACTGGCCCGAGTCCGATCGGAGACCTGCTGCACTTCAACGGAGCGAATCTTCTGCGTTTCATCGTGGGACAGCCGCTGGTTACATATCCCATCAATCCAGCTGCGTTGGCACAGGTTCCGACCAGCCTCGCCACTCTCGATCCCCGCGCCAGAATTCCTTACGTGGTGCAATACAGCCTGGGGATTGAACGCCAGTTGACTCCGAAAGCGACGCTATCGGCAACCTATGTGGGCTCGCGCGGCATCGATCAGTTTCGTTCCATCGATGCCAATGCACCTGCACCACCGAACTACCAACTTCCTCCGAACCCAAATCTGGGACAAGTTCGGGAGATGCAATCAGAGGGATACCTCAAGGGAAATGCGCTCGAACTGACGTTTCGTGGAAAAGTAAACCGTTTCTTCTCGGGCCAGGTTCAATACACGCTGAACCGGACCGACAACAACACCAGCGGTATTACGTATTTTCCCGGAAACAGCTACGATCCCAATGCGGATTGGGCTCGTTCGGATAACGACCGGCGGCACAAGTTTGATCTGCTCGCATCCACCCAGCCCACACGGTTCTTCACGATGGGCGTGGCTCTGTCACTTTATTCCGACAAGCCAGTAAACGTCACGACGGGTGCTGACAACAACAACGACGGCGTGATCAACGACCGGCCACCAGGATATGGCCGAAATTCGATGCACGGACCGGGGCTCATCGACCTCGACTTGAATGTCGCTCATGATTTCAAACTTGGAAAGTCCGCGAAAGAGCAGAAGGTCCTTACGGTGGGACTGAACTCTTTCAACGTTCTGAACCACACCAACGACATGACGTACGTAGGCGTGATCACTTCGCCGTTCTTTGGACAGGCGGTGGCAGCCCTGCCACCGCGCCGAACGCAGCTCGATGTGCAGTTCAAGTTTTAAGATCTTTCCGCAATACAGGTTGAACTGCGGTTGCATCTGCGCACGGAGATCGGTGGTTGATTGTTTTAGCGCGCGTTCTTGTCGAGCCACTGCATGAAGAACTTTGCGATGCCTGCGCTGTTCTTTTCGGACATCATCTGGTGCCCGTTGCCCGGAAGTCCGACGTCTTCCAGCCTCACGTATTCCGTTTTGACGCCTGCCTGATTCAGCCACTTCGCAACGCAGCGTGCATACGGACGGTGATAGCTTGCCTCCGCGGAGACATTCAGCACGGGGATGCCTTCGAGGTTGATCAGTTTGTGCGCAGGCTCCTTTTGGATCCAGCATGGAACGAGCCCGGGGCCATCGGCCTTGGCTTCCTGCACTGTCTGCAATTCAGATGCGTCTTTGATCGGCGGATCGTAGTGCATGGGGAAATTGGTGAGGCCCCAGATATGTCCCGGGCCCCTCGCGTCGAGTTCCGCATTTTGAATCGGCGGTCCCCATGGCTCTGCCGCAATAATGGCTTTGATCATTTTCGGACGCGCGTCGGCGAGCAGCCAGCCCGAAGTTGCTAATCGCGAGTGGAGGAGCAGAACGACAGGCTTTCCAATCTGGTCGACCAGTTGTACAAGATCCTCGGCGGCGAGCGGCTCCATGTCATCGCCGGAAGGGAAATTCAATTCGGTCTTGGCAAAATAATCAAATACAGGGTCGCCGATCTGGCCTTTGTTGGGAGCGTCGCTAGGCCACTGCGTGTACTTGCTGGATTGAGGCCAGCTGCGCTGCGGCGTCGGCGGCGGTGCGCCGCCAGTCCAGACCTGCTCCATCAGTTCGCCAGTGCGGGGTGGAATGACCTCGCCGTCAAGGCCGGGGATGAATGCGGAACGTCCACGGCCGGGGAAATCCATCATGTAGATCGTGTATCCCTGGTTGACGAAATCGTACGCCCAGCCCGGCCGCCCGTCCGGCGTTTGCAGCAACCCGATGCTGGTTTGTCCGCCTCCCGCTTGCACGAACAGGACCGGATAGGGATGGCGGATCTTCTTCGGCACCCAGACTTCGACGTACATTGCGCCGCGCATTCGTTGCTTGCCCGGCTCCCCCTCCCACTTGCCGCCAACGTAGAAATGGCCTTGGCGTGCAATGTTTTCCGTCGAAAATGTTGGAACCATCTTCAAAGGCATTGAGTACGATCCATCCTGTGCACTCACGCCGAGTTGACTCGCGAAAAGAATTGAAGCTAGAGCAAAAAATGTTGCAACCGAGGTCCGCATTTTTTTCATCATCAGGTTTTCTTCAGACTGTTGGTGCTAGAATCCCCCGCACTGGGGTTTGGAATTGCACATCCCTTGCGCCTTATATAGCGCGGAATATTCCGCTGTCAATTTAGGAGCCGAGAAATGTCGACAGTCGCCGGGTTAAAACCATTGCCATTCCTGATCGGAGGGGAATGGATGCAAGACACGTCTTCCCACATCACGCACGTAAATCCAGCGACCGGCGAGGTGAATTACGAAGTCTGCGCCGGGACCGAAGCGCACATCGACGCAGCCGTAAACGCCGCGCACAAAGCGGCAAGCAGCCCGGCGTGGCGCAACATGTTACCGCACAATCGCGCGCAGCTGCTGAACCGAATCGCAGATCTCATGATGGAGCGCTCCGACCTGCTGGCCCGCTGCCAGATGCTAGAGAACGGAAAAGTCTGGAAAGAATGCAAGAACCAGGTCATTAACGGCGCTGCAACGTTCCGCTACTGCGCTGCTGCGGTTGAAACTCTCGGATCTGAAATCACTCCTCCCCGTGGAAATTATCTGAGCATGACGGTGTATGAACCGTGGGGCCTTGTCGCGGCTACCACGCCCTGCAATTCTCCAATCACTCTGACGTGTAACAAGATCGCAGCCGCCTTGGCAGCGGGAAACGGAGTTGTTCTGAAGCCGGCATCGTTCACGCCCACTTGCGGCATCGAACTAGGCAGAATCGCTCTCGACGCAGGCGTTCCTCCCGGCGTGTTGAACGTTGTTCCGGGAGCGGGGAGCAGGATCGGAGATGTGCTCGTCACCCATCCGCTCGTGCGAATGGTCTCGTTTACAGGTGGAACCGAAGTCGGACGACGGATTTCCGAATTGGCGGGCAAGAAGATCATTCCGGCGGTGCTGGAGTTGGGCGGAAAATCGCCGCATATTATTTTCGCCGATGCGAACTTGAAAGCGGCAGCGGACGCCGCGACGGTGGCGATCTTCGAAGGAACCGGCCAATCGTGTACCGCGGGATCGCGCTTGTTCGTGGAGCGCAAAGTCTACGACCAGGTGATCTCGATGATTATCGAAAGAGCGCGCGCGCTGCACGTCGATTTGCCTGACGCTCCGGGAGCACAACTCGGACCCAGCGCAAGCTTCGCGCAACGGGAGTTCGTCGAGAAGATGGTGGACGGCGCGCGCGATGAGG
>VFSW01010290.1_pt1 | contig 13267 bp, 13 predicted proteins | sample 5358111 | NCBI WGS metagenome assembly VFSW01 (sample SAMN11554181, study PRJNA540505) | mine drainage metagenome | isolation source: sediment from site ElyBrook_90M | place: USA: Ely Copper Mine, Vershire, VT | collected 2017 | reverse complement strand
GGTTTCGGTGGTGGCGGCGGTGGCAGCGGATTTGGCGGCTTCGGCGGCGGCAGCACCGGCGGCGGCGGCGCCGGCGGCAGCTGGTAACAGCGAATCGAATTGGCAAGGGAGAAAAGCGCAATGATGCGTCGTGGTCTGTGGATCGCAGTAGCGGTGGTGGCCGTAATTGTTTTCGCCGGCCTTCTTGTGGTTGGCAGCTATGTGAGCGCGCAGAAGCAGATGGTCGCCAAACAGGAAGCCGTCAACGCGCAGTGGTCCAATGTGCAGACCCAGCTCCAGCGCCGCGCCGACCTCATCCCCAACCTCGTCAACACGGTCAAGGGCTACGCCACCCACGAAGAAACCGTCTTCGGCGATGTCGACAAGGCGCGTGAGGCGCTGCTGGCCGCCCACAGCCCCGCGGGCCAGATCGCGGCCAACAATCAGCTCGACGGCGCACTCGGCCACCTGCTCGCTATCGCCGAGAACTATCCCAACCTGAAAGCCAACGAGAATTTCCTCCAGTTGCAGGACCAGCTTGAAGGTACCGAGAACCGCATCGCCGTCGAGCGCGAGCGCTACAACCGCGCCATCCAGGACTACAACACCTTCATCGAGCAGATCCCCAACAACATCTGGGCGCGCATCGGCGGCTTCCAGCGCAACACCGCCTACTTCGAAGCCAGCTCCGCATCGCAGCAGGCGCCGCAGGTGCATTTCTAAAGAGAGTTCTGCCTCTGGCGTTTCATACGGGCCCTGAAGCCGTGCACTTTGAAGACGCGGCCCTTTCGCTGGAGAATTGTTTTCCGGGTGTTTGTATCAGGGCGCGATTTCAGTCGTGCCGACCTGGTCCCAATAGGAATCCGTGCTTCAGACTCTGAGGCGCATTTCTGTAGTCGGCGCCACTTTTCCGCAAAGCTCTGGACTGGCGCAACTGCTCGCGCCTCTCCCGCGTTGTATCGACGCATCGCGTGTTTTCCTCAGGGATCACGCGATTCACAAGCAATCAACTTGCCCGCTGTGACGATTGTCACCGACAATCATCCACATCGGATCGCATTCTGTTCTGTACTCCGCGTCGGTTGCCGGAACCTCCGATGCTCCGCTCCTGCCGGCAACTGCGCGACGACAACTCGTCTCCGGCCGTTTCCCGCTTCGTTCACGCCGAAGCAGCGGTTGGGCATCGAACCCGAGCCGCGATTGCCCGGACAGGCAATCGGGGAGCACATAATGCCGCTGTATGCAGAACGCCCGCCTCTGCCCTCCGATGACAAACGATGGAGAATCGTCAACGGAACGATGCGCAAGCATGGCTACTCGCGCAATGCGCTGATCGAAACCCTGCACACCGTGCAGTCCTCCTTCGGATTCCTCGATGAGCCCGCGATCAAATTCGTGGCGCAGTCGCTGCGCGTTCCGCTCAGCCAGGCCTACGGAGTGGTCACCTTCTACCACTTCTTCAGCCTTAAGCCGCCCGGCAAACACACCTGTACCATCTGCACCGGCACCGCGTGCTACATCAGGGGCTCGCAGAAGCTGGTCGCGGAAGCCGAGAAGCAGCTGCGGATCCGCACTGGCGAGACCACCGCGGATGGCGAAGTGTCGCTCGCCACGGTCCGCTGCGTCGGCGACTGCGGCCGCGCGCCCGTGGTTTTGTTCGACGGTGAGCTCTCGGCGCAGATGGACGGCCAGCGCCTCACCGCGCAGCTGGATGCATGGAGGTATCAATGAATACAGAAGAGCTCCAGCAGATTGCTGCCGGCGTCATCGAGGAGAGAGAAAAATACGACTTCGAAGTCGACGTCTGCATGGGCACCAGCTGTCTCTCGCAGCACAGCGACCGCATCCGCGACGCCATCGAGAAGGAAGCCGAGGCCTGCGGCAAAAAGTGTCACGTGCGCCGCACCGGCTGCATGGGACCCTGCGCCGCCGGGCCCATGGTCGTGGTCGAGCCTGCCGGAACGCGCTATGGCCACGTCCACGTGAGCGACGCGAAGGAAATTGCGGAGTCGCTGGGCACTGAACCGGTTGCGCGGCTCGATCCCAACCTCGGCAGCTACTTCGAAGGACAGAACTTCATCGTCCTCGAAAACGTCGGCCACATCGACCCGGAAAAAGTCGACGACTATGTAGCGTGCGGTGGCTATGAGGCCTTGCTGAAGGCCCTCACCGAAATGACGCCGCAGAGCGTCATCGAGCAGATCGCGAAGAGCGGCCTGCGCGGGCGCGGAGGTGGCGGGTACCCCACCGGCCTCAAGTGGGACACCGTCGCCAAAGTCAAAGGCGCGCAGAAATACGTCATCTGCAACGGCGACGAGGGCGACCCCGGCGCGTTCATGGATCGCAGCGTCCTCGAAAGCGATCCGCAGCGCGTCATCGAAGGCATGGCCATCGCCGCCTACGCCATCGGCGCCAGCAAGGGCTACGTCTATGTCCGCGCCGAATACCCGCTCGCCGTGCAGCGGCTCACCGTTGCGCTGCAACAGGCGCGCCGGCGCGGCTTCCTCGGCAATTCAATCTGCGAGACGCAGTTCAGCTTCGATATCGACGTTCGTCTCGGCGCCGGAGCTTTCGTTTGCGGCGAAGAGACCGCGCTCATCGCCTCCATCGAAGGCAAACGCGGCACCCCGCGCCCGCGGCCGCCGTATCCCGCCGTCTCCGGACTGTGGGGCGATCCCACCCTCATCAACAACGTCGAGACCTTCGCCAACGTCGCGCCCATCATTCGCCACGGCGGCGAGTGGTTCTCCTCCATGGGCACGGCGCGCAGCAAAGGCACCAAGGTCTTTGCGCTCACCGGCAAGATCAAACGCACCGGCCTCGTCGAAGTGCCCATGGGCATGACCCTGCGCCAGATCATCTTCGGCATCGGCGGCGGCGTCCCCGACGGCAGAAAATTCAAGGCCGTACAGACGGGCGGACCCTCCGGCGGCTGTTTGCCCGAGGAACACCTCGATTTATCCATCAGCTACGACGCTCTCATCAGCGCCGGCTCCATGATGGGTTCGGGCGGCATGATCGTCATGGACGATACCTCGTGCATGGTCTCCGTCGCCCGCTTCTTTATGGAGTTCTGCATGACCGAGTCCTGCGGCAAATGCGTTCCCTGCCGCGCCGGCACCGTGCAGATGTTCGAGCTGCTCACGAAAATCTGCAAAGGCGAAGCCACGCATCGCGATCTCGACCAGCTGATCGAGTTGTGCGAGGTCGTCGGCGCCACCAGCCTCTGCGGCCTTGGACAAACCGCGCCCAACCCTGTGCTGAGCACGCTGCGCTACTTCAAACATGAGTACCTCGCGCACATCGACGAGAAGCGATGTCCCGCCGGTGTCTGCGAGTTCAGTCCGGCAGCGGTGGAGGTGCACGCATGAGTGCGGAACCCAATGTTCGTACCCTCACCATTGACGGCGAAGAGATCAGCGCCCGCTCCGACCAGACCATCCTCGAAGCCGCGCGCGAGCATAACGTCGACATTCCGACCCTCTGCCACATCGAAGGGCTCTCGGAGGTCGGCGCCTGCCGCCTCTGCCTCGTCGAAGTGAAAGGCGCCCGCCGCCTCCTCCCCGCCTGCGTCACGCAGGTTGCCGAGGGCATGGAAATCACTACGCACTCGCCGAAGATCGACCGCTACCGCACCATGATCCTCGAGCTCTATTTCGCCGAGCGCAACCACGTCTGCTCCGTCTGCGTCGCTAACGGCAACTGCGAGCTGCAGAGCCTGTCGCTGAAGCTCGGCATGACCCACGTCGAGATTCCCTACCAGTACCCGCAGCTCCCCGTCGACGCCTCCCATCCGCGCTTCACCGTCGACCACAACCGCTGCGTGCTCTGTACCCGCTGCGTGCGCGTCTGCTCGGAGATCGAAGGCGCGAATACCTGGGGCATCATGGGGCGCGGCGGAGAGTCGATGGTCATCACCGACCTGAAACAGCCGTGGGGCGACTCGGAAACCTGCACCAGCTGCGGCAAATGCGTGCAGGTGTGCCCCACCGGCGCGCTGTTTGAGAAAACCAGCGTCGGCAACAAAACCCGCAAGCATCCGGAGTTCCTGCCGTATCTGCGCATCATGCGCGAAGGAGAATGAGCGTGAGCGACCTGACCACCCTCGCCACCGTCTGGCTCGATGGCTGCTCCGGCTGCCACATGTCGCTCCTCGATATGGATGAGCGCCTCATCGAACTCAGCAGCCAGTTCCGCCTCGTCTACAGCCCGCTCGTCGATCGCAAGACCTTTCCCGATCGCGTCGACGTCACCCTGGTCGAAGGCGCCGTCGCCAGCGAAGACGACCTGAAGAAGATTCGCAAAATCCGCGAGCACACGCGCATCCTGGTCTCGCTCGGCGACTGCGCCCTCACCGGCAACGTCTCCGCCATGCGCAACTCCTGCGGAGTTCAGCCGGTCATGCTGCGCGTCTACGAGGAGCTTGCCGATCTGCAGAAGCAGGTGCCCACCGTCGGCGTCCCCGCGCTGCTCGACCGCGTCCGCCCGGTGCACGAAGTCGTCCCCGTCGACGTCTTCGTTCCAGGCTGCCCGCCCTCCGCGGACACCATCTATCAGGTGCTGTCGGAGCTGCTCGCCGGCAAAGTACCCTCGCTGGGCGGCGTCGCCCACTTCGGCTGAGCGCACTGAGCAGAAACAGGAAGGCAGGAGACTATGCCCCGGACTATCGTTATCGACCCCGTCACGCGCCTCGAAGGGCATGGCAAGATCACCCTCCAGCTCGACGAAGCCGGCATCGTGCAGGACGCCACCTTCCACGTCACCCAGTTGCGCGGCTTCGAGAAATTCACTGAGGGCCGTCCCTTCTACGAAATGCCCAACATCACCGCGCGCACCTGCGGCATCTGCCCCGTCAGCCATCTCATCGCGTCTTCGAAAGCCTGCGACGCCATCCTCGCCGTAAAAATTCCCCCCGTCGCCGCCGACCTGCGCCGTATCCTGAATCTCGCGCAGCTCATCCAGTCCCACGCGCTCAGCTTCTTCTATTTGTCCTCCCCCGATCTGCTCCTCGGCATGGACGCTCCCGCGGAGGAGCGCAGCATCCTCCACATCGCGCACTCCCATCCGGAAATCGGCGCCGACGGCGTGGCCCTGCGCAAATTCGGCCAGCAGATCATCGAGTTGCTCGCCGGCCGCCGCATCCACCCCGGCTGGACCGTCCCCGGCGGTGTGAACGAACCCCTCAGCGCGGAGAAGCGCGATCAGATGCTCCTCATGATTCCCGCCGCCAGGGCCGCCATCCAGCGCACCCTGCAGTGGTACAAGCGCGCCACAGAGAAATTCGCCGCCGAAATCGGCGTCTTCGCCAATTTCCCCACCCTCTTCATGGGCCTCGTCGATGAACATGGCCTCGCCGAGTACTACGACGGCGCGCTCCGCTTCATCGACTCCGAAGGCAATGTCATCGCCGGCGAACTGAATCCAGCCAACTACCACGACTACATCGGCGAAGCCGTTGAGCCCTGGACTTACATGAAGTTCCCCTACTACAAACCGCTCGGCTATCCCGGCGGAACCTATCGCGTCGGACCGCTGGCGCGCCTCAACCTCGCCGATCGCTGCGATACGCCGCTTGCCGATGTGGAATGGCGCGAGTTCCGCGCCATGTCACCCAGGCCGCTGCTCAGTTCCTTCCACTACCACTACGCGCGCCTGGTAGAAATGCTGCACGCCGCCGAGAAAATCGAATCCCTGCTTGCCGACAAAGCGATCCTCGACAAACACGTCCGCGCCACCGCATCGGTCAACGCCCTCGAGGGCATCGGCGTCGCCGAGGCCCCGCGCGGCACGCTGATCCACCACTATAAGGTCGACGAGAACGGCCTCATCGTCTGGGCCAACCTCATCATCGCCACCGGCCACAACAACGCCGCCATGAACCGCGGCATCCTGCAGACCGCGCGCCACTACGTGCAGGGCGACCACATCGCCGAGGGCATGCTGAACCGCGTCGAAGCCGTGGTGCGCACCTTCGATCCCTGCCTCAGCTGCTCCACCCACGCCATGGGCCGCATGCCCCTCTCCATCCAGTTGCGCGCCCCCGATGGCTCGCTCGTCAAAGAAGTCCGGAGAGACTGAGGCCATGAAGCCAAACCTGGTCCCACCGTCCCTGCCTCCCGCTCTGCTGCTGGCGTGCGGCAATTCGCTCCGCCAGGATGACGGCGTCGGCCTCCGCATCGCTGAAGCAGCCGAACATCTTTTCCCCGCCTCGCGCCTGCGCATCGTCGCCGCCCAGCAGTTCACGCCCGAGATGGCCGCCGACCTCGCCGCCACCGACCTGGTCATCTTCGTCGATGCCTCCGTCGTCGACGAGCCGGGTGCGATCCGCGTCGCTCCCGTCGCCCCCCGCCAGGAGTCGCCCGAAACCCACCGCCTCGATCCGCCGGCCCTGCTTGCCATGGCGCAGACCTTCTGCGGCCACGCTCCGGCGCGCGCCTTCGCGCTCACCATTGGCGCCAGCCACTTCGACTATGGCGAAGAGTTGTCCGGACCCCTGCGCCAGGCGGTTCCGCGCGCTCTGCGCCTGCTCACCAGCCTGGTTGCCGCGTTCTCGGCACAGGCGTAGTCTCACACGCATCGCCGAACCGGTTCCCGGGTCCCCCGCGTGACGGCAGGCATGTTGTGACGGCAGGCACTGACAAAATGCCCCGCCGGAGTTATCGTGTCAGCGTTGTCCAGACGAGGTGCTGCCCATGAAAGCCATCGTCTATCGCCATTTCGGTTCCCCCGATGTTCTGCACACTGAGGAAACAGCCAGACCCATGCCGCACGATGGCGAGGTTCTCATCCGCGTACGCGCCGCCGGCCTCAACCCTCTGGACTGGAAGCTGATGCAGGGCAAGCCCTGGTTCCTTCGCCTCATCATGGGACTGCACAAACCCAAACGGCCCGGCGTCGACGCCGCCGGCGAGGTCGAATCGATCGGCAGCGGCGTAACCCAGTTCAAATCCGGTGACGCCGTTTTCGGCGCCTGCCGAGGCGCGCTCGCCGACTATGTCTCCGCTCCTGTCTCCTCGCTCGCCCTCAAGCCTCAAAACCTGACCTTCGAGCAGGCGGCTGCGGTTCCCATCGCAGCCTGGACCGCTCTCCAGGGTCTGCGCGATAAGGCCCACATGCAGCCGGGCCAGAAAGTCCTCGTCAACGGCGCAGCCGGCGGTGTGGGCACGTTCGCCGTGCAGCTTGCCAGACACTTCGGCGCGGAAGTCACCGGCGTCTGCAGCACCCGCAATCTCGAACTCGTTCGCTCCATCGGCGCCGATCGCGTCCTCGACTACACCCAGCAGGGTCTTGCTGAAGACGACCAGCGCTACGACGTCATCCTCGAATGCGTGGGAAATCTCTCCATACCCCACCTGCGGCGCATGCTGAAGCCGAGGGGCACCTGCGTATTCATCGGAGCCAGGCCGGACGCGGGCCTGACGACGATTCTCGTCGGCATGCTCAGGATGTTCGTGCTCGGCCCCTTCAGGAAGCAGAAAATACTTACCTTCATGGCCAGGCGCAATCGGAATGACCTGAACTTCATCGCCGGCCTGCTGCAGTCAGGCGCCGTCAAGCCGGTGATCGACCAGGTCTACGGCTTCGGGGAAGTCAGCGAAGCGATGAAGTATCTGGAAACCGGGCACGCGCGCGGCAAAGTCGTCGTCAAAGTCGCCTGAACCAAAACCACGCGCGCCGCTGCAACCAGCGACCTACGGAGTCCGCAGTCTCCACTGCTCCGCGGGTTTACTCTCCGCCCGCACCGCTGGCAGGAACCGCACCCGGTCCTCCTTGCAGATCGCCTGGATCGCGGGCCGGGCCGTCATCGGTCCTGACGGCAGTCCGCCCCCGGGCATCACCCACTGCCCCACCATCATGAACCGTCGCAGTCCCGGCAACCTGTTCGGCAGCGGATTGAAGCTCCCGCCCGGCACCAGGAACCACCCCTCCATGCTGCCCTTCCAGTTGCCCGTGTACCGAACCACCGTCGCCGGCGTGGACACATCCACCACCTCGACGGCCGCGCGCACGCCCGGGATCTTCCGCTCCAGTGCATCGATCACGGCGTCCGCGACTCGCCTCTTTTCCGCGCGATACTGCTCCGGGTGGTCCCAGTGCAGATCGGTCCAGTAACGGTAATTGCGCGTCATCAGCGTTGTGGTCACCGCGGTCTTGCCCGTCGGCGCAAACGTCGGATCGAAGTGGAAGATGCGGAACCCCACCTGCTTCACCTCCGTCTCAGGATCGATGCGGATCGGCGCGTCGAGCATCCGGCTCACCATCCCCGGTTGTCCGGAGAGATCCATCCCCACGCCCAGCGAAACCTGCAGATACGAGGGGAAAGTCTGCATCGTGTCGTACATCCTGTTCACCGCATCGCTGACGTAGCGCCCGCCCAGCAGATCGTAGATCGTGGCGTGTCCATCTGCCGCCGAGATCACCCAGTCGGCCGTGATCGTCTCGCCGCCCCCCACTTGTACGCCGACCGCCTTGCCATTCTCTACGACGATGCGTTCCACCTTTGTGCCGCACCGCACCCGTCCCCCCAGGCTCGCCAGCCTCTTCAGGATCAGACGGATCAGCGCCTGCGAGCCGCCTATTGCGTACCCCCCATCGTGGGAGTTCATCCAGGCCAGCGAAATCACCAGCGCGATGGCTGAAAGCTGCCCCATCTCGCCCTCGCCAAAAAAACTGCTCAGCAACGGATGCGTGAAGCGCTTCCCGTAGTCGCCGCCGCTCGTCTTCGCCAGACGCCGCAGCGTTGCAACGCACGGGAGATCGCGCAGGTACGTCATCCAGTTTGTGGTCCAGCCTTTGCCTGGCTCGGGGAGCCGGAACCTGCTGAGCGTACGGATGTCGTGGGCCAGCGCACGAATCGCCGCTGCATCCTGCGGCGCGTGCTCCAGCAGTTCCTTCTCCAGCCGGTCCACGTTCGTGAACATGCCCAGGCTCGCGCCATGCTCCGTTTCCATGCGCACGAACTCCGCCGGATCGACAAACTGCAGCTGGTCGATGTCGCACACCTCCCGCCACACGCGGTTGAAATCGCTCCCCGGCTTCGATCCCACCAGCCAGTGCAGGCAGCCCTCAAAGGTGTATCCGCCCCGGTGCCAGCTCGTCGCCAGGCCACCCGGAATGTCGTGCATCTCCACGACTTCGGTCTGGTATCCACTCCGTTGCGCGTAAACCGCCGCACATAACCCGGCGATGCCGCCGCCGATAATGACGATCCTGCGGTGATTCCGATCCATGGTCTTTCTCCTGAAGTGAACTTCAGTGCGCTGGAACAGCGGGGCGCTCGCCACGCCGCAAAACCCCGCCCGCGAGAATCAGCGCCAGTCCCACCGCGCCGTACAAGTAGTGCGGCCAGATGACCGTGCGGAGCATCACGCACTCCACCGTCAGCCAGCCGAGCAACACGCATCCCTGGAACATCGCCCAAAGCCCGTCGTGCCGCCCGTGAGCGAGCACCAGCCACAGCACCCACAACGACAGCAGTCCGTTCGCCGTCAGCAGCAAAACGCCGGGAATCATCCAGGAGTGGAACGGCGAGTGCTCCAGCAAACTCAGCGGCATCATGCCCCACGGATTGCCCTCGGCGTTAAGGATCAGGACCACCCCGCCGTAGAGCGCAGTCACGGACAGAAACAACAGACCGGCCACCAGCAGCACGCGAACGAAATTCATCGGACCTCCTCAGGGGAGGAATCCATCCCTGCAGCCAGCCCGCATCCGCAGCGGATGCACGCGGGGACCCGGCACGGAGCAGCGACCCGCACTCTGCGTTTCAGGACAGTGCCTGCCTGCCTTTCGCTTGCAGAGTGTAGTCGTGGCGCGTCTCGGAGGCTGTGACGGTCGGCACAGCTCTCCACCCGCGATGAAAGCCCCGGTCCCGGAAAACTTCAGGCGGTCACGGTGCTGGCTCGGCGGCTCCGGCTACTGCGGCGCTGCCTGCCCGGGGCCCTGCGGCTGCTGCTCGCCCGGCGGAGGCGCCGCTCCCCGCGGCGGCTCGTAGTGCGGACGATTCTGCAGCTTGAAGTCGTCGCGAATCACATAAAAATTCTGCTCCGGCAAATCCGCCTCGAGCAGCGCTCCGTCATTGGTGTAGTAAACCTCCACTGTGAACCCGTTCTGATCGCTGATCGCCACGCTCACGTGATGCGCATCTACCGGCTGTCCATGAAACGTTCCCCGCACATCCGGTTGCGCGTCGTACTGCGCGGGAATGAGCAGTCCATTCTGTTTCGGGATCACGATCCACGTGGTCGGCGCATGCGCCAGCGCGAAGTTCGCCATCGCAACGTACGCCGCCGGGTCCAGATCCGGCAGCAGCGCCGTGTGCTGGTGCCGGTCGAAGTTGTTGGTCGTGGTCTTGCCGTCGGCCGTGATGCTCACCTGAAATTGCCGTCCCGTGGGATCGGAGTTCAGGCTGAACGTCACCCCCGAACCGTTGACCGCGCCGGTCAGCTGGTCGCGCACGATGTTCAGCTGGCCGTCGAGCCGATTCTGGTTCGTGAATGAATAGGTAAACTTCGGCATCTTCAGCTCGCCGCGCGACGTGATCTGGTATCCGCCCGGGACCGCGCTCACCGTGCAGTCGGCCGAGCCGACATTCTTGCCGTCATCCGCCTGAACGATGCTGAAGTGAGCCTCGCCCGCGGGCACGGCAGGTGTCTGTGCGAAGGCGGCTCCTGCGAAGACAAACGAAGCCAGTGCAGAAAAAAGCGTCAACCGCATAGTCGTGACATACCTTCCTGCCCGATTAGACCCGGATTCCGGGCAAAAGCTGCGCGAAAACCTGCGCCGGGGGGTGCCCGCCGGGCAAGCGCCGGAATCCCCGCTCAGTGAAACAGGCTCAGATCGATCGCGTTAGCCATCGCATCGTAACCCGCGTCTTTCGGATGCAAATGATCCCCGCTGTCGTATTGCGCGGCGTAGACCAGCGGATTCGCCGGATCGCGCGTGGCCTTGTCGAAGTCCACAGTCCCGTCGAAGACCCCGCTCGTCAGGATCCACTCATTCACGGCCTCGCGGATCTGTTCGCCCTTCTCCGTAAAATAGCCCGCGCCCTTGTACGGTGTGAGCGTCGCGCCAAAGACCTTGATCCCATGCTCGTGCGCACGCGCTACGATCTGGCTCAGTCCCTGCTCCAGATCTTCCGCCGTGAGCCGGTAATTGGGGCGATTCGGAGGGTGCAGCGCCCCGATGTCGTTGATGCTTTCCAGCACGATCACATATTTCACGCCTGCCTGCGACAGCACGTCGCGATCGAAGCGCGCCAGCGCATTCGCCCCCACGCAGTGGATCAGAACGCAGTTGCCGCCGATGCCTTCGTTCAGCACCGCCAGCCCCGCGGTCGCTGGGTTGTTGTGCAGGCGCACAGCCAGGTAATCCGGCCAGCGGTGGTTCTCGTTGTCCGTTGCGTAGGCGCCGTCCGTGATCGAATCGCCGAACGCCACCACCGCGGCAGTGTGCGGAGCCACCGGCTCCACCTCCACGCCCTTCACGAAATACCACGAGGGCACCGTCGTCGGATTCGTCAGCGAAGCCGCGCTCACCGCGTTGCTGCCCGTCTGGATGTAATTGATCTGCTGCGCGCCCGAATGTACGGATACATCGCTGATCTGCTGCAGTGGCAGGAACAGGCTGATCGTCAGATCCGCAAACGCCGGCGTGGCCATCTCCACCGGATCGCTCACCGCCTCCGCGCCCGGCGGAATCGCGATCGAAGCCTTGCCCCCAAAGGTGATCGCATGCAGCGAATCCGGCTCAATCGCGGATTCTCCCGCGCTCAGCGCCACGCTGGCCGCGTCGATGCGCAGCGGCTCCGTTCCGAATTCATTCGTGAAGTGCACCCGCAGAGCCTTGCCCGGGATCGATGTGTGCACAATCTCCCGCAGCGTCGAATCCACCAACGTCGGAATCGCGTGCCACGGATCGCCGTCAAAAGGCGAAGTCGCCCAGCTTCCCACCCACTTCTGCGGTGCAGGCCCCGCTTTCTCCTGGGCAGACACCGTGAGACTGCAACCCATCAGAACGGCAATGGCAAAAACAGCGGATCGAGAAAACGGCAGCGACGGCACAGGGCGCAAACGGCGCATCGGACAGAGTCCTCCATCAGATCGCGAATCATTGGAACCGATCCATCATACGGGCTGCCGTCAAAAGAAATGCCCTTTCTTCTGACGAAGCAAAAGAAAGGGCATCGTTGCCGCAACCTTGAACAGATTGGCCCCGGCGAGGAACAGGGCCGCCGGAATTCGTGAACGCCCGGCTACTTCTTCGCCTGCGCGAACCGCTTTTCGATCTCGTCCCAGTTAACCGTGTTCCACCAGGCGGCCAGGTATTCCGGACGCCGGTTCTGGTACTTCAGGTAGTAGGCGTGTTCCCATACATCGTTGCCCAGGATCGGGTAGTATCCCTGCGACAGCGGGCTGTCCTGGTTGGCCGTGGTGATGATCTTCAGCTTGCCGTCCCAGATCAGCCAGCCCCATCCGGAGCCAAACTGCTTCGCCGTCGTTTCGTTGAATTGCTTCTTGAAATCCTCGAAACTGCCGAAGTCTTTCCTGATCTGCTCGCCAATCGCGCCCGTCGGCTCGCCGCCGCCGTTCGGCTTCATGATGGCCCAGAACATGCTGTGGTTCACGTGGCCGCCGCCGTTGTTGCGCACTGCCGGGCGCACATCTTCCGGCACGCTGTTCAGATTGCGCAGCAGGTCCTCGGCCGAATGTTTGCCCAGGTCCGGATGCTTCTCGATCGCCGCATTCAGGTTCGTGACGTAGGCCTGGTGATGTTTGTCGTGATGCAGGTGCATCGTCTGCTCGTTGATATGGGGCTCCAGCGCCTTGTAGTCATAGGGAAGAGGTGGAACTTCGTGTGCCAAAGCATTCCTCCTTGCGAAGTGTGAGGGTGAAATGTCCGCGGGGTTTGCGGGTTCAGGCTGCAGTCAGCGCCCGCACAGGATTCGTCCCCTGATGATACTGGATGCGCGATCGCTGCTGCGGGGTGCAACCGCCCCGCCCGATTTGGCATTGTTGGCACGCCCCCGCCGGTGGGATTGCCGCTTTACTCCGCGCCTCCGTTACATTGGGAGAAGGATCGTTGTTCGGTCCCATGGCATCCTCAGGATCGGCTCCGCACCTCGACCCTGACAAGCCGCGATTTACTTGCATCCGAAAAGAAGAACCCACCTCACGTTGGCTCCCTTTTCCATCACGCGACGAGAACTGCTGAAGCGAGCCGGGGCCGCCGGAGCGCTGGCCCTCAGCCCCTCCGTCCTCGCACAGAACCAGGCCCAGCCGCCGAAAGT
>VFSW01010289.1_pt1 | contig 13267 bp, 15 predicted proteins | sample 5358111 | NCBI WGS metagenome assembly VFSW01 (sample SAMN11554181, study PRJNA540505) | mine drainage metagenome | isolation source: sediment from site ElyBrook_90M | place: USA: Ely Copper Mine, Vershire, VT | collected 2017 | reverse complement strand
TATAAGGTTAGCATTATATAGCGCAGAGTTCAGCTGATAACCTGTCTGAGGCCATCGCATGCATAGCTGGTTCTCTCTCCCTTGTTGAATGAGTTATTTTCGGACTCGTAAGGCGATGTTTTCTGTTGGCGTTCTAGCAAGTGGTTATTTCCTTCTCGTGCTCTTTGTGGTTATTGAGCAGATGCTTACGAGACTGACTTTATCCGTCGAAAAGATCTATCTACATCTGATATGCAAGGCTAAATTTAGTACGGTTTCCGCTATGAATTGCGAAATCGGCCAGTCTTAAATAGGAATTCTCACTATAATCACAAGGGAAAATTTTGCTCTGCCCCATCTGTGGTAGTGAAATATCGGACAATGTGCAGTTCTGTGGCAAATGCGGATCTCCAATACAAAATCCACCGCAAGTTCCACAAATTTCTAGTGAAACAAAATCTGGGAGTGCAGTCAGCACCCTAGTACACGCAAAGAAAAAAGATCACGCGAGGCGCCCTGCGCTCCAAAAAATATCGAGATTACGAGGCTTCTTTTCGATTGGAGTTGTTTTGTATGCTGTCGCTTTCCTACTTGGAATATTTGCCGGAGGATCCTATGTAGCAGGTATTTCTGTTGGGATAGTTGCGACAAGCGTACTCACGCTTGGGTTTATGAAATATCCCAACCAAGAACTAAGCGCACTTTCTAACAAGGTACTTGGACTGATCAGCAAGAACCAAATTGCAAGCAAGATAACCCCATTCACTAGCATGGTTTCAAAATACCCTCAACTTCTTGCAATATTGGGTGCTATTCTGGCTACAATACAATCGGCGGCTTTCGCGCGAGGCTCATTCTTGGGGACTGTAGCTGCTCCGGTATTTGGAGTGATAGCAATCGGTCTGACAATACTTCCGTTAGTATTGAGCAAAAAGTGGAGTTTTGGAAATTCAAAGATGATCGGTGGGCTTTATCTCTTGGCGATAATATTTATCTGGCTAAATGGATACGGCGCTGCTGATTCTGGATGGTTCTTCTCTTTATTCATGCTACAAGCAGAGCACGAAGCATTCAAGACTGCGGCAATTGTCGAGAATAGGTAAGACATCTTCTTCAAAATGCACTAATTATGCACTAGAAATCAATTGTTAATGTGAATATTCATTTGCTTTAATCAACGTGATTGGCTATCACAGTTGCCTCAATAAGTCGGGTGGTGTGGAGGAGAGTGGGATGCGAACCTTCTGTAAGTAGAAGCAGACACTAACCTATGTTAGGTTCGAAGGGCAGAGAAAAAGTTTTACAATAGGTTAGCCACTACGCTGTCTTCGATCTCCGCATTTTGCGCTGCTTCAATCAGTTTCGTCGCATAGTATCGGAGATTTCTTGTCGGATCTATGAACTTGAGCCAGTCAAATTCCTCCTCAAACTCTTCAATTCGATCGTGAGGACACAGACCAATGAAAACTTCTGATTCATCAAATTTGAACCGCTTGAACTTCGAGACATATCTCCATTCTCTTTCCCACTTGAAATCGTACGGAATCGGTCGGTAGACCTGCCCGTTGCGCAATGATCTCAGATGTTTACCGAAGAATGAAACTAGTGGAAGTATTTTATGTGCCTGATCACTGTGTGTTTGAATCAACGAGCAAAGAGATGAGATAACTTCGTTCTTGTCTTTTCGACTATTATTGAAATAGAGAACAGGTGAAACTCCTCTTTTTTCGCAGCGTTCTCTAATAAAGACCAGACCGTACGGTTTGAGCCGGACATTCCGCCTAGCAATATTCAAAAGACTGTGGATTTGAGCGAGCGGAGTCTCAGTAAAACATACAGCAGAGAAATACCGCGCAATCCCATCCTCTTCCTTCCTTACCGTATCCATGATCTTTTCGGAGCATCTATAATATGCCGCGCTAATTGGAAAATCACTGTGTCCATATTTCAGCTGCTTGCACTTCAGTATGCTTTGCAGATTGCGTCTGGCCGTTCGTCTGTTGTAATCTCGGGTAAGATGAACAAAGAAAGGAGATATGTCAGTCCTGAAATGGAGGACGTCTTTGATACTTCTTTCACTACTAGACAAGAACTTTCGTACACCTCGGATCTTTCTAAAGCTTTGGAGTATCATGCAATGCCCAAGGCATTGTCCTAATCAACTTCAGTAGCACCGTCATCTTATCATTTCTCTAACAGAGATTCCAAATTCTTTCTCCAAGAAATCAACAGTTTCTGGATGCTCTTCTAGAGAGGCTCGAATATGACCACGAACTTTGAAGATGCCATCTTTCTTTTTGGCATCTTCTCTCGGAAAATACTTGAGCCATTTGACGAGACAAACGTATTCGGAACGGACTGGATCATCGGAATTGTTGCTAATGCTCTCTGAAATCAAGGGCAGACTTAGCAAAGGTTTTCCATCAATGAAAACTTCCCGAATCATCTTTGCGCGGGACGAGATCAAACCAATGCCGACGTAGCCACATCCATTTATGTACGCGGCAATAATATCTTTCTCGTTGAACTTCACCATCTCCTCTCGCCATTGGGCTTTTTGCCCTCCCGAGATAAATCCGTACCTCATGTAATCTTCCCATTTCCGAATGTGACAGTCGCCAACGTTGTAGAAATAGAATCCATTGAGAAAGTCAAAACCAGACAGTTCCAAGTGAAGTGTGTTCTGGCGTCTGAACTTCTCAGCAAAGTGTCCACCCATAACATTAGTGGTCAACTTGCCCAGTTTCCACAGCAGTGTAGCTTCTATCAAGAACGCCTGACTTTGGGAAAGACCTCTGGCAATAACGCGAACAATCGGATTAAGGCCTTCCTTGTGAATTTCCGCAATTCGTCTTTCTGTGTTTGAGCCAACCTCATTAGGATTGTGTGCGTCTTTTCGCGAGCCTTTTCCCTTGCCGTAGTAAAATTCTTCAAGGTTTCTAGGGTCTATGTAAACGTAGACGTAGTAATCATCGAAGTCCGAAGTCATTCTGTTTAGCTTACTTCTTCTAGCTGAAAGCTGACTCCAGTTGAATCTCCATTGTTGCCGACCTCAAAGACCAGTCTGTAACAAAATGAGTATCCTAGCTTCTGTTTGAACTGCTTGAGCTTTAGAGTATCTAGATTACCCTCCAAGTTAGTCGATTTCTTCGCTTCTATGACCACCAAGTTTTGATTTGTCCCTCTCCTGTGAACAATGATATCAGGATAAACTGTCTTAGCTTCCGTCTCATCAGACATTACAGAGTCTATCGGCAGGTCCAGCTTCTTGGGATAATGCCCACCTCTATTATATTCGCAGTCAACATCAAAACCGTATTTTTGAAACGCAAATTGGAGATGTTCTGCTATCTTATTGGTAATACTTCGCTCATTGACATCAGGTTGCAACAGTATAACGTTCTCCTCAAGAGATTCTCTTACTGCCCTAGCAACTAAAGTTGGAACCTCTTCTAAAATAAGGCTTGGCAAGGTCGCATGTGACATTTTACTCACCGAGGTGACACAACTACCCTCTTGATTTCGCTGACTTCGGTTTGTAGATGTCGTGCCTTCCCGTCATTTTCTATCTGTTCACGTTGCATTTCTTTCCTTCCAGCTGTAGTATCCTTAGACAAGCTGTCTTCCACTCTGCGAATTTGTTACGTTTTCTTGATGTTGTTCAGGAAAGACGCTTTGTCATATTTGTAATATTCCTTAATCGACCTAATTAGCTGCAGAGAGTCATCTTCGTAGCTCATCGAATCAGAAACAAGATTCTTGAAGAACCACCCTATTACCTCATCCAGTGTTATTATCTCAACACCTCTTTCAGCGGCGTATTTCATAATCTCTTCGCTTTTCTTTGGTTCGGAATGAAGCCAAGCGACGGCGAGAACTTTCCTGGTCGGCAGCTTACCGAGTATTTCTCGAACTTTCTTATCGACGATAGAGTCATTATAGTAATCTTCAACAAGCACTTTGGCCTCTTTTAGGCTGTAGTAAATACTCCGATTTTTCACTTCTGCTACGAGGCCTTCGCCCTTGTTGTTGATTCCTATTAGGTCGATGTCTGAATGATTTTTGTTGTATTTGTATTTGAGGTTCGATCTGAGAAAATATCCCTGTTCTTCAAAGTATTTCTGAACTAGCTTCTGCATAGGTTCTACCATAGGCCACAGACATCACTGCAAACGCTGTTAAGAAGGACGTATAATAGTAGCGTTTGCGAAAGTTCAAGTGGAGCGTTCTTGGATCTTACCAGGAAGTCTTAATGTCAAGTCCTAAGAGTTTTCGTATCTCTCTAGCTGATGTTCGATTTCAAACCCTGTTCGTTTAGGTGCTTGCGAATGACACTCGCGCTGAAGTCGAGCACGTACATTCCCTCAGTTGCCCCTTGCTTTGCAATCGGGCCTTTTGCTATCTGTTCGAGTGCCTTACTGACCTCGCTTTCGACTTCTTCAGTCGAAGGTTCCAAGTATCTTTCGCCGACCTCAGCGTGTTCACGTTTGATTGCCACTATTTTTTGCTCTTTGATTTCCTTCTGTATCTGTGGGATCGATTTCGGTCCGCTCGGCAATCGTCTTTTTGGCATTGAAGATGCAGTATCGTTTCCAAGTGCATCGTGTCCGATTCTCATAACAATCTACCCGCAATACGCGCTTATCGTGCGCGTCAAAGAATGATTTACAAGACCACGACGAGTTCTTTAGGAGGCTGAGCCTCAGAAGCGATAGTTTCAGGTTCGAGGCGCTTATCCTTTTGCTCGTTGATGACGTTTTCCTCTCGAAGAGAATAAACATCTACACGAAGGTAAGTTTCTGGATTGATTCCTAGAGACTCTACTTCACGCTTTGGCACTATGAATTGATAAGTCGGAGTCGTGCGGTCGTTTCTCCGTGTGTAGAAGATAACAACATTCAAGTTCAGAATCAATAAAGGCCGAGATTATGTCTTTGCCTCAGTATCTGGTTCCTTGAATATCTAAATCCTGAAGTATTCGGGCTGTGTAGAAACCCTCCTCTCGGAATCTCTTCCTAACTGAAATTTCGTGCTTGCAGGCGTCAAAATTTTTCCTTCTGAAGCGTCTCTCTTTATGGCCAGCGAGCTTTAGGCTTGTTGATTCGACCATGGATTGTTAGCATCGAGACTGAAGAAGCATGGCAGCAACAAGCGGGAGAGCAGGTATCTCAGGATCGTCAGATCAGTTTTCATAGTTTGCAAGAGGCAGGCTATTCCACTCTATTCTAGCAAGTACTCGAGGAAGGATTTCACCCTCTGGCAGCACATCGCAATCCTTGTCCTGTTCCAACGGATTAGCAAATCTTACAGGGAGTACGTTGAAGACTGGCTCCCTGTATTTACAGCAATCGTTGAAGCTTTAGGGCTGAAGAAGAAGCTACCACACTACACTACGCTTGAAAAGTTTAGTTTGAGAGTGTCGTCAGCTCTTCTGGAGAAAGTCATGGGAGGCTTTCTGTTCTTCGTCAGATGCAGGAAGCAGGATCTGGGAACCGATTCCACGGGAATGCCTTGCTCGCACGTTTCAACCTACTACGCTCTCAGGATCAAGCGCGACATTCAGGCATCCATGCGTAAACAGGCGGAGGCTACGAACAAGAAATGAGCAAAACGAAGATGAAGCGGTTCCTGAAGCTGAGTATCGGAGCAGAGCTTTGGCACCAGATAGTAGCCTCACTCAAGATCAGGAGAGGTCCTTGCGATGACAACCGAGATTTCAAACCTGTTTGCAAGAAGGCTCATCAGATCAAGCCTCTAAGAAGAGGGATCGGAGACAAGGGATACGACGATGAGAAAAACCATGAGTTCCTTAGAGACGATCTCCACGTCGATTCGATAATCCCTCCACGAAACGAAAACGTTCCAGTCTGGAGAACGAGCGGGAAATACAGGAAGATGATGAAGCGAGGCTATTCAAAGAAGAAGTACCATCAGAGGTCGAAGGACGAGACCATCTTCTCCGTAATCAAAAGGGTGATGGGAGAAAATGTAAGATCTGTGAGGGTCAAGGCACAGAACAACGAACTCAGATTCAGGGTGATCGCCTACAACGCCAACAGGATTGCGAATCTGGCTCATTCTTTTATGGAAGGGTTTCTACAAAGCCAGTATTCGTCTTCCTTGATGCCGTAACCTCTGCACGTGTTAATCGGGAGAGTAAAGTAGTATGTGCAACTGGTCGGACAACAAGGTCTCTTGTTAAGTTTGATGGCGCTTGAATAAATTAGGCGCACATAACTTCTGACAATTTTAGGCATAATGAATGTGGATTGAAGCAAAATATAAATTTGGACACAACAGCCCACCAGATGCCAGATTCCTAGTTTAACAGATTTTTCATCGGAAAATATATCTTGGGAAAGAATATTTTGATAACGGAAGTAATCGAACGTTCGATACTACTTGCGCAAACAGGACGGCTAGTCTAAGGGCAGCTGTTCGGCGTCTTGAGATGGTAAGCGTAACAGGCTTTTTGCTATCGTTTCTCAGTTTCTGTCTCTCAGCATTTGTTTCTCCTTCTTTATTCTTATGCGCGAAAGTTCGCAGTATTTCGAGTTTAGCTCAATTCCCGAGAAATGTCTTCCCAACCTCAACGCAGCAACAGCAGTTGTCCCTGATCCCAAAAATGGATCTAACACTAAATCGTTTTTCTTAGAGAATAAATTCACGAACCATGTCGGTAAACTGACTGGATAAACAGCGCTATGACTCTTGTTCGATGACTCTGTTGCGGTTTCTATCACATTCCCGGGAAAAACAGTTCTTCTGCCAATCCAGTTAGAAATGTTCTTCCCAAAGCCACTTTTTGTTCTTGACTCAAATCTGACCTTGTCGTTGTGAGTCAACTTAGCGAGCCTTTTTGTTGACCAATCCTTGACAGGTTCCCGTACAGCGTTCTGATACATTTTGAATTTCTTCGATTTTGTGAAGTGATAGCAATGCTCCCACAAGTCACGAAAACGATTCGGCCATTTCCCGGGTGATGTATTTTTTTTCCTCCATACATACTCTTCAGTCCAGAGCCAGCCCTGTTTTCTCAATGCCATTACTAACTCGTAAACATATGTTCCTCTCTCACCGTCAATTACTCGCTCCTTTATGTTAAGAATAAACGATCCTTTAGGCTTTAACACTCTATACAATTCCTTGGAGATTTCCAAGAACCATTCAACGTACGCCGGAGCTGGAACACCCCGATATGTCTCCCTGCGATTGTCGGCGTAAGGTGGCGATGTCACAATAAGGTCGACCGAGCTGTCAGGGAACCGCTGGAGGACTTGTCTGCAATCACCTCTCAGAACTTTGTCAAAATATTGCATTCGCCTTCCTTTCAGGTTATTGCTTACTGTAGAGGGTTCACGTATGTTTGACAAGTGGAATTAAGTGACCTACTATTTGTTGGACCTTAAGACTATCGCTTTGCTAGAGTGCTCCCTTTCCTTGACGTGATAGAGTTGGCTTACGATCTTGAATCCTCCAGAGAGGAAAATTGAACGAACTGGGTCCTGAAAACGTATTGGTTCTTCCCTACTAACTTGTAAATCCTCGTCTATCATTCCCACGTAGTACAACCAATAACGCTTTCCTAACCTATTTGCCACTTCGAACTCGTTCTTTGACCAGAAGAAATCCACTTTACTACCTGTTGAGCCTTTGACTTCTATGAATCGGTCGTACTGCAGGTTTTCGCTCTTTCCATCAAATGATTCAACGTCGTACCCCGCAACAGTATTCAAATGGCTCACGATCCTGACCATGCTCGCCTCTCTGTCAAAGCCCAACCCACTGATGCGCTTCTTCTCAAATTCGTAGACAATACTTTCTGCAAGATTGCCGATTTCCTCTTGACGCGCCAGAGCTTCTTTTAGCTGAGAGAGAGTCTGAGCATGGCTAGTGAAACCAACCAACTTCTCAGTAAACGCAGGATTGACTTTGAACTCTGTAGCGGACTCCAAGATAACGTCTAGTTCAATTAATTTGTCGAGAAGTTGAGTGTTTCCTGAAATTGGGAGGGCATCAACCTTCGACTTGAAGAAAGTGTTCTCATCGAAATCAAGAGAGAACTGTTCGAGAAGTATTCTGAGTTCATCTTTGAGTGCATCAGCCAGAAAACAACGCTCCGCAAGAATCTTTCGCTGCTGTTCAGTCAATTCATACATCTGACTTGGGTTTGCTGCCCAAAGCTCTTTTCCTACTTGAGTTAGAGAAAGGGATCCTGCATCCGATTTCACTATTCCGACTTTCGCGCAGAATTCGATGTCCTTGTTGTGATCAGGAAATCGCCCGTAAATTACTTGACTTGAACAAATATTCGTTACTGCTTCAGTACTTGCAATTCCAGAGCCAATGCTAGTTATCGCCCAGAGTATTCTGTTAATCTCCTCTATGAAGTCAATCATTCCGGACCAGGCTGATGGGATTTCAGGTGGTCAATGACCTCATCGAAATCTTGATCTAATTCAGAATCCAATCCAGTGACCTCTACTGTGGGTTGTTCCAAGTCCAGAATTGGAAGGTCATCATCGAGCAGATTTGACATTCTCTCTATCTTGACGTTCAGCCTTTCATTTACAACCTCATCGACAGTATCATTGGCGACCATAATCTGATAACGAACAATCTCATCAGGTCCCAAGCCGACCCTATGAATCCTGTCCAACGATTGTAGATATTGTCCGCAGTTAAAGGTACGATCTAGGTAGATAGCTTTATGGCAAATTTTGTGCAACGAAATAGACTCTGCGGTTGCAGCAGGATTCGCTAGTAGAACCCTACTCTTCGGGTCTGTCCTGAATTGGTCTAGAATTAATTCTCTATTCCATGAATCATCTTCTTCATTGTCTTTTGGGACCTCACCCATTACCCAAAGCGGATTCAAGTCGGCAAGCCTTTTTCTCAGCATGTCAATATTATGGACAAACCATGTCCACACTATCACTTTCTCGCCCTCAGTTACCGCTTGTCTTACTAATTGCTCTGCTTTCTCGAACTTCGCCGGCACTTCAAACTGCGGATACTTGTGTATCAACTCGGTAATGGGTAGCCCCTTGGACTCTAAGGGAGGAAGTCGGAACTCGTCAGAGTAAAGCGACAACAAGGTTGGGTTAGAGGCGGTCTGCAAGAGTCTAATAATTTCTGCCTTTTTCCAAGCTCGCAATTCAGCCCTCTCCTCAGGAGACTGAGTCACCATGTTTAGGATGTCTGCAGAGAGTGCGTTATAGATAATTCTTTGATTGTCATTCATGTCGACTCTGACGATTTCAAACTCCGGTTTCGGGAGCTGCAGGTCCGACTTCTTAATTCTGCAAAAGAATGGACGTAGCCTTTCCTTCATAAGGGTACTCGAATCTGGTTGCTCTACCTGCGCTTTGAAAGCCACCCTTTCCCCGAGCAATCCCATACTCGGCCAGAGGAAGGTAAATTGGCTCCACAAATCGTTGAAATTATTTGGGGCGGGTGTTCCTGTTAGGATCAGTCTACGTTTCGCGAGCCTACCTAGTTCCAGTACATTCTCAGACCATACACCTCCTTCAAAGTTCTTTATGTAATGTGATTCGTCCAAAATTAGCAAGAATTCTGAGGTTCTCAGTAGAGTGGCGAGCTCATCGGCCTCATTGACAGCCATTTGATAGGTAACGAGGTATAGGTCTACATCCTTTGTCGTCCTTAATAGAAATCTTCGACGATCCGGCGTTCCGACTATTCTGAGGCTCTCCGGTTTCTTTCCAAAGCAGCCCTCGAATTCATCCTCCCATGGTCTAAAACTACTTCTAGGTCCTATTACCAAGAGTTTCTTGACTGTTCCTCGCTCATGGAGGATTGAATACGCTGCAAGTGCTATTGTGGTCTTTCCGCTCCCGGGAACCGAAAAATTAGCTGAATACGGTACTTCGACTATGTGCTTGACTGACACTCTTTGGTAATCCATCAGATTGCGTTCGAATCCCGGGACATCGAACGCACCATACTGGTCATTCTTAACTTGAAGACCTTTGTCTCTTGCAGTTGCAAGTAATTCACGATCATTCTGCAACGAATCAAACTCCCACTGGGCTCCTTTGTCAAGTCTGTAAGGAATCGAGTTCTTGCTCAGGTAGTTTCCCAAGCGCTCAATTAGCTTGCTAGGATTTTTAGGATGGGGAATGCGAAAAACTTTGTCTGTTTCATCGTAGCTGAATCCTATTACTGAGCTAACAAAGAGTCTATGTTTTCCTGTCAGGAGCTCCTCTCTGTCCTCAGTTCTGAAGAGTAACTCCGAACCGTCGTATTGAAGGAGTGGCAAGATGAATCAGAGTATCATTCTGAACCTTTCAGAATCTTGTATACACGCTGCCATAATTGCTTGACCGCTGCTCTCGCTTCAGGTTCTTTCAGTTTCGGGTCATCAACCCTTAATGGCTGTAGAGTATTGAACGCTTTCTTGAGTAATTTTACTGGTCTTTTCGCATCTAGTTCTGCGGAATAGACCTCGAATGCACTTTCAAAAACATCAAGGGCTTTTGATGTAGTCTTCTGTTTGTTACTTTCGGAAAAATAATCTACTATGCTTTTCTCGGGATCTCCACCGGTGCGAAACATCTTTGTCAAGTCTCTCATGTCCCAATGAGAACTTTCGTTTTTGATCATTTCATAAGCCATTTGGACGTAAGCAAATATGGTGTCACTGTCCTTGCCAAGATCTTCCAGGGTGTCCAATCCTGCCCGCATATCTACAAAAGACTGCATTCGCCCTTCAATGAGGAGGTACTGCTTGGGTTGATTGATGTATTCGAGGTAGTCCTCGACGAGTTTGAGTTCTTTAAGGCGATCCTGTACCTGTTTTGTATTGAAGCGCCCAAATAGGACCCTAGAAATTTCACCTTCATTTACTCCTCTATCGATCCCTTCCTTAAGCTTCAGCCTTTCGTTAATCGGTCCATATTCCAACCGATCTTCTTTTGAAAGTTGTATCCCAGCTTCAATTCTCCAAAGGTCTTTCGGATCAACAGCTGGCGGCAATCTGGCAACTTGAAGATATTCATATTTTGGATCATGCTCCTCTTCTTGCAGCGTTTCCAAGACTGCCATCCTTCTATTGCCGTTAATCACATATCCGTCAAAAGTTACTATGCCTGAGTATAGTTGTCCGACCTGACGGAGACTGCGCTTTAGCGCTTCTGTTTCGGCATCGTTCTGTTCCAGAAGTAATTTTCTTATAACTGCAAGATCGTCTGAGGTCTCGCCTATTTTCCTGTGCTGCTTTGCTTCTTCCTGCAGAAGCTCAGCTGCAAATCTTCCATTCCTAATACTGTAAGCGAGGAACTTGATTGGAAGCCTGTACACAGAAAGATTGGTCCTTTGCCCGGCTAATTCGATTGGATGTCTTTCGTGAAGGTCTGCATCAGGGTGGCTATCTATAAACTGACTAATGACGGTACCCCGCTCTGTCTTTAGCACGTTAGGGGGTTGAGAAGTTCCCCTTCATTATAAATTCAACTCTGCACCTTCCTTATTCACTATTGGTTAGCATCCACAAACGTTCTCAAATTCTAAAATTAGATCATACTCTCGTCAGATTAGTGACCATTCCCAATTTAAGGAACTAGGAATGAAAAAAAAGGCTAACAAGCAATATATCATTAAAGAATCAAAAAACGAAACGATAGATTATGCTTCGACAAGCCTGACTAGGAATTTCCCATTACTCAGTTCTCTTTCGATTTCATATCCATCTGCTAAGATTTTCAAGAGTTTGTCTTCACTCACGATATCTCTCGCTTTTCTATCTGGACGCTTGAGTGGATACAGAAGCTTCGCTGGTTTCTTTTGTTCCTGTCCTGGCGGAGTCTGTCTTATCAGTGCCAGAACTTCGACCTGACCTTTCAGAAACTCAATCCTCTCGTCCATAGTCATCTTTCTGCCCAACACCGCTTCTTGCTCTTTGATTAACTCGTGAGGATTCTTGCTAATGTCGCCTACAGCGTTTGCATAGACCAGAGCAGATTCCCATTTACTTAGCTGTAGAGTATCAGGGATAATGGCACACCTTGTTACCAGAGTTAATGGCACACTTCACCGATGATTTCGTGCGCGCTTCTTTCCGGAGTATCTCCTGTTATTGTAGACTGAAGCGGGGGTCTTCCAGCCAAGTGCTTGCTGCCTCCTCCAGCAATTGTATTTGCGATCAAATTTCCGAAGCTCTCTTTTAAAATGAGAAAGAGAAGTGAACCTGACCTGTGTTATCAGCTCTCTGTACAAGACCTTGTGATAGCTCTCTATCTTCCTCGCCCTCTCGGATGATACGGCTTGCCATAGATCGGCTTGATGTGATATCTCGCTAGTTCTGCCTTAAACTCCTTCGCCGTGAACTGCTTTGCGTTGTCGAGATAGACTTCTCTCGGGATTCTCCCATTGGAGAACAGGGCGCGGTGCAAAGCATCGATTGCCTCACCTGCTCCCTTCTGAAGATATGCTCCTGATTTGACGCGATACCTCGAGCAATCATCCGTGAATCTTGTAACATAGACCTTCCCCACAGCTTCATCATGTAGCGAGACATTGATACGTCATTTACCGGAGCGACTTTGGCGTTCCCCTTGTATTCATCAAACCAGAGTCTGAAGAGCGGAGAGTTACCCTTCAGCTCTTCGCCAGTCTTTTTCCTTGATTCCAGATAAAGCGTCCATCGCCTCGACGGCTTCTGGAGTGCAGAAAGTGGAGTATTGCTCTCTATCATCCCTGTAAACGATGAGCTTACCGACAGTAAGCTTCTTCCCGTCCTTGGCCTCAGTCTCTTCTTTCTGATAGTCCTTAACCTTCAGTCCGCACAAACCGCCGAGCCTTATCCCACTGCTGGCGTATAACAGAACGACCGCTCTGTCTCTCTTGTCACACCCCGTAGAAGCTGGTTAATCTCTTGGACTGTCGGAGCTCTATCGTTGGCAGCCTGGCTGTATGCAGGAATGAGCCGTTTAATCTTCTTCCAGTTTAGTTTAACATCACAGTATTCCAAGAAGCTCTTTGTTGCAGTAATCTTGTTCTTGATGGTGGCTCCGCCGACCTTCTTCTTGTTATCGAGTATTCACTTTATCAGATGAGATTCCTGCGAGGTCTTGCTTTTGGCGAGGAATTCGTCTGGATTCTAGCCTAAGACTTTCGTAATCACATACAAATAGACCGTCTTGGTGTAACTACTGCGACAGCCTCAAAATTCTCTCTTCATTTGAGAACTGAGGATCTTGAGAAGGTTGCGAGGTTTGTCTTGCGAAACTGAGCCAGTGGCTTCTAGGTTATCTCGGCGCACGAGCCC
>VFSW01010288.1_pt1 | contig 13268 bp, 10 predicted proteins | sample 5358111 | NCBI WGS metagenome assembly VFSW01 (sample SAMN11554181, study PRJNA540505) | mine drainage metagenome | isolation source: sediment from site ElyBrook_90M | place: USA: Ely Copper Mine, Vershire, VT | collected 2017 | reverse complement strand
GGTGGAGGTGGCGGCGGACACGCTGGAGGTGGCGGCGGACACGGGGGCGGCGGCGGACACCGCTAGATCGATCCCTGGTATCCAACAGTAATGGCGGCAGTAACGGCCGGCAAGCAGCCCTTGCCGGTCGTTTTGTCTTTTTGCGACGGCGACTACAACCTTAGTGCAACTTCGTGTCCTTCGTGGTTCACCGGTTTTCTCGAGCTCCATTCCCAGACCCGCCACTCGCTGTCGAGTCCTGTACCAATGGCCTCCATTCTTGCTAGAATGTGCGGTTCCGTGGGATACCGGGCGAAACCCGCTGCGGTAGTAAGATAATAATAGAGGTATAGATCTCAGGAGACTCAAACCCTTATGGCCTACGTAATTGCCGAGCCTTGCATCAACACGAAAGACACTGCCTGCGTCGACGCGTGTCCCGTGGATTGCATTCATCCTAAAAAAGACGAGCCCGCTTATGCCACCGCGGAGCTGCTGTATATCGATCCGGTCGAGTGCATCGACTGTGGCGCATGCGTGCCTGTCTGTCCCGTATCGGCCATTTTCGCGCTCGATGACCTGCCGGAAAAATGGAACGAGTTCACCGCGAAAAACGCGGCGTATTACGGGCGGTAGCGCTTTCATCAGCTTTCAGCCATCAGCCGTCAGCTCCCAGCAAAGCTATGATCCCGCCAAATTTGGCGGGAGAGATTTAAGGGTGCGCGTCCACGAATGGGCGTGCGCCTTTTCGTTTTGATTAGGGACGCCGCATCGCCTATGAACCGGGTCCGCCATCTCTCGCGTCCTTTGCGAGAAAGCCTGCCCTGAGCGGAGTCGAAGGGTGGGGCTTCTGATTTTGCTGGGTTAGCACGGACACTCCCTTCGACATCGTTCGGGCAGGCTTGTCTGTCTTTGACTTGGCCTTGTGCAAGGTTTTTCCTGACGGCTGATAGCTGCCAGCCGCTAGCATACAATCACCCTCGTTACCCGCTGCGAAATCCCATGGCCCTGATGGAGTCGGAAGCGATCGTCCTTCGCACCTATCCGTTGCGCGAGGCCGAGCTGCTGGTCACACTGTTAACGCGCGCGGAAGGCAAGGTTCGCGGCGTGGCGCGCTCAGCAAAAAAATCGAAGCGCCGATTCGGCGGCGCGCTCGAGCCCATGACCTACGTGCGTGCGTTTTATTACGTCCGCGAGCGCCAGGAACTGGCTCGCCTCGATGCCTGCGAGGTGCTGGAGTCGCCGCTGGCCACCGAGGTCAGCTACGCCCGCGCCGTCGCGCTGGCGCACGTCGCCGAACTGCTCGACGAACTCCTTCCCGACCGCGAAGCCAACGACGCCATCTTCCGGCTCACGCTCTCGGTGCTGCACGCCTTGCAGCATCCCGAGATTGACGGTCCAACAATAAAGACAGGCCCGGCCATCAAAACCGATGCGACCATGAAAACCACTTCGGACACAAAGACGAGCTCGGACATCTGGATGCCTGTCACCTATTTTGAATTATGGCTCACGCGACTGGTTGGCTTCCTGCCCGAGCTGACCGAGTGCATCTCCTGCGGCCGCAGCCTCAACGGCAGCCGTGCCTATTTCCACGCCCTTGCCGACGGCCTGATGTGCCCCGACGACAAGCGCCTGGCGTCCTCCGAAATTTCCAGTGAGTCGCGCGCCCTGACCGCGCAAATGTTCCGCGCCCCAGTAGAGAGTTTCGCCGGAACGCCGTGGCCGAAATCGCAAGCCGCCGACTTGCGCAAATTCCTGATTCAAACCCTGCAACGCCACATCGAGAAAAAGCTGGTCACGGCAGGCATGCTGGAGAAGGGCGGGTTTTAGTACTTGGCAACTGATCCCGGGGCTTTTATTCTTTGGTCGCTATGAGACACGTAGTTGGTATCTCGTTTGCAATTCTTTGGAGTGCGGCACTTGTTGTTCACGCGGACGGGCAGAGCGTTACTGGCGCGCAAGTCGTGCAAGCATGGCTGACCGAGCCCGGGAGTACACCGTTTTATCTCCAGGCTGCGATCACCGAGCGCAGCGATCCGCACGAGCACACCGAAGTTGAGATGTCCTGGGTCGCTCCGAACAAATGGAAGCGAACGATCCGGTCGCAGGAGTTCTCCCAAACGCTTATCGTGAACGGCGATAAAGTCTTCGAGCAGGATTCCGCTGACTACATGCCATTGGCGATCCAAGTTCTAGTCACCGCTTTGGTTGATCCGCGGCCCATCGTCGCGGCGGTGCGGCCGGGCGATCCGGTTCTAACCAAAGCAGACGGGCGATCCGATGAGTCCGGCAGGATGTGCTTCGATTCTTCGGGAAAGATGTGCGGCATGAGCGGTGACGGATTGACGGAGTCGCTGAGAGGGCCGGGACGATCTGTGACGTTCAGCGATTACCGGAAATTCAAAGGCAAACGAGTCGCACGCTCACTTGTCTATACCCTCGATCACGGCGACAGCTATCAGGCGCGCGTAAACACCCTGGGAGAGCTCAAGAGCGACGATTCACAATTTTCTATGTCCGAGACTACTCCGAAAGACAGGCAGATCCGAAGCGTCGTCGTGGCTGAAGCTGAGTTGCGAGCCCTCGCTCTGGGGTCGACCGAGATCATTTGGCCCCAGGTGTTGGAAGATAACCAGACCAAAGGCGAAACCAGTTATTACCTATCCCTCGATCGATCGGGAGCGGTTCGTGAAATTCTTCCGTTAAGCGTCTCCGTTGAGCGAGCGGACGACTCCGCGCGCCGGCAGATCATGAGATGGAAGTTTAATCCGGCGTTGAAAGACGGCGTGCCTGTACAGGCTGAAGCTGTTCTCAACTTTCACTTTGACACGCGAGCCTACGGTCCCGCCGCCCCGCTGACCGACCAAGAAGTGCGGAAACTAGCCACGAACATTGTCGAGCCGGTGTTTCCGCCAGGAGTTGCACCGGGATCTACTTTTACCTTGGCGATTGCGGTCGATGCGGAAGGCAAGGTGATCGAGTCGATTGGTTTGGATGGGTCGCGCGAGATTTCCCAGCCCTGCTTGAAGGCGATCGGTAAATGGCAATTCAGTCCGATCATGGAAGATGGGAAGCCGCGTCCGTATCGGGCTAAGATTACGTGCCGTGTTAGGTGATGCGGCCGACGGCGAAGGTAACCACGTGGCACTTAGGATAACTTCACGGCACAGGGACGATCATGACCGACAAATGGGGCAGGCGGCTGTTCGCTGCGGGCGCGATGATGCTGATCATCCTAGGGATGCTTCACTCGTTGTCGCTGATCGAGACGACGGTTCCGGCGAATGACACGGAGCGGCAGTTGCTCGACCTGATGACAAACTACAAATTCAACCTCATGGGATCGATGCGCAGCATGGACAACCTGCTGCGCGGGTTCAGCATTTCCTTCGTTGTAGCGATGCTTGGCCTGGGGGCACTGGATCTGATGCTGTCTCGCGAGCGCACCGGCCTGTTGAAACGGCTAGCCCTTATCAACGCCATCTGGATGGCCACGATGACCGCCGTTTCCCTGCATTATTTCTTTGTCTTTCCCACGTCGTGTCTGGTAGCCACCCTGCTGATCTTCGCGCTGGCCTTGGTGAAGCTGCCGGCCGAAGAGTCGAACTGAAGCGCCGTAAGGACGCGATCACCTGTTCGGTTTGTGCCGAGTCTTGCCGCGTGTAGCTGACGACTACCCGCCACTTCCATTACAATCATGGATTACCTGCTGGGCTCCCAATGCACTGATGGAGTCGGAAGCGACTTTGCGATGCGTCGTATCCGCGCCGCCAGCGCAGCAACTCAATTGTTTGGTTCTGGGGTTCCAAGCCGGGGTTCCAAGCTAAGAGCTGAAAGCTAACAGCTCAAGAGCTGAATCTGTGCATCCAGCCACTTCCAATCCGCCAACGTTTCAGGAACTCATCCTGCGGCTACAGAAATTCTGGGCCGATCACGGATGTGTGTTGCAGCAACCCTACGACGTTGAGGTAGGCGCTGGGACCATGGCGCCGGAAACTTTTCTGCGCGTGCTGGGGCCAAAGCCGCACAAGGTGGCGTATGTGCAGCCCTCGCGGCGTCCCGCGGACGGGCGTTATGGCGAGAATCCGAATCGTTTGTTCAAGCACATGCAGCTGCAGGTGATCCTGAAGCCTCCGCCGGAAAACGTGCAGGAGTTATATCTGGAGTCGCTGGGCGCGATCGGCATCGACCTCCGCCAGCACGACATCAAGTTCGAAGAGGATAACTGGGAAGCTCCCACGCTCAGTGCCTGGGGCGTGGGCTGGCAGGTGATGCTCGATGGCCTCGAGATCACGCAGTTCACATATTTCCAGCAGTGCGGCGGCGTGGATCTGTTTCCGATTTCCGCTGAGCTCACCTATGGCCTGGAACGTATCGCCGCATTTCTGCAGGATGTGGATTCGATTTACGACATCGTGTGGGCGCGCGATCCGGAGACAGGACACGCGGTGAAGTATGGCGACGTGCGCTTGGCCGATGAGTTGCAGTTCTCGGTCTACAACTTCGAACTGGCAGACGTAGACAAGGCCTGGAAGCATTTCGAGTTATGCGAGGCGGAGTGCAAGGGATTGCTGGAGAAGTATGCGGCGCTGATGAAAGATATCCCTCCCACCAACGGAGAGACGAGGGCGGGGCACCGGCCACGGGACAAGCAGAGATTCCCTCTGTTGGGTGCTTACGATCTTTGTCTGAAGTGCTCGCACCTGTTCAACATCCTCGACGCGCGCGGCGCGATCTCGGTGACCGAGCGTGTGGGCGTGATTGCGCGGGTGCGGGCGCTGGCGGTGGGGATTGCGAAAGCCTGGGTGGATCAGCAGAAGAGCGAAGCGACGGCCGCAGAAGAGTTTGACGAGCCTGCACATGTTAGCGTTAAGAAGCCTAAGGACGAGAGATTAACGCCCGCGACGATTTGAATTTGCGAGTTCTGTCATCCTGAGCGGAGTGGAAATTTCGCGAAGCGAGATTTCCAGGCAGTCGAAGGATCCCTAGTCGCGAGCATGAACGGGGCGTTCCTAGGCTTGCCAGTTCACGAGTGATGGGAACATTTAAGGCGGAGCAGTGGAGCGGGAAGGGATCCTTCGACTCCGCAGAACGATTCGCGAAAGCGAATCATTCCGCTGCGCTCAGGATGACAACGGATAAACAAATGGCGGATTTTTTACTAGAGATCGGGTGCGAAGAGATTCCGGCGCGCATGATTGACGCGGCGACGCAGGAACTGCGCGAGCGTGTGGCGACACTGCTCACGCGCGAACGGTTATTGACGCAAGAGACCCTCAGGGTGGAGAAAGTTGCCGCCAGACTCAGCGGGACAGAGTCGTTAACGTCACTCGATACGCCTCGTCGTCTGGCCGTGATGGCCTCTGGGATCGCACCCGCTCAGGCCGACGTCACCGAACAGGTCACCGGGCCTTCCGTGAACGTGGCCTACAAAGATGGGCAGCCCACGCCCGCGGCGCACGCTTTCGCCAAGAAGTCGGGCGTGGATGTCTCACAGCTGGAAAAAGTCAGCACGCCCAAGGGTGAATATCTCGCTGCCAAGGTCACGAAAAAAGGTCGCACCGCCGCCGAGATTCTCGCCGAAAATCTCCCGAAAGAAATCGCCACCATCTACTGGCCGAAGAACATGTACTGGCGCAAGCCGAACGAACGTTTTGTGCGTCCGGTACGCTGGCTGGTGGCCATGCTCGACGGCGAGACGATTCCGCTCGAATTCGGCGGAGTCCGGGCAGGTAAGATTTCGCGTGGACACAGGATTCTGTCCGACAGTCCGGTAGCGATTGCGCGCGCCGGATCTTCTTACATCGGTGCCTTGCGCGCAGCCAAGGTCCTGGGGCGCGGGGAACGCGAGCACCAGATTCGCAAAGCGCTTGACGCCGCCACACGAACTGTCCCCGGCGCGCGTTGGCGCGAAGATAACGCGCTGCTCGATACGGTGGTGAACCTCACGGAGTTTCCGTCGGTGATTCTCGGAAGTTTTGATGCGCAGTTTCTGGCGTTGCCGGCAGAAGTGCTGGTCACGGTGATGCGCGATCACCAGAAATACTTCGCCATCGAGGATGCCGAGGGCAAGCTCCTGCCGCATTTTCTCGCGGTGCTCAATACTGACAGCGATCCGCAAGGGTTGATTCGGCACGGCAACGAGCGCGTGCTGCGGGCGCGCTTCAACGATGCGCGTTTTTTCTGGGAGACGGATCAGAAGAAATCGCTGCTGGAGCGGCTCGACTTGCTCAAGCACGTGACATTCCAGAAAGATCTCGGCAGCTATTACGACAAGACGCTGCGCGTGCAGCGGCTGTGCAGCTGGCTGAGCGAGATCCTGAAGCAGCGCGGGACGGTGGTGCGTCCGGGCGTGATTCACAAGGCCACGTGCCTGGCGAAGACTGACCTGCCCACCGAACTTGTGAAAGAGTTCACCGAGTGGCAAGGCATAGTCGGCGGGCTGTATGCGCGGGCGCAGCAGCTGGATCCCAGTTTGCCCGAGGCCACGCGCTTCGCCATCGCCGACGCGGTCTACGACCACTACAAGCCTGAGTCCACCGAAGACGATGTGCCGCGGTCGCTTGAGGGAGCGGTGCTTTCCATCGGCGACAAGGCCGACACGATCGCCGGCATGTTTGCTCTGGGTTTAGTTCCGAGCGGATCGAAGGATCCGTTTGCCTTGCGGCGGCAGGCGAACGCGATCGTGAAAGTGATTGCCGAGAAGAAGCTCCCGTTGCGCTTGACCGAGATGGTGCGGGACGCGCGCACGGGATATGCCAAGTCCGAAGCCGAAAAGAAGTTTGTCGACGAGGCGCAGTTCGTCGAGTCGGTGAAAACATTATTCCGCGAGCGCCTGGAGTTTTATCTGAGAGATGTGCGCGGATACGCGTATGACGTGGTGAAAGCCGTGCTCGGGGCCGACGCCGAAGATGTGGTCGACGCGCTGGCGCGCGCCGAGGCCGTCAAGCAGGTCTTGCACATGCCGGAGTTTCAGGCGATCGGCGCCGCCTGCAAGCGCATCCGGAACATCCTGCGCCAAGCGGAAGAGAAGGGAATCACGCTGGCGGCAAAGTTCGAATTCCTGCCTGATTCCGCACAGGAAGAGAAGAACCTGGCAGCATATGTCGAGGTCAACGGCCCGAGGGTGGGAGCGCTTCAAAAAGAAGGGAAGTACGGTGACGCCCTGCTGCTGCTTTCCACAGCGCGAGAACCCGTCGACGCGTTTTTCGACAAAGTGATGGTGATGGTGGAAGACGAGCGCGTGCGCGCGAACCGATTGGCGCTGCTGCGGACGTTGCTAAAGGAATTTTCCACGGTTGCCGATTTCTCTGAGATCGTGACGGAAGCGAAGCCATAGGCGTGGAAGAAATCGCTGCACGGCTGCAAAAGTTTAGAAAGACAGATTGCCGGCGAGACGCCGGCGCTACGAAAATCCAGACAAAGGACTCATAGTCATGGCGACAATCACTCTCCCCGAAGCTCCAGCGCAGACTGGCAAGCAGGAAACCAGGCAGGAAGCCAAGAAGGCCTCAACGAAGTACGTTTACTTTTTCGGCGGCGGCAAGGCCGACGGCGACGGCAAGATGAAAGACGTGCTGGGCGGTAAAGGCGCCGGGCTGGCCGAGATGACTAACGCCGGACTGCCCGTGCCTCCGGGATTCACCATTCAGACCGAGGCTTGCCGTGAGTACATGCGCAGCGGCGGCGTGTCGAAAGATGTCGACCGGCAAATGGAAGAGGCGCTGGGCAAGCTGGAAACCCTGCAGGGACAGAAGCTGGGCGCTGGCGAGAATCCGCTGCTGGTGAGCGTGCGCTCGGGCGCAAAGTTTTCCATGCCGGGCATGATGGATACGATTCTCAACCTCGGCCTCAACGACCAGAGTGTCCAGTCGCTGGCCAAGCTGAGCAACAATCCTCGCTTTGCGGCAGATTCCTACCGGCGGCTGATTCAGATGTTCGGCAACGTGGTGCTCGATATCGACAAAGCGGAGTTCGAACACGTGTTCGATGCCAAGAAAAAGCAGAGAAAGGCGAAGCTCGACACCGAACTCGATGCCAAGGCGCTGCAGGAAGTAATTGCGGAATATAAGAAGGTCGTGAAGAAGCACGCCAAGCGCGACTTTCCGCAGGATCCGCACGAGCAGTTGGTCATGGCTCGCGATGCGGTATTCCGCTCGTGGCAGAATGATCGCGCCAAGTCCTACCGCCGCATTAACAACATCGACGACATGCTCGGAACCGCGGTCAACGTGCAGGCCATGGTATTCGGCAACCTGGGCGACACCAGCGGCACGGGCGTGGGCTTCACGCGTAATCCAGCCACCGGCACGAAAGAATTTTACGGCGAATTTCTGATGAACGCGCAAGGCGAAGATGTGGTTTCGGGCGTGCGTACTCCGGTGCATATTCTCGAACTGCACAAGATCATGCCGCATGTATACGACCAGCTGCGCGACATCACCACGCGGCTTGAGAAGCATTACAAAGACATGCAGGATTTCGAGTTCACCATCCAGGAGGGCAAGCTCTACATGCTGCAGACGCGCAACGGCAAGCGCACGGGACTGGCGGCGGTGTGCGTTGCGCTCCAGATGGTGGAAGAAGGGCTGATTACCAAAGAAGAGGCGATCTTTCGTCTCGATCCGGGACAGGTCGTCGATTTCTTAGTGGCAAGACTGGACGAGAAGGACGTAAAGCCTGGGGACCTCTTGACGGCGAAAGGCTTGCCTGCGTCGCCTGGGGCAGTCGTCGGCCAGATTGTCTTTACTGCGGATGACGCAGTTGAGAAGGCTGGACACGGCGCCGAGAAAAATCCAGTGATCCTGGTTCGCGCTGAAACTACCCCAGAAGATATTGACGGTATGGAGGTTGCCGTCGGTATTCTAACGTCGCAAGGAGGCATGACTAGCCATGCCGCCGTGGTGACGCGAGGGATGGGCAAGGCCTGCGTGGCGGGCGCGCAAGAGATCGCAGTCCTTGAAAAAGCTCAGGAGTTGCGGGTCGCCGGTCAAGTTTTCAAGGAAGGTGACTGGATCACGCTCGATGGCACCACCGGCCGGGTGTTCAAAGGCAAGAAGAAGTTGCTGCCTCCGGACCCGGATAATCTCGCGAAGTTGGCTCAGTTCATGAGTTGGGCGGAGCCTTATCGGAAAATGCGCGTGCGCGCTAACGCTGACGTTCCGCGGGACGCCGAAAAGGCGCGCGAATACGGTGCCGAGGGAATCGGGCTCTGCCGTACGGAGCACATGTTCTTCGGCGAAGGCAAGATTTCGCTTATGCGGGCGATGATCTTGGCGGACAACGAAAAAGATAGGCGGGCAGCGCTCAAAAAGCTTCTGCCGAAGCAGCGCCAGGATTTCGTGGGAGTTTTCAAGGCAATGGATGGGCTGCCAGTCACAATCCGCACGCTCGATCCGCCGTTGCACGAATTCCTGCCGCGGCGCGAAGACCTGATGGTGGATATCGCGCTTCTTTCGTCGTATAACGCGAAACAGAAGAAGGCACTGGTCTCGAAGTATAAGGACTATGGAGTGAAGGGAGCGAGCGACCTGAAAAAGGCGTTACCAGCGCTGCTGGCACGAGTGGAGCAGTTGCACGAGTTCAATCCGATGCTCGGGCATCGCGGCTGCCGGCTCGGCATCACTTATCCGGAGATTACCGAAATGCAGTCGCGCGCCATTTTCGAGGCGGCGGTCGAGGTCGCGAAAAAGGGCGTGAAAGTACTCCCCGAAGTCATGATTCCATTGGTTGCCACCGTGAAGGAGATGGCGAATCAGAAGGCAATCGTGCAGCGGGTAGCTGAGGAAGTTTTCAAAGAGAAGGGAACCAAAGTCGAGTATCTGATTGGGACCATGATCGAATTGCCGCGTGCGGCGCTGGTGGCTGGGGAGATCGCTAAAGAGGCTGAATTCTTCTCGTTCGGCACGAACGATCTCACGCAGACCACGTTCGGATTCTCGCGAGACGATGTAAACAAGATCCTTCCGACTTATATCGACCAGGGCATCCTGAAACAGGATCCTTTCGCGGCGCTGGATCAGGAAGGCGTGGGACAACTGGTGAAGATGGCGACGTAGAATGGGCGGAAAACGCTACCCACACTAAAGGTTGGAATCTGCGGTGAGCACGGCGGAGAGCCGTCGTCTGTAAAATTCTGCCATGAGGTGGGATTGAACTACGTTTCCTGTTCGCCGTTCCGTGTGCTGACCGCGCGGCTGGCAGCAGCGCAGGCCGCGGCGAGCGACACGCTGAAAGTCGAGGGCGGAAGAACGAAATAGGATATCGACGCAAGAACAGAATCTTAACCACAGAGGACACTGAGGATCAGGGCGAACAGCGCTGCGTTCCTCCGTGTTTTATTGCACTTTCTGCAGGCGGGCGATCAGCTTTTGCGCCAGATTCTCTTCCGATTCTGACCAGAGCAGCCGCGCGGTGGCGCGCGTATTCTTCTCCGCCTTCATCGTAAACTCGACCAGTTTGCTGACGTTGGCGCGAACCTTGACCTGGTTCTCCTCAGTGAGCGCGATGTTTTCTTGCAGAAAGGGTGAGTCCAATCCAAAATCGACCTGTACGTGCCCCGTCTGTTCGTAAGTGCTCTCGTCAAATTCCTCACCTTGCGCAATAAACTTCACCGGCGCGGGGACCATGCTCCACTGGCTTACGGTTTCATCGGGCGTCCACAGATCCCAATACGCGCCCAGGACATAGGCGTAGTCGTCATGCACCAGGTCGGCGGCGACGGTGACGGCCTCTTCAGGCTCGATGCCGGGCGTAAAACGCCGCTCGAGCACCGTCGCCTCGCTCCATGAAACCGGCTGCACGGCGGTGGAAGTGATTCCCGGGCGCTGCGCAGAAAATGGAAACTGCTGCAACACGGAGAGAATATGCGGCAGCATCGCCGGACCAGAAAAATCAGGAAACCAGAGGCTCAGGTATAGGGGATCAGACATGTGAGTTCGGCCACGCGAGTCCAGGCACGCAAGTTGAGGCTCTGACCAGGTGGCGTGCAGCGAGCGGAACGCGCGGACCGTCAATTCTTATTGTAATGCCAAGACGCGGCCCGCGGTCAGCTCCGGCAACCTCCGCCTGTCGACACATCGTGATTATCGGACCTCCAGGCCGCCAACTGCAGGCGACCGCCGGTAGTGGTGCTTGCAACACTACGCGACCGCCACCGGTTTTGACACTGTCGGAGACCGGCTGTTACTATCAAGAAGTTCCGCGGCAGACTCCCGCCCTATTCATTGTCCCCGTCGTCTAGCCCGGCCTAGGACATCGCCCTTTCACGGCGGTAACACGGGTTCAAATCCCGTCGGGGACGCCAACAAAATCAAGTACTTGCAGGAACCCCAGTTCCCGACGCGGTACGCATTACGGTACGGTCTTGTTTGCGAGTGACCAAGCGAAGCACCTTTCTGTGCGCCATCTGCTTCTCGTCCGACATCGCTTCATCGTAGATGTCCATCGTCACTTTTATGGAGTTGTGGCGCAGCAGTCCTTGGACGACCTTCGGATCGCCGTTATTCTGCCGCAGCAGTGTGGTATAGGAATGGCGTAGCGTGTGCCATCCCTTGATTTCGATTCCTGCCTCGCTTGCCGCAGGTTTGATGTGGTGCTGCATGATGCGACTCATCCAGTACGGTTGTTTGCCCTTCATTTTCGGGCTAGCGAAGATGTAGTCACTGTTCTCGGCATAGGGGGTCTCCTGTCGCCAAGCCAACAGTTCATCAAGGAGGTCATCGTCCAGGGGAATGGAGTTCTTGGACTTCTCTGTCTTCACTGCTCCCACGTGCTGCTTAACAATTGAGCGCCTGGGAGTCAGCTTCCTTTCGCCGAAGTCGATATCTTCCCATTTGACGCCACTCAACTCCCCTCTGCGGAGGCCCGTACCGAAATCGAGCAGAACCATGATGCGCTCCCTCGGTTTCAATACTTCGAAAATGAGCTGGGATAGCTGATCGACGTTAAGACGGCTCGGAGTCGACAGACGCTGTCCACCCTGGCGAACGGCCGAGATGGGATTGTGGTCAATCCATTCGTAGCGAATGGCGTGTGCGTAGAGAACGTGCATGAGGTCTCTGATTTTCTTCTTGGTCCCTGGAGCCAGAGCCTTCCCGTTCGGCTTTTTGAGTGGTGAGAGCCAATCTTCCACAGCGATTGCCTTCACTTCCTCCAGCGCTACCTCACCCCATCGGGGAACGATCCACCTCCGCAAGTAACTTCGGTAGTTGTCCTTGGTTGAGAAAGCTCGCCGGCTCTTAGGATCTGTTTCCATTGAGCACTCTTTCTGCAGCCAGTGATCCACCAGTTCCTTGAAGATGCTAGGACCATCCCCAGATCTTCGACCCAAGCCAAGACGCCGAACCTCCCTCCGTGCCGCGGCCTCGCTTCGAAAGTCTTTAGCTAAGCCGAGTACACGCTTGCGTTCAGTGGGCCGACCATCAGTTCCAGGGTCATACCATCGATAGACCAAAACAGCACCGGACTTCCTCTGGATCGTGCTGAGGAAGCCCTTACTCGTATGCCTCTTTCTCATTGAAACCCTTTCCTTTCAGAAAGAGGCGGGCGGCGATCCGAGTGTAGCTTTCTTTTCATCCACTCGTCTAGCTGCGAGATTTTGAAGCGCCATATCTTGCGCATTCCATTTCCCCAGGGGTATGCCGGAACCTCACCCTTGCGTGCTTTCTCCAGGAGAGTTTTGGGTGCGACATCGAGATACTCAGCGGCCTTCTCAACTGACACGTAGGGTTCAAAGTGTGTCGTAAGGGCTGGCGTTGCCGGACCTGGCTGGATCGACAATGGGGTCCTCATCCTCGCGTACTCCTTGACTTGCCCGCGGTGAACGCCCGTCAGACCCGTGACGCGATTTGCCGGCGCGATGTCGCGACCCGGTTACGACGACCGCTGGCTGGGAGCTCGTAATTTGAGTTGTTTTAGACTGGAAGAAGATTTCAGTCAAACGCACTTCGTAGCGGACGCTCATTTCCAGACATAGCTAGGCAAGCCAGGACAATAACCGCTTGGATGCCTTGATCTTAGCGTGCGCCATAATCCCGCGATCGAAGCGGCCCGGAGTGTTACCACCCAAATTGTTCTCAGTTCAATATTCCTGTGTATACCGTGAACTGGTGATCCTGCTGAGATCGGGAAACTCCGGATGAATCCTTCAACTTCCGATTAGCCCGTCAGAACGAAGCCGCTGGCGCGGCGGACGCTGCCGCGTGGGTGATGTCGGCTGTCCTGATTCTGGGCTCAGATAAGTTGTGGGTCACAAGGAGGTGTCCCTGTGACCCATCTACGCAAAA
>VFSW01010287.1_pt1 | contig 13268 bp, 15 predicted proteins | sample 5358111 | NCBI WGS metagenome assembly VFSW01 (sample SAMN11554181, study PRJNA540505) | mine drainage metagenome | isolation source: sediment from site ElyBrook_90M | place: USA: Ely Copper Mine, Vershire, VT | collected 2017 | reverse complement strand
GATATTCACAGTATTAAGCAGTCAGGTTAAAAGCCCTTTTCAGATCACTGATCTTCATGTTCATCTGAAAGGAAAGCTCACGATTGAAGACGCTGCCAAAAAATCAAGGGAGGAAAATATTAATTACGGGATCGCCGTAAACTGCGGACTGGGTTTCCCTGTTCACAGTGACTCGCAGATCGATTCCGTCCTGGAAACTTTTAAGGGTTACCCGCAGTTTTATGTCGCCATGCAGGCTGAAGGAAGGGAATGGGTTAATATCTTTTCCAGGGAATCAAGAGCAAAATTTGATTATGTTTTTACAGATGCAATGACATTCACTGATGCTAAAGGCAGACGCAACAGGATCTGGATCAAAAATGAGACCTGGATTGATGACGAGGAGCAATTTATGGATTATCTTGTGAACACACTCGTGAAGATCCTGAACACCGAGCCGATAAATATATATGTCAACTCAACCTATCTGCCCGAACAGATGGCAGACAGGTACAGCCACTTCTGGACGCCGGCAAGGATGGACAGGGTGATAAAGGCAGCCAAAGACAATAAGATTGCCATAGAGATAAACAACAGGTTCCGGATCCCGTCTGCTGATTTTATAAAAAGAGCCAGGGCCGCCGGAGTTAAATTCACTGTTGGTACAAATAATGCGGACGAGAATTTCTCGGGTGCGCCTTATGCCCTGGAAATGATAAAGGAATGCAACCTGACAAAGGAGGACTTTTACCTTCCCGTAAAAAAGAACCGGCAGCAGGCTCATAAATAAACTTTAAACATTTGGATAATTTTGATTTTCTAAGGGTACTGAAGTACCTGCCGGGCATAATACTGGGACTTACCGTTCATGAGGCCAGCCATGCTCTTGTAGCGCACATGTGCGGTGATTCGACATCCAGGGATCAGGGCCGGATCACATTAAATCCCCTGAAGCATATCGATCCGCTGGGATTCATACTGCTGATGGTCGCGGGATTCGGATGGGCCAAGCCCGTGCAATTCACGGAGCAGAACCTGCGGAACCCAAAGACAGATGTTATAAAGATAGCCCTGGCAGGCCCGCTTTCAAATGCCGTTACTGCGATGGTCCTTTCAGTTCTGTTTTCTCTTTTGTCGTCCTTTGTCCCTGCCTATTCCAGCCCGGGGATACGGCTCCTTTATGAAGTGCTGCATTATGCCATTTATATTAACTGGGGCCTTTTTGTCTTCAATCTCATTCCCCTTCCTCCGCTTGACGGATCCCACGTGCTGTTCCATCAGTTTAAGAGGTTCCCCGTCTTTTATGAGGGGTTATACAAGTATGGTTCCATAATCCTCTTCGGGCTTCTTATAGCTACCACCTTCACAAAAATAAATTTTCTTCCCATCTGGCCGCTGATACGGTTCCTGGGTGAAGGATTCCTATCTCTGGTTGGATACAGGTGATGAAGGCAGTATCGCTGGAAGTGTACATCTAACGGGAAATTTTAACCACCCCGGCCAGACGTGAAGAGATAATAGTTGCGGTCAGACTCCATGGTCGGGCCACCCCTCCTTGAAAAAAGGAGGGGAAAGTTAAGAATTATACCAATCTTAATTGCCCACTAAACGGTCACGGATTGAAACTTCGCGCCAGCGTGAGGGAAGACTATTTGAAAAAACCGCGGAAATTATTATATTGCAGGAAATAAGATTGTTGTGAAATTGGCAATGATCATTTTAAGTTTGCTTTTCGGAGGACAGTTACCGGACGGGGCTGACAGGTATTATTCAGCCAGGATTAATATGGTAAAGACTCAGATCAAAGCCCGCGGGATATCAGACAATGACGTGCTGGAATCCATGAAAAGGGTTCCCCGCCATCTGTTCGTGCCGGAAGAATATGAAAGTGAGTCATATGGGGATTATCCGCTTCCGATCGGTTATGGTCAGACAATTTCGCAGCCGTATATAGTTGCTTATATGACTGAGGTTGCCAGGCCTTCTGCAAAAAAGAAAGCCCTTGAGATCGGCACGGGATCAGGATACCAGGCTGCGGTGCTCTCGCAGATAGTCGACACTGTTTATACAATTGAGATAGTGACGGAGCTCGCAATTGAATCGGCTGGCAGACTTAAGAAACTGGGTTACAATAATATAGTTGCGAAATCGGGCGATGGATATAACGGGTGGATTGAACATGCCCCATTCGATATAATCATTGTCACCGCGGCAGCCGGTAAAGTTCCTGATCCGCTAATTGATCAGCTTGCAGAGGGCGGCCGGATGGTGATCCCGGTAGGAACCCCCGGTGGTGTCCAGAAACTGATGCTTTTTGTAAAAAAGAATGGCAGGATCAGTTCATCAGAACTTTTGCCTGTCAGATTTGTTCCATTCAGGAGATATTAGGAGAGCTGAAATAAGATATACCCAAAACGCCATGGAATACTATGCTGCACAAAAGATAAAAGAATCATGGGGGAAAAAGCCGTGCGATCATCCTCATCTTGAAAAAGAATTTTATTCGGGAGCATTCCTGATAAATTACGTCTGCACAACCTGCGGAAAAGAATTTACAATAGCTCAGAAGCTTGAGATGGATGAAGAGAGAAAAAAGCATGTGAGCCATCCTGTTTAGAATACAATTAATCTGTTCAATTTAATCAGACCTCTGCTTTTACTAATATTTAAACTATTGAGATATGGAGCACAGCAGGACAACCACAGCATTTGAGATTAAAGGTTACAGCATCGTTCGGAATCTGGGGGTGGTCAGAGGGATTCTTGTACGGTCGAGGTCGATATTCGGCAGCATAGGCGCGGGTCTTCAAACCCTTGTCGGGGGAAACATAACGATCCTGTCGGAACTTTGTGAGAAGACCAGGGAGGAGTCATTTGAAATTATGATGAACCATGCAGAATCTCTTGGTGCAAATGCCATAATAGGGATCAGGTATGAATCCACGGAGATCTTCCAGGGAGTCACGGAGGTGTTATGCTACGGAACCGCCGTGGTTGTGGAAGAGACCCGGAAATAAACGACGGTGGCAACTGACTGTTTCAGCCATCGTATACGTGGACCCATGGGGTAAGTGTGAAATTTATGATGAGGAGGAAGTTGACATGAAAACATTCAATGACAGCGAGATATCCGGGCACCTTTCAAAAAGTTTAAAAGGCTGGCGATATGAAAAGGGTGCTATCAGGAAGGATTTCGAATTTGGCAATTTTAACGAGGCATTTTCTTTCATGACTGCCGTTGCACTTGAGGCGGAGAAGTCGGATCATCATCCCGAGTGGAGCAATGTCTACAATAAGGTGACAATAGCTTTAAATACCCATTCGGCAGGAGGTATAACCGACCTTGATTTCAAACTTGCAGATAGTATTGAGAATGCATATGGCAGGTTCCGGAAATTATAGCCCGGCTGCAAGCTTGTTTGTTATTGAGTCAACGGTTTCATGATGGTAGATATAGGTCGGAAAGCTGATCTCCATCATCGGAATGGCAGCGTTAGCGGCCCTGTCATAAAGCTCCGCGTCGGTACCATACGAGATATCCGAGAAGCCATTGAGGGAAAGAGCCGTACTCCTTTCAATAAAAAAGGTCCCCCCTATTATACAATTATTAAGGTTTACCTTTTCCTGATGGTTGAACCTGTCAGGCACCCAGGGGTCCCCAATTATTTTTACGCCCCCGTACAAAAACCTCACTGATGGATTTTGCAGCAACACGGTTTTTCTTAATTCAAGGTGCCGCGGATCAAACTCATCATCAGAATCAAGGAAGGTTACAAATTTCCCGGAAGCTGACTTCAGCCCGTTATTCTTTGCAACCGGCTCTCCCCTGTGTTTCTGCCTTTTATACAGGATCCCAGGGTATCTTTCAAGATAATGAGCTATCCTGGCATGAGTGTCATCAGTACTCCCGTCGTCAACAATTATTGCCTCCCAATCCGGTTCAGTCTGGGCGATCAGCGAATTCAAAGCTCTTGATATCAGCTCTGACCTGTTGAAGGTAGTTATCACCACAGAAAAAAAATACTGATCTGAGATGCCGGCTCTGACATTATTATATGTGATTGCACTATTCATATCCTGATTAAGAGTTCTTGCAATACCGGATTATTAAGATACGGAAAATCGCGTTTACCCTATTGGCTGACGTTTCAATTTCCAGTTCTTCTGACAGAATACCTGGTTATCAGCGTTCCATTGTCATTTACCTGTTTACAGTTTAGCAGTTGCAGATGAACATCAAGCTTTTCATTTGCCACAAAGTCGCTGCCCGTACCGAATATTCTCGGCTCGATGGTCAGCCACAACTCATCAATCAGCTCATCTTTAAGAAATGCTGTGGCTATATGTGGCCCTCCGACAACAAGCATCTGTGAATACCCTTTCTTTTCATAAAGTGACAAAAGCTGGCGGGGAGTTGCATCAAGGAATTCAAGCTGGCCTGAGGCCTCAAATTTTTTATAAGTATCAGGCCGGCTTGTCATGACGACAATTAGCTTCCCGGCAGAAGGTTTTGGAGGATCGGCCTTAAAAGTATTCGCTCCCATGACAATCAACTGTGATTCCTTCCAGATGGCGGTAAAATATTCCTGATCCGATTCTGATGACCAATTCCGTACATTGGGATCGTCCCAACGGGTTGCCTTCCCGTCAAGAGTTGATACGAATATGAGTATAACTTTCATTTTGAATTAAAGCTGAATTATAAGTGTTCTTAACGTGTATGATTTTAAAGTTCCAGTGTTATTGAATTACCTCCGACACCCAGGTTCTCCAGATGCTTCAGTACAGCATCCATCATTGGCGGAGGGCCGCAAAGATAGTACTGAGTATTAAGATCTTCCACGTTGCTTCTTAGAAAAGCTTCATCAATCATACCATGAAAATAGCCTTCTGCCTCTTCATCCGAGAGTATATTTATAAAATCCTTTCCCAGAAAATTACTGAATTCCTGCTCATTTATAATATCTGCTTTGGTTTTGTTGGCGAAAATCAGCCTGTTGCCGGAGATCTCTTTTTTATCTTCCAGGTCCCTCAGGATAGAGATAAACGGTGTCACTCCCGCTCCGCCCGCTATGAAGACGCCTTTGCCTTTATAGCTTATAGCACCCCATACATCTCTGATTATCAACTCATCTCCTACTTTCAGTTTCCCCAGCTCATTTGTTATTCCGTTCCTCGAGGAATAAATTTTAATAGTAAACTCAAGGTAAGGTGCAGAGTTCAGACAGGTAAATGTAAAGGGTCGTTTTTCATTCTTTAGATCCTCCCTGTTTATTGAAACGTCGGTTGCCTGACCGGGGATAAAAGAATATCCTGAAGGCTTTTCAAACCTGAATCTTTTAACATCATGGGTTACCTGCTCGATGTAGAGAATCCTGACAATATATTCTTCCATAGCTGTATAGTTTTGATAATTAAACAATTTATACTTTCCATTGTTTAAGGGAACAGATAAAAATCGCCGGACCAACCGGGATGATAATGGTTGATCAGATTGCATCAACTAGGGAAATACTCTTCGAAGCAAAATAAATAATCTGATTACAATTTCAAATATCTTTGATTTTGCTTAAATTGTATCCGTTGTTGGAAGTCAAATACCTGTCACCGGCAAGGCATTAATATCACTTGCTTATGATGCCGGCGCAACTGAATGGTATAGTTTTAAGGGACTACATAATCAATATCTTATATGAAGATTAAATACAGTTGTCTTCAAATTGTAATATCCGCAATAGCGTTACTCAGCTCTGAGTTGGTTTTCGGACAAAATACACTTGACCACAATATTTTTATTAATCAAATAAATAGCAGCAGTGCTGATGTGTATAAGGAATGTATCCGCAAATATGATTCCTGCCTGTTGAAACACCCTGCAGAGGTTAAGGTAATGATTGAAAAATGCAAATTTATTCAATTGGCTCAATATAATGAAGATGAAGAATATAACCCAAACCAGAAAGAGTTTGACAGCTGCCTGGCCTATCTTATACGTTTATATCCTGCACACCCTGATGTCCTTGTGTATCAGACCTCACTTTTATGGGATGATGAACTAAAAGAAATCTTCAGTAAATCGGAGGAATCAATTGAGGAGTCACCGGAGCAATGGAGTAAAAATAACCTTGGTGTGCTATACGCCAAAATGGCGGAACAGTATTATGATGACAATGATTATAAATCAGCCGCCATATATATTAAAAAGGCAATAGCAAATGATGATAAGTACAAGAGTTCTTTGACCTATGTCAGGATCCTTATAAAGACAGACAAAAAGGAGCTGGCCTTAAGTGCCCTTCTTAATTCCCGGGATTCTGGCAAGGAAGTATCATTCCTGCAACAGAAAGCAGATTTATTACTTGAATTAAAAGTATATCCCGAGGCACTCAACACTTATAATGCAATCGATAAGATTGATTCATCCTATAATAATAATTTTGAGATATCTTCCACTCTGTCTGCAGTTGGCGAATATGAACAGGCCAGAAATTATCTTATTGCAGACACAGTCAAAAACTGGAATAAAGAAAATGCATTGAAAAATCTGCTCATCCATGATCTGGACCATAAGGATGGAAATACCTGTATTACTACATATAACAGATTCAGGGATTTAGGCTATTCTGCTGATCCCCTGGCTATTTACAGGATCAGGCTCTTTATATCACATCCGCTCCATCCCTGGAAAATCAGGGATATTTCCGGTCTGATTACATTACTGATAGTAATTCTGACCCTGATCATTCTGCCTTATGTATGGATTTTGCCAATTTATTTTATTGGTCACCAATGGAATCTATTTGATTCCAAAAAATCCCAGGAATCCCTATGGGGGCTTAAGATGTTTTGGATGGTTAGCACCGGATATCTGATTGCCTCCCTGCTTGCCTTTATGAGTGAGCCAGGTTACTTATACTCATTATTGAATAATTCTCATTACAGCGTTGAATTATCTCAGGAAAAAGAAGCACGCATTTCATTAATATTCATTGTGATATATGGGATCTTTGGCTTTTTTTCACTGTACAAAATTGATCTACGGATATTATTAAGTAAAAACTGGTCTGTCATCAAAAGTATTCTGATCGGATTTGGAATTCTGATAGCTTTTAAAGTTGTTTCAGTTATCTACTTAAAATTAGGTATGTCAATCCCAGGTATCCCGAAGAATGATCTTTTTGCATTATCAGGTTCCATAATATCATCCAGACAGGATATTGAAGCAATAATTGCAAGCTATGGTAAAGGCACCGGAATTTTCTTGATCTGCCTCTTTGTCCCTTTATATGAAGAAATAATTTTCCGTGGAGTTATTCTTGATTCCGCAAAGAAGTATACTAATTTTGGAGCTGCCAATATAATTCAGGCCCTGTTTTTTTCAATACTCCATTTTAACCTGTTCTTAATACCTGTCTATTTTCTTTTCGGAATAATTACAGGACTAATGAGAAAAAAAGCCGGAGGTCTTCTGCCAGGTATTGTATTTCACTCATTCAATAATTTCTTTGCTATCATTCTTATAATTCTCAGGTGATAATTTATCGGCCTTAAAATGTCAAACTGACGTATTAAATGTAATTTTGCGATTTATACGGAAAGAATAAATGACAATTAAGGAGCTGCATAATGAGCTGCTGGAAGCATATTCGGTCAGTAATCTTACAAGGATATCACTGACTCTGATTAATCTGTTCAGGACCAGGCAATATTCGGTATTACGGAAAATCTCCGAAATAATCAGCGACTTTGTAAGTATTAAAATTCAGCCTGATGGAAAAGGTTTTACCAGGTTTATGATGCTTTATCATCCGGATCGTTCCAATATTCATATAAACGAAATAAACAGGCTCGCTGAACACTCCAATTTCGATGGGCTTTTAGCATATTCGCATATATTAAGGCTGGAACGTATAGAAGAAATGACCTGTGCCCTGAACTGTTATGAAGATATTGATTATTCTCCCGTTTACAGCTGGGATTTTGACACTGAGGGTTTCAGCATTGTCACTGATAGTCAGCTTACAGATGTTATCAGAACAAAAACCAGCAGCAAGCTTATCGGGTATAACTTTTATGATGCCATAAAGATCAGGGAGTTTGGCTATACAGAAATTGAGTACCCCTCCTTTTACCTTGAGGATATTGAAGATTTTGAACTATCCTGTTCCGATATTAACGACCTTGATGGTGTGCAATTCTGCATCAATGCGAAAACTCTTGATCTCTCGAATAATCGTATAACGGACCTGTCGCCCCTGATCGGGCTTACAAATCTCGAAGAACTCAATCTTTCTGACAACCAGATAGGATATATAGATGAATTAAGCACCCTGTCGGGACTTAAAAGCTTACAACTCGCCAACAACATGATACAGGACATTTCACCTCTTTTCGGACTTGAAAAACTTGAATTTGCCGATCTGTCGGGCAATAATACCGACAGCAAACAGATCAGCAGGTTAATTGAAGCAGGAATAACAGTTAACCTTGAAAGCTGATGGAAATTGATAAGTCGTGCAAAGCGATTCCCCGGCATTTACTTAACCCATCCCCGGCCCTTCCCTTAAACAATAAGGGAAGGGTGACTATTTTCTGACATTTCAGTGGATGTAGGGCTTTTCCCTGCCCCCCTGTATTTTCTTGACTTCTCTTCAGCGAACCGCCGCTTATCATTCAAGGCACACATCAACCACCCCGGACGGATGATTGATCCTGTAAAGATCAGATAATAAATTGTAGGAGATATTAGTCCTCCCTGCATGCCGGCTCCGCCCTGAAATTGGCCCCCGGGCAATTTCTTAACGGTCGGCCCCCTTTAAAAGGAGGGGAAACTTTTTCGCCCTGCAGGCTGGCTCAGCCACGAACGTGGCGGTATGTTAATAACCCCCAGCGCCAAGCTGGGGGTGAAGAGCTACACTCCTGTCGCAAACCCCGAAGGGGTGGCATATTTCTGGTTGTGATGTCAAAGCTCATTTCCGGTCCGTAACATTTTTTGAATTTCTGTGCAACACGGCGACAAGGAAAAATGAAAGTGCTGTTATTATCAGCTTTACCACGTAACTTATCTGAACAATGGACCACTCGCCCCTTGTATTTGTCCAGTCAGGAAGATCAATTGGCGAATTCACTGCAAATCTGCTCATTACCAGTTTACTTACATAGTCATTGCGTATGTCATGAAGGGCTAAAAAATCGAAGAGTAAACATGCGAATAATACGATCATAAAAAGCAGAAGAACCCTCGTAGCTGTTTTCATTTTGTTATTGTTTAATTACACACTTATATGATTTCAAGAAGCCGGGTAAAGAGCCGGATCAGTTTATTTTCAGCCCTGGCGGCTGTTGCTATAATTTCATCCAACGCGACAGGCTGAAGATTTTCCGGATCGCATTCGTCGGTCAAAACAGAAATTGCCACGCATGGCAATCCGGTATGATTAGCCACGATTACCTCAGGAACCGTGGACATTCCCACGGCATCCGCCCCCACGATTTTCAACAGGCGGTATTCGGCCCGGGTTTCAAGATTTGGTCCCTGAACTGCAGCATAGACGCCATTGTGAAGAATTATATTTTCTTTAAGCGCGATATCTGTAAGCTTCCTGTTTAAGATCTCAGAATATGGCCTGCTCATGTCTGGGTAGCGGGGACCCTGCCTATCATCATTTGGCCCCCTGAGCGGATTTTCAGGCAGCAGGTTGATATGATCGGAGATCAGCATTAATTCCCCTTTCCTGAAATCAGGATTGATTGCCCCGGCGGCGTTCGAAAGCAACAGGTACCTGACGCCAAGGGCTTTCATTACCCTTATGGGAAACGTGATCTGTTTCATTGAATATCCCTCGTAATAATGGTGCCGTCCCTGCATTGCAAGTACCCTTTTTCCGGAGAGTTCACCAAATATCAGCTTCCCTGAATGGTGTTCTGCCGTTGATATTTCAAAACCGGGAATATCCTCGTAGCTGATCTGCCGGCCGGCTGTGATAAGACCGGCCATTTTACCCAGGCCTGTACCCAGGATAATCCCGATCTCAGGATCCCTGATTCCCTTGCTTTGGAGAAATTCCACTGTTTGTGTGATCTGTTCATTCATTTGCATAAATCTTACTTTTATTGGCTCCCGCTAAAGTTTTTATTGTGACCTCCAATTTACACATTCACATGCATACCGGCAAGGATGAGCAGGCAAAATAGCTTAACCTGTTCGCTGTATGTCCGAAAGCTCATCCAAAAAGCAATATCAGGTAAGAATAATTACCAGGTTTTTGAAATATAATGCATCATGTCATTAATAAACCAGTCTATCAAAACAGAACGGCATATTGCTGTTTAAAAAATCCGATAATTATGATTACAAAATCTTTTATTTTTATGGTAATGCTCCTGACCTTCTGTACGCTTAATGGTCAGAATATTAAGCCGGAAAGGTTACAGGGTTCATGGGCGGGTAATATAATTTTACCCGACAACTCTTCGATATTCGTAGTTTTAAAATTTGCGGTAAAGGATAATTTGCTGGAGGGCAGTCTGGATGTTCCCGCACAATCGACGAAAGATATTTATATTGATTCGGTCAGGGTTCTTCAGGACAGTTTGATCACGGACCATTCATCAACAATCGGCCCCGGATCATTTGTAAAAGGATTAATTTTACCCGGAGATTCGGTTATTGACGCTAAATGGATACAAAGCGGAGCCTCTTTTCCCCTGAGATTAAGAGCTACAACAAACGAATATCCGTCAAAACCAAGAAAAAGCAATTTAAATCCTGAACAGGCTGGTTACAAAATAGTAAAGCTGATTGAAAGCACCCCGATAAAGGATCAGCAGCTGACAGGTCTTTGCTGGTGCTTCGCGACTACATCCTTTATTGAAACTGAAGCCATTCGCCTTGGTAAGAAGCCTGTTGTACTATCGCCGATGTTTTTTCTTGCTCCCACATATATCGGCAAAGCCGAGAAATACATACGGATGAATGGCAAAAGTTGTTTTGGTCCGGGTGATTTAACCTTCAGCGCTATGAGTGCATACAAAAAATATGGTGCGGTCCCTCAGATTGTCTGCAGTGGAAAGAGAGAGACCGCCTCGGGATATAATCACGGCAGGATGGACTACAAGCTGCTTGAGAGAGTGAAATATTATGTAAATAATGGTCGTGGAAATATGACAGCAGATGGATACAGGGAAAATATTTCAAATATTTTATCAGGGACCCTGGGAAAAGCGCCTGCTACTTTTACTTATAACGGGAAGCAATTTACTCCTTTGTCCTTTGCGGATGAGATGATTGGAATCAATCCCGATGATTATGTTGAAATAACATCTTATACGCATCACCCTTTTTATGCAAAGTTCATTCTGGAGATAGAATCAAACTGGAACAACAACTACTATTTAAACCTTCCCATAGATGAGTTTGGCAGTATTGTCGATTCCGCATTGTTGCACAATTATTCGGTATGCTGGGATGGTGACATCAGGGATGGTTACTATAATGGTTTCGCAGTATTGAATGATTCTGTCACCGCGGTCTCACAACAGATGAGACAAAATGCATTTGACAATTACACAACAATTGATCAGCATAACATGCATATTATCGGCATTGCCCGGAACGGCAGCGGAAAAGAGTTCTACATCGTTAAAAACTCCAGTGATTATAATGATTGCGGCGGGTATTTATATATGTCAAAGGAATACTTGTTGCTGAGAACAATATCAGTAATGGTACACAGGAATGCAATACCCAATGAGATCAGGAAACAGCTAACCGGGGTTTTATAATTATTCAGAGATTTGATGAAATATGACTCCAGGTTCCCGATAATATCAATCAAAGATCCTTGTTCTTAAATACAAGTAATCGGTAATCGGCATGAAGCCTGAAGCCCGAAGCCTGAAGCCCATTTTCTTAAAATACAGGTAACCGGTAACCGGTATGAAAAAAAAATAATGGCACACAGATGACACGGATTGAACTGATCTGCACTGATTTAATACTTATCAGTGAAAATCAGCCGCATCAATGTCATCTGCGTGCTATTCATTTAGCCTGGATACCCTTGCAAAAAACGCGCCACCGCGACACGGACAGCAACTCACCAAACCGCCGGGGACGTCAGGCGCAACACAAGAAGAAATACACTTTTGAATTTCAGATAATTATTTCATAGTTTTACTTAAAATTGAGAAATATGGAAACAAGGTTAATCAAGAGAAAAAAGAATTTTCCTTTTCTTCAAAGCTCAAAGAATCGGATTCTGTTTAAAGTGATTAATTTCTTTCTCATAATTGGTGCAGGTAGCTTATTGATTACAATGTTTTATTTAATAGGTCATTTGTATGAAGCTGATAAAGTGATTTTGCGTTGTATTCCTGGACTAATTATGGGGATTGGCTCTGGTATAATTTATTTTGTCGGATACCAAAGTATGATTTCAAAGCAATATCCAAAAGGAAATCAATAACAGACAAATTGCTTTTAAGATTGATTTTTAAGATTATTAAAATGTGCAGCGCCTGCAAACGGTATAGGTCATAGCTGGTTTGTAAATTAATCCGAATTTTGTAACCTTTAGAAACATTGCAGCTTATCCCAGGAAATCGCGGTTTCAAAAATGGATACTCCAAAGTAAACGGGCTGAAAATGTATTATGCGAAAAATTGGCCAATGCCAAAGGAGATATTATTAATTAATTTCCGATACTCCAGGGATTTCAATAACCTTCGGATATTTAAACCGACTTAAATAATTTTTGTGCAAGTAGATAGTTTTTAGTATATTAGCTAGTTAATAATGATCAGGTAAAAGTCAATTATAAGTGTTAATCTGAACTAACGACCCATGAAAAAACTTGTTTTTATCTCAATGCTCCTGTCAGTTACAATAATTGCAACCTGTCAGGACAACAGTAATATTAAGGCTTTGATAGCGGGATATAATTCTGGTGACACGATCAAAATTGCTGATCTTCTCAGATTAACCGGGATCTCACTTAATAACAAGGAATACGCTATAGTAAGTTTCACTATGCTTTTATCAGACGGGAAATTTGATTATGAGTATGTCAGCAACTCAAATAAGATTACTGATGAAATGAAAAATGCACTTTCAAAGATAGAATTCAATACTCCCAAAACAAAGTACATAGCAATAAAGGATATCATGGTTCAAAAATCTCAAGAAAATAAAATAAAAATTGAGAACTTAATCTGCAAAGTAAAAATTTAAGGATTGAATCTGCTCCGAATAGTTAATTTGCCGGTCAGTGGTAAAAAATACTGAAATT
>VFSW01010286.1_pt1 | contig 13269 bp, 11 predicted proteins | sample 5358111 | NCBI WGS metagenome assembly VFSW01 (sample SAMN11554181, study PRJNA540505) | mine drainage metagenome | isolation source: sediment from site ElyBrook_90M | place: USA: Ely Copper Mine, Vershire, VT | collected 2017 | reverse complement strand
TTCCAACAGAATGGAATAAGCACCTAAAACTAGAAGACTGGCATATGCACCTGGCGTGTCCCCTGGATAATTAATATTTATGTAGGCCATCCAGAATATAGGAAAAGAAAAAAAGTAAAAATGAACAATAAAGATAGGTACTGAAAAAAGAAGACTCTTAACTTTGTTTGTTGCGCAAGGAACTATTAAGTTTACCAAGAAGACAGCAAGAAGCGGAACAATCACTGCTTTTATCAGTATTACGGCACCGACAAGATCGGGTAATACCGAATAAAGACTGATAGAAAAAGTGAAGTACAGATATGAAACTGCGAGGCAAATTGCTGGAATCAGAGCCAGAGGCCAGAATAGATACTTTGTGAATCCTTGTGGGCGATCAACTGGCAACTCCGTCTGCACTCTATCCATTTCTTATTACCTCGAGAAGCCGCTTTGACTTAGCTGCTCAACTAAGAGTTAACCAGCTGCTTGATGGTCTAACAACTTATGGGCAGTCAAAGATTAATTTGTACACTTGCTATAGTAACGAAGGAAGAAAAATTTACTTCCCGCTCTTCGTCATCTCTCTGGCTGTCTGCATCAACTCATGCGCGGAACGGAGCGTGCCTTCGCCGACTCCGCCCAGCATTTGTGAGAGTTCCAGCATTTGCGATTCGCCTTCCAGTCGTTCGACGCGCGTCAAGGTGCGATTGCCCTGAATTAATTTCTGTACCTGATAATGCTGGTCGCCGAAGGCGGCCAGTTGCGGAAGATGCGTCACGCAGAAGACCTGATGGGTGCGCCCCAGATGCCAGAGTTTGAATCCAACGATCAAACCGACGCGTCCGCCGATGCCTTGATCGATTTCATCAAAGATCAGCGACGGGATTTGGTCGGCGCTTGCCAGAATATTTTTCAATGCCAACATCAGTCGCGAAGTCTCACCACCGGAGGCGATCTTCGCCAACGGCTTGAGTACTTCGCCGGGATTCGGCGCGACCAAAAATTCAACGCGGTCGAGGCCGTTCTGGTCGAAGGCCACGCGTGAACCGTCAGCGAGTGGAATTCCATTTGGGTCGGGCTTGGTTTGGAAGTCCACGCCAAAGCGAGCCGCAGCCATCTTGAGATCATCGAGTTCGATCTCGATGCCTTTGCCCAATTTTTCTGCGGACGATTTGCGTTTGTCCGAAAGCGTTTGTCCCTGCTTCGACAAAGTTTGCAGCAGTTTATTTTCTTCGGCTTCCAATACACCGATGCGTTCACCGGCGTTGGAAATAGTTTCCAACTGCTTGCGTGCGTCCACACCAAAGGCGATGACCGCCGGAATATTTCCGCCATATTTGCGAGTCAAGTGGTGGATAAGATTTAATCGTTCTTCGACTTCATCCAAACGTTTTGGGTTGAACTCGATCTCATCCAGATAATCGCGCAAACTGCGGACAACGTCCGCGACTGTATCTTCCAAAACTGCGGCTTGATTCGCAAGGTCTTCCTGCGCCTTATCGATTTTTGCGAGCGCGGCCAATGCCTGCGCGGCCTGGCCGATCAAGTCGCTGGCCGCCACAGATTCTTGCGAGCCTTCATCCAAAACTTCGAGCGCGTGTTGCGCATACTGCGCCAAAGATTCGGCATTTGCCAAACGATCACGTTCCTTGCGCAGTTCATCTTCTTCGCCGGGCTTGAGCTTGGCCGATTCAATTTCGTCGGCTTGGAAGGTCAGCATTTCGAGACGACGGTCAGCGTCGGCTTGCGCGGCGCGCAATTCATTCAACTCGCGGCGAACGGTCAATAACTTTTGATATGACTGACGATATTCACTGAGCGGCTTTGAAATATCCGCGTAACGATCCAACAAGCCGAGATGCGCGCGCGGATCGAGCAGCGACAAATGTTCCGATTGGCCGTGGATATCTATCAGCGTCGCACCAATTTCCTTGAGCAGGCCCACGCCCGCGGTCCGGCCATTGACGCGCGCCGTGCTGCGTCCTTCGCGGCGGATCTCGCGAGTCAGCGTCACATAATCCGGATCATCCAACAAGTCTTCACGTTTCAGGATTTCGTTCACCGCTTCTTTTTCCGGACCCTTGAGCTGGAACACGCCTTCGACGAATGCATTATCCGCCTCGGCCCTGACCATGGTTGCATCGGCGCGACCGCCGACCAACACATCCACCGCATCCAGGATGATGGATTTGCCCGCGCCCGTTTCACCGGTCAGGATGATGAGGCCCGGCCCAAGTTTGAGATTGAGCTTGTCGATGATGGCGAAGTTCTGGATGTGGAGTTCGGTCAGCATTTAGCCACCAATGCGAATTCCGGAAATTTGTGTGTACGCGGCGGGCACGGCCATCACGAGATAAACGACCTGCCAGATGGCGGGCAGGAGAACACCAAGGCCTTGAAGGCTGCCTGAAAAAATCATAAGGATGGCGGGCAGGGTGTATATAAGCAGCGCAGGTATTCCGCCCACCACGATGCCCACTGCAGCCGTGGTGAACAGCAAGCGTGAACGTCTGTTTTTGATAAAGCGCAGGATGAGATTGCCGATCACTGCGCCTGCGCCGGGCGCGATAAAAAGGATAAGCAAACCAAAGAAAAATCCGCTGACGATCATTACCAGCACGCTGGCAATCCCTGAAGCAATGGCGCCAACAATAAAAGCGACGATGTAATCAGACCAGAGAGCGGTATCAAACTTTTTTTGTTGCGACTTGACACATTCCTTGCAGCGGTAACCGGTCGGCGTCAGAATGGCGCATTGCGCGCAGATCGGACGCTCGCAACGGTTGCAGCGCAAAGTCGTTGGACGATTCGGGTGTACGTAGCAAAACAGATTATCAGTGTTGGTCATTATGTATTTGGTCTAAAGACCACCTTCCTACAAGTGAGGTTGATTCATGTGGGCATTGATGTTGCGATAAAAATACCCCGGGTCCCCGAAGCGGACAAATTGCGCGGCGTATTCCGCGGCGCGCACATCTATGTGATCATCTTCAGCCAAAGGCATCGGAGATTGTCCGTCCACGCTGAAAACGGCATTCTCGCTCTTCACAATAATACTGACCGATGAGCCTTCGGCCAACACCACAGCGCGATCAACGGAAAGATGTGGCGCGATTGGGACGATCAGGATATTTCGCAAATCGGGCGGAAGGATCGGTCCGCCTGCGGCCAAAGCGTACGCGGTTGAACCGGTCGGCGTGGATGCGATCAGGCCATCGCAAACGTAGGTCGTGAGTACGCGTCCATCCACGCTGGCAGTTAATCGCACCGGTCGGAGATTTTGTCCGCGGCTGACAACGGCTTCGTTCAACGCATGCCAGTGTCCCAGCACTTCACCGGCTCGAACATGTTCAGCCTGGATCATCATGCGATTCTCGATCCAGGCTTCGCCGTTGAAGAGCCGTTCCAGCATTGGGTGCCATTCGTCGCGTTCAATTTGGATGAGGAAGCCAAGCCGTCCGAGATTGATTCCCAGAATCGGGACGCCGCAGGGCGCGCATAAATGTCCAGCCCGGAGCATGGTCCCGTCGCCGCCAACTGCGATCAACATATCGAATTCGCCGCTCTTGACGCGCCGCCGCAGGTCTTCATCATACAGCGAACCTTGTGGCGCGTTGAAACCTTTTTCCTTCAAAAACTTGACGATCAAGGCTGCTTCGGCGACGGCTTCCGGCATCTTCGGATATGAAACAACCACAGGGCGCTTGGGGATGAATGACTCAGACATATTGAAATATTATACACTCCCATCCTATCAAGCCAAACTCTGGTCACATACTTTCTTGAACCCACATTTGCGACAGCGCGCCGCGTCCATGTGCGAACGCTGGATATTGGTGCGCGTTTCATCGCGCTTCATTTCGGCTAGAAGATCAAGCAGGGACGATTCGAGTGCGGGCGTGTAATCCACGGCGAAGTCACGATTTGGATAATGAATAATTCCATACGGTGGACGTTTGCCGTAGGTTTTTTCCACGAGCAGACAATATGCGGCGACTTGAAAGATGTGCGAGTCATACGGCGCTTCAGGCGTGCGTCCCGTTTTGACTTCGACCGGAATAATGCGGCCTTTTTGTTCGACCAAATAATCCGGTTTGCCGGTCAATCCCAATTCCTGAGAAAAGAGCGGCTTCTCCACTTCATCCCAGGCGCGCGTGTCGGTGTAGATAACGCGTCCGCCGGGCAGTCCAGCCTGTTTCCGCTGGCGATTGGATTGCCAGAGGAAGACAAGGGCAAAAATAAAAAGAAGGAGCGCAATGTATTGCATCAGATGAATTTGAAAGCGAGATAAACTACCAGCAAAATAAAAGCTGTCAGCAACAGGAGCAGACCCAAGGTCCGATAGAGACCCGCCGCAATGACCTTGCGTCCGTGCTGGCGATGGAGTTCAGTCCCGGTTGCAAGTTCGGCCTGATTCTCCGATTCCACCCCCTGTTTGCAATACCACCAGGCGCGGCGACAATAAAGATAGGAGCCGATCTCAGAAGCGCGAATAACGGGGGACATGCGCAAAGTATAGCACAAATATTCTACAAGCAAACGCGCCGATTTTAATTGCCGTTCTCGCCCAATAGCTGAAGCATGGTCGGCACGAGATAGTCAACGTATTGCCCGTTCGTTAATAAAACAAAACCAGAACTGCCATCTTTTGCGAACGAAATATAGGTTGTGAAACCGGAAGTCCCGCCGCCTTTCCAGACTCTTTCGCTGGGAGTGTTGGGACGATCTATTTCCCAACCAAGCCCCGTGCCGGAACCCGGTTCCTGTCCATCTGCAATTGTCATTTGAGCGATGCTTATGGATGAAGCCAGGGGCGTGGAATTCGGTTGCATGTTTTCAATCAGAAAATGGGTCATATCGTTGAGCGTCGAATGTAAATATCCTGCGCTGCTCATCGCGCCTGAAACGGGAAAGTAGGCCGCGAGCGCGCCATCGACTGTATAGCCTTGAGCCAACCGATTCTGCTGGTCAGCCGTTAAAGTTTCACTGGTGTCCATCAAGCCCAGGGGTTGACTGATTGATTCATATTCAAGCGTGCCGAAGTCATTACCTGAAAGCCGCGCAAGAATATCTCCAAGCAAAGAATAACCCAGGTTGGAATAACTGTATTTCGAACCGGGGGCGCTGGCAAGATGATACGTGTTCAACCAGGCATACATATCAGAGATATTATCGGAATCAAGATCGCGCGGCAGGGACGCGTGATGCGTTGCCAGATTGGATAATGTGATCGGGATACCATTATAGGTCGGTGACTGAATTCCGGGCGGAAGATATTTTTGAATCGGATCGTCATATTGAAGCCTGCCTGCATTGACGGCCTCGGCAAGCAGTATGCCCGTGAAGACTTTTGTGATTGACCCGATTTCATAAACTGTGGTGGATGTCATGGATTGTCCGCCGCCTTTGGCGGTTGTGCCATAGTTCAATAACAACGTTTCCAACTGACCTGTTTGCGGGTTGCGAACCACGACAGCGATTCCCAGCCCCGGAGTATTTGTCTGCTCAAAGAAGGATGCGGCAAGGTGGTCTATATGGGATTTGAGATCATCGTCGTTTAAGGCTGTAATGCCCGGGGTGGGGGATGGCAAGAGCGTTTCCGTTGCGGTTGGGGACGATGCGACCATTGGCGTTTCCATGGTCGGAGTCGATATTATTTGTGCAGGTGGGATGGACGACGGCAAAATTTCAGTGGCTTGGGGCGGCTGGGTTCCGCAGGCAACCAGACCGACCACAACGATCAAAACAGGAATGGATAAAAGTTTACGCATCTACATTTACCTTATCTAAAACATAACGTGAAATTATAGCACCGCAAATTCCTGCGTCATTTTGGGGTGAGTTTCCTGGAAAATGTTCATCTTATTTCATTTAGTATTCATCTAGGAAAGATAAGATGGTTATGGTTGTGATGTAGCTTCATTTCAACAAAAGAACGAGGAAAGTCAAAAAAATGGAGAGTTTTGAATGAATCAATTTCGAGGTCGAGGGAATGCTAGCACCAAGCGTGGGTGGGGAATCCTGGCTGGTTTTATTTCTTTTTTGCTTGCTGGACTTATGGGTGTTCTGGTGATCGTTCCGGCAGTATCGCCATCTGCGGGCGCGCAGGTGGCGGATATGATCCGGTCAGTGGCCGGGCCCCAACCCGTAGCGGATTTGGAGAGCGTATCTTTCCAAATACAGGATTCCATCAACCGCTTTATTTCCGCTCATGATGGCGGACAAAAGGCAATCAGCCTGTCGCCAACCAATGCGGCACAGAATCCTCCCCAGGTGAAACAGACCAACGTTGGGCAGGCCTCTTCGCCAATGCAGCAGACAAATGTTGGACAGATGCCCCAGATGCAGAGAAGGGCAGGTAGCATCGTGCCTACAACTCCAACGGCTGCGCCTTTGCCGGTCAATGATGTGGTTAATGCAGCGCCCCAGATCGGCTGGCAGGCTTACGGTCCGAACGTGAACGGTTCACCGGTGATGGCTCAAGCCTTGTTATCGCTGGATCCGCAACGTCCGTATGCCGGGATTGCACTGGTCCGCATTGATCTCTCGAAGTTGAAACTTCACATGGAGCCGGGTTTTCTCGAGCCTTCCCACACAAAGGATGTTGTCAGTGCAATTCCGAACTTGGGATTGACGCCGGCGTCAGATCAAGCCAATCTTATCGCCGGTTTCAATGGCGGGTTTAAAGCTGTAAATGGGAACTATGGGATGATGGTCAATGGCATAACCATTCTTCCTCCAGTGCCGGGTATCGCAACGATTGCTATCTATAAGGATGGACATATTGCCCTCGGCGCATGGGGGCAGGATATCCTTCCATCGGCTGATATGGTTGCGTTTCGGCAAAATTGTCCCCCGATTATCCACAACGGACAATATAATTCGTATGTTGGGGTTGATAATCGTTCTATGTGGGGTGATACGATTGGTAATCAGGCAATTACCTGGCGAACCGGATTGGGTATTACACAAGATGGCCGTTATTTGATCTATGCGGTTGGAAATGGAACAACGGTTGCAACATTGGCCCAGGCTTTGCAGTTTGCAGGTGCCTATAACGCCATGCAGTTGGATATCAACCGGCACTATGCTCACTTCGTTACATATCAACCCAGCGGTAAACCAAATCCGCCTTTGAGGGCCGTCCAATTATTGGACCAAATGGAAAATGACCCAACTCTTTATCTGGTGGCACACTCGCGCGATTATTTCTATCTAACGTCGCAGTAATTTACTTGAAATCCACAATCAATGATGAGTGTAGCGAAATTTCAGGATTAACTCTATTGTCAAAACAACCGACCCTCGTTATAATGTTGCTCTCTCGGGCGGGTAGCTCAGTTGGTTAGAGCACTGCTTTGACATAGCAGAGGTCGTAGGTTCGAGCCCTATTCCGCCCACAGAGAAAAAGCCCCAACCGGGGCTTTTTTGATTTCAATTGGTCAGGATATTTTGATAGCCGAGACTGTGATTCGGGTGGTGTTCAGATAACAAAGAATAGGATCTATCTAATTGAGGCATTTTTTATTGCTTTAGTCATGTTGCAAAAATGACAAACGGAAGTAACTATAAATTCAGGCTAGTGTTATCGTTATTGCAACGATCCAACTTATTGTAAGTGATCGAATTCAAAAAAGGAGTATCTTATGTTCATTGATTTTCTCACGCTCGTTATGATCAACCTAGTTGCTGGAACCGTCTTGTTGGCCTATTACCTCTGGAAGGGTATTGATGAGAAAGATCAGCGCCCATACTCAGCTGCTTTCTTTGTAACTGGCCTAGTCGGTTTGATCACTGGCCTGCAAATCTCCTTCACCTGGCCTTTGCCTGGCAGTTTTAATGTTGGTTATGGCGATGCGGCCACCCTTTTTGGTGTTGTTTTTCTTGGAACGGCCATTGCCCTATGGCAAGGTTGGAGCTTGGTACCGGTTTCCATCTATTCTTTCTTCGCAGGTATTGATGCGATCATTGTTGGCCTTCGTCTCTATTCTTTGAAGTTGGGCCAGGAACCGCTTGTGGCGGCTATAGGCTTTGTTTTGGCTGGTTTGGGCGGTGTAGGTGCGTTCCCCTTCCTGCAATGGTTCAGGGATAACAAGGCCATTCGTTGGCTTGCGATTATCATTCTGATAGCCACTGCAGCCATTTGGGCTGTCACATTTTACGGTTCGTTATGGGCTCACATGGCAAGTTTCGCCAAATGGGTTCCTGCGACAATGGCGACCCCTGCTGTTAAATAAATTTTCTAAATCTGTAGCGATTATGGAACTGGGAAGGATTTCCTTCCCAGTTTTTTTGATTTTGGGCGGATTCCACATCCTGTGCTTGACAAGCCCACGAAGCAGCATATAATAAGCGCAATCAACAAAACGCTTTGACCGGGACGAGTAAGCGGTTCCCGTTTCTGACAGGGAGAACAAGCCAAAGATTGAGAGCTTGTTCCAGAAGCAATCGCTGAAAACCACCCGCGAGCGTAGGACTGAAAGCGAAAGCAAGTAAGTTGAACGGCTGGCCCCGTTATCGGCTCAATGAGATATGTCGCAAGACATAAATCGGGTGGAACCGCGTGAGCAAAACTCCCGCCCCGTTTTCGGGCGAGAGTTTTTTTGTTTTCTCTGGCGAAAAAGCTGTCAAAACGGCAGCCCGCCAAAGGTCAAGAAAGGAAGCGAAAATGGCACAACAGGTTCAAGAAAAATACGAAGAGTCCCAGCTTTATAAAATCCGTCACTCGGCGGCGCATATCATGGCGCAGGCTGTGTTGGAACTTTTCCCGGATGGCAAAGTCACCATTGGCCCGCCTGTCGAGAATGGTTTTTATTATGACTTTGATCTGCCTCGCAATCTGACGCCCGAAGATTTGGAAAAAATCGAAAAACGGATGCGCGGCATTATCCAAGGTGGATTCGAGTTTAAGAAGACAATTGTTTCAGCGGAAGAGGCGCGCAAGATTTTTGCAAACCAGCCGTACAAACTTGAATTAATTGACGGACTCGAAAAAGGCGGACTCGACGAATATGGTGAACCGCTCAAAGATAAACCTGTTATTTCGATTTATCAGCAGGATACTTTCACGGACCTATGCCGGGGGCCGCACGTGGACAACACGCGCCAGATCAAGCCGACCGCCGTTAAATTGATGTCGGTGGCGGGCGCGTATTGGCGTGGCGATGAGAAGAATAAGATGTTGCAACGCATCTATGGCACGGCCTGGGAATCAGAGCAACAGCTCAAGGATTATCTCTGGCAGTTGGAAGAGGCCAAGAAGCGCGATCATCGCAAGCTGGGCAAGGAGTTGGAGATTTTTATCTTTGATGAGGAAGTCGGTCCCGGCCTGCCGCTTTGGCTGCCAAATGGCGGCGTGATGATCGAGGAGTTGGAGAAGCTTGCCAAGGAAACGGAAGATCAGGCTGGTTATTCACGCGTGCGTACCCCGAACCTGACGAAGGAAGATCTGTTTCTGAGATCAGGACACCTCCCATACTATGCCGAGAGTATGTATCCGCCGATGGAGCTGGAAGGTGTGAAGTATTACGTCAAGCCGATGAACTGCCCGATGCACCATAAGATTTTCGCCGCCAAGCCACATTCGTACCGTGATTTGCCAATCCGCCTGGCAGAATACGGTACGTGTTACCGTTATGAAAAATCTGGCGAATTGTTCGGCCTGATGCGCGTGCGCTCAATGCAAATGAATGACGCCCACCTGTATTGCGCCGAGGAACAGTTCGAACAGGAATTCATGGGTGTGATCGCGCTGTATCACAAGTATTTTAAATTGTTTGGAATTGAGAAATACATCATGCGCTTGTCGCTGCATGGCAAGGCAGGGCTTGGTAAGAAATATGTAGACAACGAGCGACTTTGGATCAAGACGGAGGATATGGTGCGCCGTGCCATGACGAATGGCAATGTGCCTTTCGTGGAAGTTGAAGATGAGGCCGCCTTCTACGGTCCAAAAATTGATGTCCAGATTTGGAGCGCGATTGGAAAGGAATTTACCCTAGCGACGAATCAAGTGGATTTTGCCCAGCCTGCCCGCTTCGACTTGAAGTTTACGAACAAGGAAGGCAATGAAGAAGTGCCGTTGTGCATACATCGTGCGCCGCTTTCAACGCATGAGCGTATGATCGGATTCCTGATCGAGCATTACGCAGGCAACTTCCCGGTTTGGCTTTGCCCGGAGCAGGTGCGCGTCATTCCAATTACGGATGGACAGAATGAATACGCTCACCAGACCGTAAAGCAATTGCGTGAGCAAGGTGTACGCGTGAGCGCCGATGTTAGCGCTCAGCGCATGAATGCAAAAATCCGCTCGGCGCAGTTGATGAAAGTGCCTTATATGTTGGTCGTTGGTGAGAATGAGATGAAGGCCGGACAGGTTTCCCTGCGCGTGCGAGATGGCTCACAACAAAATAATATTTCACTGGCTGATTTTGAGACGAGGATAAAGGATCGGATCGCAAAAAGATCGAGCGAGTTGTAAATGAACAAGGAGATGAATCTGCCAATCATCTCCTTGTTTTGATTTGTTTTATCTCCACAAGAATCTTGGCGAGATTTTTACTCCAGCATAGTTATGTCGCTGATATACAAACACACACCCCTCAATCAGAGGGATGTGTGCGTATGACCGACCAGGGACTCGAACCCTGAACCAATTGATTAAGAGTCAACTGCTCTACCATTGAGCTAGTCGGCCTGGATGCGCACGGTATGATACCGCAAAGGAAACTGCGTGTCAATAATATCCAGACCAAAATTTTCATTGAGCGAAACGAAGCGGTTCAAGTAACAACAAGAACGGGCTGTCCCTTTTGTGGACAGCCCGTTCTTGTTGTTTTCTAAATACTGGTTATTAATTGTCCGATGCGCAACGGAAACCAATTCGGGGAGAGAAATCGCCCAGGAAAGCGGCTGACCCTGGATCTGCCTGCGGGTTTGAGCCTAATACTTGCGAGCGCTTGGATAAACGAATGTCTCTTGCGGCATCAGCAAATGTACCGCCGCGAACAACACGAGCGAAGAAATTCGACCGAGCAATCGGTCCGGTGGGATTGGTCGCGGGGCCATTTGCATAGTAATTTCCATCATAGAAATCGTTGACCCACTCAGCAACATTTCCGGCCATGTCCAATGCGCCAAACGGGCTAGCACCAGCCGGATATGAGCCAACTTTGGCAGTGTCACCAGATTGATAATTGAAGTTAGCACGTGTGGCGTCAGGAGTCTGATCTCCCCAAGGATAGGTATTAATAGTGTCGCCACGGGCGGCGCGTTCCCATTCAGCTTCGGAGGGGAGGCGGCGACCAGCCCATTTGCAGTAGTTGCTTGCATTGCTCCAGGTGACTTCAACAACAGGATAATCATTGAAATCGGGATTATTGAAGTATGAAGCGCGGGTCTCGGACTTGAGTGCCTGTGGAGCAGGACACGCGCCTGCCTTTAAGCATTGTGCATACATGGCATTGGTAACTTCAAATTTATCAAGCCAGAAGGCATGCATGGTTACCTGATGGACTGGCTTTTCATTATCTGCAGCGGCAGGGTCCACACCGCCCATTTGGAAACTGCCTGCTGGGACAAAGACTTCGGTCATTCCATCGGCGGAGGTGCGCTCGCTTCCGGCGGCTTGGTTATTGCCAGAGGGCTGTGCTGTTGGATTCGATGAGACAGAGCTAGTTGGAAAGGCAGTAGAAACAGGCAAGGGGGTAGGCTGCGCCTGACTGCCGCCCAATTGGCAAGCAGTGCTGATTAGAGCTAGTGCTAGCAGGATGGGAAATAATTTTTTCATTTGAAGTCTCCTTTTTATCTTTGAATTCTGACCTCAGTATACGGACATAGGACAAATTTCCTATCCCCCAAAGGTCATAATTCAGTAAGTTTTTGTTACTTTCTGTTACCATTATAAACGATAATACCGTATAATAGCAAGAAGGAATTTCTCAAAATGACCGTTTTACCTTCTATAACAGATTCAGATTCAACTGTTTCGAATAGGGTTTTTGTTGTTTGCGACCAGGATGCGACTGCACCAATCTGGGGCTATATCATTCGGGAAAAGGGATTGGTCGCAATTCTTGAGACATCTGTGCAAAGAGCGATGGAACGTTCGATGGAGGAAATCCCTGATCTCATTGTCATTGATGTGAATGCTCCACACATGCAAAGGATGGAACTGTGCAAAAAATTTCGCGCATTGAGTGCAAGTCCCATCCTGCTTTTTCTGCCCGCCAATAACGAAACGGAAATTCTCGAAGCGTATCAAAACGGCGTGGATGAATGTGTTGTCAAGCCAATCAGTCCCGCCATCTTTTTGGCAAAGATCATGGCATGGGTGCGGCGCAGTTGGGCTGTGCCGATGAGTCCGGTGCGGGCAGGCAAATTGAAACTGGACCCGGCCCGCCGGTCCGCGCTTGAACCGGATGGTGGCGAGATCAAGTTGACGAATCTGGAATTCCGTCTGCTGCATCTATTGATGAGCCATCCTGGTTATGTTTTCAAGAATGAAGAAATAATGCAAACGGTATGGGGCGGCGGAGGCGATGTAGCGGTTTTGAAAAATGTTGTGTATCGTTTGCGAAAAAAAATGGAAATAGATTCCGGCAAACAACCTTATTTGATTCAAACCTGGCCGGGAGGATATAGCTTTCAGGAAGTATAAAAAGAGCCGCCGAATTTTTCGGCGGCTCTTTTTTAAGGACTGCAACCCGTAAGCTGATAAGTTTGTTGAATATAGTCGTTAATTGCTTTTTCAGCATCGCAATAACCGGCATGGACTTTGAGAGCCTTGTTCCAGTCTGCAAGTGCGCCGTTGGTGTCCCCTTTGCGCAAGAGTCCGTAACCATGCCAGAGCAAAGCCTCTTCTGAATAATAACCATTGATCGGTTTGTAAGTGTCTTCCGTAATTTGAAGCAGATAGTCAATGCGATCGGCATTGTAGTATGCGAAGAATGGCCAAAATTGATAACGTGTCATACGCTGAGGTAAGCCAATGGTAAAAGCTTTATCGAAAGCCTGCGCAGCCTCAGTGTAGCGTGAAAAATAAACGAGGCTGCTGCCGAGATTGAACCAGGCAAAGGCATCATTGGGATTTGCTGTAATGGCGCTTTGTGAAATGCCCATTGCATTTTGTCTGTTCTGGTCAGGATTCCAATCTGCTCCAAGAATAGATTTCACTTCTGTTTCATCCTTGGGCAGGTAAATGACCATATACAAATAGTTAAAAGGTTTCCAATCCACCATTAACTTGTCATACGGAATTTTTTGATCCGGCCCGCGCAGTGGGTCCTG
>VFSW01010285.1_pt1 | contig 13270 bp, 14 predicted proteins | sample 5358111 | NCBI WGS metagenome assembly VFSW01 (sample SAMN11554181, study PRJNA540505) | mine drainage metagenome | isolation source: sediment from site ElyBrook_90M | place: USA: Ely Copper Mine, Vershire, VT | collected 2017 | reverse complement strand
CTGCTGATGCTGTCGCGGCTCAACGGCGAAGTAATGGTCGATCGGCAGCGGCTGAATCTTCGCGCGCTGCTGAGCGAGATAGCGGCGACGGTCGGACCGCTGGCGCAGGCGCGCGAGATAAAGCTTTCGGTCAACGCGCCCGAGGACGTTTTCGTCAATGGCAACGCGGCGCATCTGCGCCGCCTGGTCGTCAATCTGCTCGACAACTCCCTGAAATTCACGCCGGCCCAGGGATCGATCGAAGTCGGGCTGAGGAGCGATTCGAATCGGGCGATTATCCGCGTCGCCGACAGCGGGGAGGGGATCCATCCGGCGGAACTGCCGCATATTTTCGATCGATTTTTTCGTGGCGCAGGGTCGCCCGGCGAAGGCAGCGGCCTGGGCTTGAGCCTGTGCCGGGAAATTGTGCGGGCGCATGGCGGCGAGATCGCAGCCGCGAATCTTCCCACGGGCGGATGCGCGTTCGTCGTGACGCTGGCGCTTTACCGCGACGATCCGAACCGAGCGACCGCGCCGCTGCGCTAGTCGCCGCTTCTCAATTTCAGCTTAACGTCCATTAACTTGGCCGCTTGGCAAGCCGCTGTTACTCTTTCGTGAATGGAGCAAACTTGCCGCAACCTATCTGCGGCGGTGCTCGCTGCCGCGATCCTGACCTGGGCTTCGGTGGCCACCGCCGCGACCATTACTCTATCCGACGCGATCGATCGGGCATTGCGTCTGGCGCCTTCGGTGGACGTCGCCGCTGCGGCGAGCGATATGAGCGCCGCGGACGTGCGCGGGCAGCGCGCTCCGCTGTTTCCGACCGTCCGGGCGGGAGCAGAGTACTACCAGGCGCCGGGTTACGATGAGGTCATCACCAACCGCGGACTTTCCAGCGGTCAGCTGACGCTCGATTACACGGCGTGGGACGGGGGACGGCGCCAGGCGCGGCTTCGCGCGGCCTAGTATACGAGCGAAGCCTCGCGGCTGGGGGTGACAGTGGCAAGGGCGCAAATTGTCTTCGATACTTCGATCGCCTACTTCGATCTACTGCGCGCGCGCGGAGAGCAACGGGATTTGCAGGCCAGCCTCGAACGGCTGACTCGCTACGTCACTACGATCGAGCAGCTCGAAAAAAGCGGGCGCGTAATCACCAATGACGTGCTGAAGTTCCGCACCGCGCGCGACAGCGCCGAGCTTGCGCTCGACGCCGCACGCGGCAATAGCCAGCGCGCGACGGCGGCGCTGGGCATTTTGATTGGCGAGCCCAATCAGGCCGACCTCGACCTCGCGGGCATCAGCGGATTTCCGCCGAAACCGTCGGGCGATCTCGCGCAATGCCCCGTGATGCAGGCGGCGAACCGCGAGATCGCGTCGGCGAGCTCGCAAATCGAGGCGGCGAAGGCCGAGCGTCTGCCGACGTTCCAGGTCGCCTTCACAACCGGATTTCTCGGTGTCGATCCGCGTCCGACGATCTCGCACAACTTTGGCGGCTCTTACGACGGCGTGGTGTCGATCCCGGTGTTCGATGGCGGCTTGATCTCATCGCACATCGATCAGGCGAAGGCGAAAGAGCATTCGGCGACAGCGCAGGCGCGGCAGGCCGAGTACCTGCTGAAGCGGCAAATGGCAGACGCATCGATTCGCTACGACCAGGCGCAGCGGCAGCTCGACCTCCTGTCGCGCGCGCAGCCGACGGCGGACGACAACTTCGCACTGACGTGGACGCGCTTTCTGGGCGGCGGGACCGCGACGATGCTCGAGGTGCTGGATGCCTATCAGCAGGCCGAGCAATTGCGCCTCCAGCGCCACGCCCAGGAATTCAACGCGCGCGAGGCGGTAGCGGAGACCAACCTGGTTTTCGGCCGTATCCAATGATGAAGCGCGCGGGTTGGCACAGTTGCGTCAGGACGATCTTCGCGGCGGCGATCGCCAGCGCGTTGATTGCAGGATGCGGCGGCGCAAAGAAAGGCGACAGCGAAGGCGCGGCGCAGCCCAATCCCGTCCTGTTGGTGAGCGCGGCCAGGGCCGAAGTCCATCCGATGACCAGCGAGCTTCGGCTGCTCGGAAAGACGGTCGCGATGCGCCACGTGGTCATACGTGCGCCCACCGCGGGGCGCGTGATGGGAATGAAACTCGCCAGCGGCGATTCGGTGCGCAAGGGCCAGATCGTTGCGCAGGTTGTCAATCGCGAGATGGAAGCGGCGGAGGCCGGGCTCGAGGTCGCGCGCAAGATCGATCCGCACGACGCTGCGGCGCTGAGTGCGTCGGTCGGACGCTACCATCGCAGCGCCGGGATCGCGGTGGTTGCGCCGGAGTCCGGGATTGTCTCACAACCGCCGGTCACCAGCGGCCAAATGGTTGCCGACCTCGATACGCTGGTCGATCTGATCGATCCGGCGAGCCTCTATGTTGATACGTCGGTGCCGGTGAACCAGCTCTCATTGGTGAGGCCCGGGATGGCCGCAACGGTGACGACTCCGTTTCGTCCCGGGGTTGAGTTTGCCGCGCGCGTCGCGGCGATCCTGCCGAATTTCGACGCGGCCAGCGCGAGCGCGTCGGTGCGGACGGATTTCACCGGCCCGGAACGCATCGCGGAGGCGGGCGCGCCGGTTGAGGTGCGGGTCGAGATTGCGGATGCGCCGGACGCAATCGTAGTTCCGGCCGCCGCGCTATTCCAGGATCAGGGCGCGGATCGCTACCACGTGTTTGTAATCGGCGCCGACGGGCGCGCGCATCGCACGGACATAAAGGTCGGGCTTCGCGATCGCGACTTGGTCCAGGCGACCGCCGGAATCAAAGCGGGGGACCTGGTCGTGACTTCGGGCGGCTATGCGCTGTCCGACGGCCTTGCCGTTCGCGTCGCGCAGGGAAATCAATGACGCGCGGCAACTCGACGCTGGCGGTGCTGTCGGTGCTGGCATTGAGCGTGCTCGGAATCATACTGGCGAGAACAATTCCGAGCGCGGTATTCCCGGAGATCACGTTTCGGCGCGCGACGATTCTCGCCGACAGCGGCGATCTGCCGGCGGAACAGATGCTCGCGTCGGTCACCCGGCCGCTCGAGGAAACCGCCTATAGCGTGGTCGGGGTCACGCTGGTTCGATCGACGACGACGCGCGGCAGCGCCGAGATAGACGTCACGTTCGGCGAAGACGTCGATCCGCAAATCAGCTTCCAGATGCTGAGCGCCGCGGTCGCGCACACGCGCGCGCAACTGCCGAGCGATACGGCGGTCGATGCGATACTGCTGACAACCGGCACCTTTCCGATCGTCGATCTCAGTCTGAGTTCAAAGCTTCGCAGCCTGCCCGAACTGACCGACATCGCAAACTACGACCTCGTTCCGAGCCTGCATCGAATCGACGGCACCTACCGGGTCAGCGTAGTCGGCGGCAAGTATCGCGAATTCGTGGTGCGGCTCGATCCGGCGCGGATGCTGCAGCATGACATGTCGCCGGGCGACGTCGTCGCGGGGCTGGCGAAGAACAACGTGATCGCGTCGGCGGGCCGGATGAACGAATCGCACCGGATGCTGCTGACGGTGGTGACGACCGACCTGCATCAAGCCGGCCAGATTGCCGCGGTGCCGCTCATGGCGACCGGCGGTCAACCGGTACGCGTCAGCGACGTAGGTTCGGTCGAACTTGGAATTCAGGAAGACTACATCCGGGTCGCGTCCGAGAATGGAGCGGCAGTGCTGGTGGGAATCTCGCGGCGGCCGAGCGGTAACACGGTTCAGATCGCGGCCCAGGCGCGGCAGATGCTCGACGAGTTTCGCCATCGCTATCCCGACGTAAAGTTCTCGATCTCGTACGATCAGTCCGAGCTGGTCACCGAATCATTCAACAGCGTGCGCGATGCGATCGTACTCGGACTCGTGCTGGCGGTGCTGGTGGTGCTGGGATTCACGATGAGTCCGCTGAGCGCGCTGGTCGCGGCAGTCGTGGTGCCATGCACGATTGCGATCACGTTCATCGTAATGAAGGTTGCGGGACTGACTTTCAACATGATGACGCTGGGCGGACTGGCGGCGGGGATCGGACTCTTCATCGACGACGCAATCGTGATGATCGAAGCGATTCATCGCGAACTCGCGGCCGGCCAGTCCGCCGGCAGCGCGGTGGGAGAAGCGCTCAAGCGCTTGGGGCGGCCGCTGTTCGCCTCGACCATGACGGTGATCGTTGTATTCGGGCCGCTGGTTTTTATTTCGGGCATAACCGGGGTTTTCTTCCGCTCGCTGGCCGCGACGCTCGGCGGGGGACTGGCCATTTAACTGGTGCTCGCGATCTACTTCACGCCTGCGATGGAACTTGCGGTTGCGCGGTTTCGCGGGCGCGCGCGCGAAGCGGGGCGAATCTATCGCGGCGTTCAGGCGGCATTTCTGACGGCGATCCGGCCCTTCATCCGCATTCCTGCGCTGGCAATTCCTGGTGCGATCGCTTCCATGCTCGTTGCGTACTTCGTTTACAACGGTATCGGCACGGACTATCTGCCGCCGCTCGACGAAGGCGCCTTTATCCTCGACTACATCACCCCGCCCGAGAGCACGCTCGCCGACACGCAGGCGATGCTAGGCCGGATCCAGCAAATCCTGCGCGCAACGCCCGAGGTCGCGGCATTTTCGCGCCGCACCGGCACCCAGCTTGGCTTCCAGCTAAGCGAGTCGAACACCGGCGACTTTTCGGTCCGCCTCAAGACCAACCGCGCGCGCGGAATCGACGAGATTATCAATTCGGTCCGTGACCAAGTGCTCGCCTCCGTTCCCGGCGTGCAGATCGAATTCTCGCAGATGCTCCAGGATCTGATCGGCGACCTGTCAGGCACGCCGCAACCGATCGAGGTCAAAGTCTTTGGCGCCGATCAGAAAACGATCGAGGCGACCGCGCGGCAAGTGGCGGACCGGATGCGCTCGATCCATGGCCTGGTGGACGTCTTCGATGGAATCGTGCTGAGCATCCCGGAGCAGGCAGTCGTGGTCGATAACACTTCGGCGGCGCATTACGGACTGAGCGCCGATGATATTCGCGCCGCGCTCAGTTCGGTGATTCAAGGGACGATTGCCACCAACGTGCTGTCGGGCGATCGGCTGGTCGGCGTACGCGTGCGGTACCCGGACGCATTCCACGAAGATCTCGGAACTCTGTCGCAGGTGATTCTCAAGTCGACCACGAATGCGCGCGTCCCGCTCGCGTCGGTCACCAAGATCAACTTTCTTGGCAAGACCGGCGAAATCGCGCGCGAGCGCCAGCGTCCCGTCGTGCATGTCACGGCGCGGCTGGAGGGTATCGACCTGGGCACCGCGGTCAAAGAGGTCAAGCAGAGCCTGGCCGCGATGCCGCTGGCGGCGGGAGTATCGCTCGAATACGGCGGCCTGTACGCTCAGCAACAGCAGGCGTTTCGCGAGCTCGCGCTGGTGCTGGTGGCGGGGACGATCATGATGTTCCTGATTCTGGTCTGGGAGTTCGCGCGACTTGCGCCCGCGATCGCATGCCTGGTCGCCGCGATGTCGTGTCTTGCCGGCAGCTTCATCGCGCTCGCCGTGACCGGCATGACGCTGAACATCTCATCGTTCATGGGAATCATCATGGTCGCGGGAATCACCGCAAAGAACGGCATCCTGCTGCTCGACCATGCCGAGCGTGAAGTCGGCGCTGGCGCACAACCAGGCGCGGCGCTGTTCGATGCGGCGACCGTGAGGCTGCGCCCGCTCATCATGACCACGCTCGCCACTGCTGCGGGCCTGTTCCCGCTTGCGCTCGGCTTCGGCGCAGGCGCCAAGGTTCAGCAGCCGTTGGCGATCGCGGTGATCGGCGGACTCGCGTTCGGGATGATTCTTTCGACTCCACTGGCAGGTGGAATCTACCTGATGGGTACCCGCGGCCGCGGCCGCACCGAAGCTCGCTACTTGCAGGAATAGGCAGACCGCGCCGGCCCCCGGGATCAAACCGCGCTCAAACCACTCCGGGCCACAAACGGTAGCGCACCCGATCCATGTAGCGACGGTACTCGGGGTCCGCGCTCAAATGTACTTCTTCCTGATTGATTCGCCAGACCATAAAGGGAAGCGTCGTCGCGATCAGCATAATGTTGCGGCCGCTCGGATAGGACATCGCATAGCCAATCGAAAGTATCAGCCATCCGAAATATGTGGGATGACGAACCCATCGAAACGGCCCCTTCAACACAATTCCACGGTTCGCCGGCAATATCCCGAAGCTGCGGCCCATATAGACGCGCGCGACCGGGGTCAGCACCACGCCGAACAACTCGAAAATAAGCCCGGTCGTCGCGAGCGCGCCGATAGACAGGTTTGCCGGACGCATGAAACACGGGAGGAACAGCATGCCGCCGGATGCGGCGAGCGTGCGCAGATTTACCGCCGAGGTGCGCGGGACAAATCGCGCGAACGACATGACGGCCATGATCGCGGCGCCCGTCAGCCATACCACGTTTGCGGCTCCCGCCAGGCTGAAGCTGAGTTCGCGCGCGGCCGGCAGCGTCGCGAGCAGGAACGATACGCCGAGCAAACAGTCGCCGAGAGCATGCCTTAGGCCAGCGGTTGTGACATACGGTCGTGAAACCGCGACAGGCGCGGAAATGCGAACGCCAACTGCTTCCATGAATATATAGTGCGCTCCTCGTACTATACCAAGCAAACATTCGTACAATATAAATGAGAATCGTACTTAGTATTCATGGTAATACTAACTTATGACCGTCATCATAGTGCGGCAGTCGCCATCGATTGGCTATCCCGGTCATCGCGTCGCGCAGTCCCTGGGAATTGGATAGATGATCAAATCGTGGGGTCGCGATCGATGCACGGGTGGGCGCTATCCAGTCGCCATTGCCGGCGGCCCCAGCTTTGCTTAAGATGACTCGGCTTGAGTCTGCGCCTTCTTCGAGTGCCGAGGTGGCGGAATGGCAGACGCAGAGGACTCAAAATCCTCCGTGGGCAACCACGTGCGGGTTCAAGTCCCGCTCTCGGCACCAGAAATCTCCCCGACAGTGCTGCGATTTCTAGCGCGATGGACTTTGGCTGTCAAGTCCCGCGCGCAGGGATCGCGGCTGACTTTGGCTGAACTTTGGCTGTTCCCGCTGATGCTCGCTCTCTCCATCGGATTTGAAAGCATTACCGCACCAATCGTCGGTGCTTAGGCCAACCGTTTCGGGCATTCATCTTTCCTCGCTGCTAAACTGCCTTCGATGGATGCGGACGCGGCCATCGAACCAAAAAAAAGGAAATACTGAGGAACACCCCATGTCACGCCGAACCATCGCCGAGGCGCTTCCGCGCTTTCATGGTCTCACCACCAGCCATATCGCCGGCCTGATACCCTGGAGCGCCGAATGGACGATAGCGGATTCGGGCGCCGTTGAACGTCTGGCGATTTTAGTTCTCGATGTACAGGCTGGCTCCTCTGGAGCGAGCGATCTGCTGGCGATATCAGATGCTCTGCGTCTCGACTTGATGGATTTGCTGGCGACGTGCGAAGAGCCCGAAATTTCAACTATTGATTGCTTTCGGTTTCTTATCTCCCTCGCGCCAATGCGGACGACCGTGGCACTCGGTCGGCTCAGGGAGTGTTACGATTGGTGCAAAGTCAGTGTGTCCAGGACACATGATCCGAACAGGCGTCAAAATAAGGAACTCGTGAATTTTCCGCCGGGCCGATCGCCGTTGCTGGATCAAGTGATGAGCAGGCTAGATGAATGGTCATTTACGTTCTTCATGCTCGCGAGCAAGTTCGGAGGGATGGATGAACTCGGAGCGATGTGCCTGAAGTCCTCTTGGTATGCGGCTTTAGCCCTGTTCGAAGTTAAGGACGACAAATATATGCCAGTCGCTGCGGTGGCCTCGATTTTAAGCTGGACAGCCGAACGAGATCTGCCAGAACTCGAAGGGTTTGTTCGCGCGGCACTCGAACTCTGGAATCGAACTGATTTGTTAGGGCGAGTCCGGGCGCAGCTTGGGATGGCATTCATAACGAAGGCCAATTGCTTTAGCGGTCGAACTCCTGCCGAATGGGCAAAACTATTGCTCGGCGAATACCGCGATTACCTCGTTGAACACGAGCCACTCCAATTGCTCGCTGTCGCCATACGGACGCGTGAAGAGTGGAAAGCGCTGCGTTCCGAAGTGCTCGCGGAGATCGCGCATATGGCTCAGCAAGCGCGACAATTCTCGAACCACATGGGAGCTTCTGAACTCGCGACGTTTGAGGGAAAGGTCAGGATTTTGTATCCCTTGGTCACCTTCTTGTCCGAGGAGTGCGACGTTGCTGACGTGATCGAAGTGTTGGCGGCTTGGTACAGGCGGCCGCAAGCGGGCCCGTGCGATACCAACGTGCTTTTCGTGTGCCCGACCAACAATCAGGTCATCTACGCGTGGCCTGGCGGACACTGGACATCGGGGCCGAGAGCAGGAGCTCTCGATGCTCTCTTCGTTCACATGTCGGCGGCACTCGGCGATTATTACAGAGGGCCCGCAGGCGATCGGTTCATGGTTCTTGACGAGAGGCGAGCCGGGGATCCGGTCGCTGATGAAGGGCCAGCTCTTGAGGCAGCTATGGCCGAATACTTTCTCCCCCAACAGCTTCGAAGACGAATTCCGACCGATTTTCAACCCCGATCCTTGGTTATCTTTCCATCGCTTCCGGCACCTGTTCAACCGTTGTTTCAGCGCGATCTCGGAGTGTCAGCGCCCTATGAGTCTAGCCTTAGCGCTGCCGCTCTTGAGCGGCCGATCCGAGTCGTCTCTGTCTGGTTGGGGTCCACGTTCGATACAGTATTGGAACTCGAGGTGCTTGAAGCGGTTTCTCGCCTGCGAGGATGGAACCTGAAAAAGACCGCTCCGTCCGAGCACCCCGATCCCGCTGCCTTTCGTCGCTTCTACGAGGATCCTGAAGCCGATATCCTTTGGATCATTGGACACGGAGAGCACACTCCTCATTCCGAACAAGAGACTGGTATCTACTTAGACGAGCAAAGGCTCCTCTCAATGGAGGAAATTGGACACTTCACTTGTCCGGATCGTGGACGCCGGTTGCTCGTTCTGAACATTTGCAGCGGCGCGACCGCACGAATGACTGGTGGGCTCGCACGGATTGGTCTAGCGCACCAGCTCGTGGGTCCAAATCAAGCGGTGATAGCTCACATCTGGCCGGCTTACTCCGAAACAGCACTTTCGTTCGGCACTCTTCTCGCCACCCATTTGGGTGTCCACGATAATTTTTCAGCGTTTGCAAGCGCCGCAGCGCTACTCCGGGAACCGGGCAGCATAGTCCCGGCCCTGGAGAAGGATCTCGGCAGCGGGTTGCGCGCTTATGAGCGGATCAGCAGTTCCGCGGCTACGCTTCAGAATATAGCTTCATGGGGCTGCCCGATCTTTCTGACATAGAACCCACGCCCCAGTCACGTGAAGAGAATTTCCCGTAGGTTACCTTTGGGTCTGATCGAGCATATATAGAGAGAACCTGTGTACGGATAACGATTAAAACAGCTGATCCGCCCCGTGCGCAAGGCTGTCGCTGTGATGATCTGATATCCGGTTGCAGGCATGTATCCGGCCTCTCGATGGAACATTGTTGGTGTTCTGGGCCATGATGGATATCCGCACGTCTTCCGCTCGTCAGGCCATCGGCCTCATGGGCCTTGCTCCCCAACAGGTTTGGAAAACGCCGGTCCGACCGGTTCGCCATCAGCAGACAACCTTCGCAACTCCCTGGCAAGTTTTTCCCCGCGCGTCCCCTCAGGCGGCAGCCGAGACGCGGTACTCTTCGGCGCGGGTGAGCAACGCCCACACCACACGCGCGTTCTTATTGGCTAACGCTACCGCCGCGATGTTTGTCCCGCGTCGTTCTTTGAGCTTTTCAACCCAACGGCTGCGTGGGTCGCGTTTGCGCCCGACGTGTCGCAGAGTCGAGCGCGCCCCATGGATTAGCAATGTGCGCAGATAGCGATCCCCGCGCTTGCTGATACCGAGCAGCACGGTGCGCTCGCCGCTCGAGTGCTGGCGTGGCACCAGTCCAAGCCACGCACTTAGCTCTCGCCCGCTGCGGAACTGCCGGGCATCGCCCACCGCCGCTATCATCGCCGTAGCTGTCAACGGGCCGACTCCCTCTACCGCCATCAGCCGAACAGCTCGTTCGTCCGCGCGTGCGAGCCCCGTGATACGCAGGTCATAGCGCTTGAGCCGCTCCTCGAACAGCCGCAGGCGCTCGCTCATCTCAGACAGTATCTCACGCAAGAGATCGCTCACCCCGGCTTCATGGTCCTCGACGATCGTCGCTAGCGCCCGGCGCAGCGCGACTGCTCCCTGCGCAACTACGACCCCGTATTCGGCCAGCAGCCCGCGCATCTCGTTCATCAGCGCCGTCCGCTCGCGGATCAGCAACGATCGCACCCGATGCAGTGCCATCATGTCCTGTTGCACCTGGCTCTTGATCGCGACGAAGCGCATCGACGGCCGCCCCACCGCCTCGCAGATCGCCTCGGCGTCCCTCGCGTCATTCTTATTCGACTTCACATAGGGGCGGACGAACCGCGGACTCATCAACCTGACTTCGTGCCCGAGCTTGACCATCTCGCGTGCCCAGTAGTGCGCGCCGCCGCACGCCTCCATCCCCACCATGCAGGGTTGAAGCCGAGCGATGAACGATAGCAGCTGCCGGCGCCGCAGCTCGCGCTGCACTACGGTCTTTCCCCGACCATCGACCCCGTGCACGCGAAACACGTTCTTTGCCAAGTCGATACCCAACGTTCTAATATTCATCTTCGGACCCTCCCTCGCTCATCGTCGTGATGGCTTCTGCCATACTGGCCCATTTAGAGGCCGCATTGAAAAGCGAGGGCTGGGTCCATCCCATCAGGCCAGCACATTGGCGTTCTTCCGTCCGGTCAGCGTTTCCCCTTGGCGAGTTCGGCCTTGCGCTTCCTCAGAGCCACGATTTTGCGAGGGCCATTCTTCTCAGACGCGTGGAACGCCGCCAGCTTGACCGCGCCCTCTTTCAGCATCGCTTCGTCAGCGATCGCGTACCTACGATAGATCGATTCCGTTCGGTGACCAACCATAGCCATCGCTGCCGAGCGCGGTACGCCGGCGCGTTCCAGGTTCCTGACCGCCGTGCGCCGAAAGTCATGCGGGATTCGTTTCGCGACAGCGGCGCCCTTACAGGCTGATGCCCACGCTCCGCGATAGTCCCTGATCGCGTTCCCGTTGCGATGGAAGAGCCACGGGATGATTCGTCCCCTCGCCCGTTCCATTTTCCGCGTCTTCTCGATCTGGTTTGCGAGAACTTCCTGGAGCTCGGGCGTTAGAGGAAAATTCCGTCCTTCACCGTTCTTGGTCTCACCCGGTTCGAGGCGGAGCCAACCCGCTTCAAGATTAACGTGATGTTTCTGGCGAGTGAGAATCTCGGACGCGATCCGCCATCCCGTGATGTAGGCGGTCTGAATTACCGGCTTGAGCTCTTCCGGAAGGTGCTTGAGAACGGCCCGGTATTCCTCTGCTTCAAAGAACCCCTTGCGCCGGTTGTCTTCGCGAAGCATCGAGACTTCCGGTCGCTGGATGACTTTGCCAACTTTCTCGCCCAGCCGGAACGCGCGCTTGAGCGCGGCGAGTTCGCGATTGATCGTGGCTGCAGCCGCCTTCTCGTCCTGCCGGTATGCAACGTAACTGACAATCCTGTCGCCAGTTATGTCCATCGCGAATTCGTCGCCGAAGAACGCGAGCAGATGGCCAACCGAAGCCTTGACCCGCTTGAGGCTCCGGCGCCCATTCGCACGATAGTCATCGATGAGCATCTGCGTGAGTTGCTTGAACCTCGTCTTCTCGGCTTGTGGTCCAATCGTGCGCCCTTGGCTGGCGTCACCAATCCGGCGCTTTAGTAGGTTGACCGCGTCGACGCGATTCGAGGAACCTGAAGACTCGCGAAATCTTTTGCCGCGGACCGAATACTGAACCCACCAAGTAGCAGCGGTCTTTCGCTCCCCTGTCCGCTTATCAAGGTAGACGGGCTGATATACGAAACCCAATCCGCGCGTCTGCTTCATCGCGCTGTTTTTCCGGAATTCAGATGCATCCTGCGATCAGGCTACTGACGGATCGCGTGACGGATCAACTCCCCCTTGCCGCAATTTGCCCAGACGCAAAGCTCGCCTGGAAGCGTGCCGTACCGCACTGCACCGCAGTTATCGAGCGATACCACCGGCACCGCCTTGTTCCATCATTGGCTCTTCAGTGCGCGCGGCCGGGTCGCCAGCCATCGTCTCAGCGCAATCCTGGAGCACACGTAGTGCTTCCGCGATACGCGCGTCACGAACGGTAGGTTTGCAGCATTGCGAATGATCCACCTTCGCTGCTTGCCAATGATCTCAACGACCTCCTCAATGCTCGCAACGTCGTCGAGCCCTGGCAAATTTCTCGAACTGCTAGCAGGCCCATCTCGCCACGCTGGCGTCCCGCCTAACTCGCCGTCGGAATCGCTCTTGTCTGCCGCCTCAAAAAGGCGGTAGAGCGACGCCGCAAATACGCCCAGTGCCTTGGCCGCGACAATTCGCGCCGTGCGCGCATCAAGCACCCCAGCCATGCTAGGGTCAGCCACCAGTTCCTCCCACCTCGGGACCGTGTACAGTCCCGCCTCGCCCGAGCTTCGCGGCACATGGGGAAAGCGATCGCCTCCCGTGGGGTTCCGCATATGATCTAATCTCCGGTCGATGTTGATTCGGTAGATGCATGCTGCGGCTCTTCTCCCGCGTGAGAAGAGTCGCTGGCCAATCCGAAAATTGATGAAGCGTTCAGACTCGGACCGATGTGCGAGCGAATCACCCGCTGAAGCGGCTTGAGAGCGAGAATTTGGTGACACCCGCAGCATCGCAGAAACCAAACGCATCGTTGCTAGCCGACAGTTGCCAACCGCCGAATAGTGCCCGACAGCTTATCCACATGTTGCATCCTGTGAACAGAGCAAACTGTCAAATTTTGCGACAAAAAGGTCAGAAGTTATAATACAGGTTTAGAACAAAATCTCGGCTTTGATGGGATACATTGGTTTATGATGGATTCAGGACTGATTGATTCGGGATGGGTGATCGTGGAAACGGCGAACCCATGGCTGTTATGGCTTCTCAACGATAAGGCCAAGCTTGAAATTCCGACGAAGTGATCAGAAGGAAAGAAGAAAGACTCGTGGGTCGTATCTTGTTCTTTCGCTCGGTGCGGCCCCCCCCCCCAAAAACGCGCCCCCCCCCAATAAAAAAAATGGGGCCGCCCCCAAAATAAAAATAA
>VFSW01010284.1_pt1 | contig 13271 bp, 11 predicted proteins | sample 5358111 | NCBI WGS metagenome assembly VFSW01 (sample SAMN11554181, study PRJNA540505) | mine drainage metagenome | isolation source: sediment from site ElyBrook_90M | place: USA: Ely Copper Mine, Vershire, VT | collected 2017 | reverse complement strand
GCGTGAAGCGTTCCGTCATCCGTCGCTTCGCAACCAGACAAAGCGCGGACGGCGGGGACGGAGGCGAAGGCACAGCGCGGCACTGGCAAAAAGGCATGGGCGCGAGGCGGGAGGGAAAGCCATCCGATTTGCAAAGATTAACCCGCCGGCTTTATCGCAGCAGAAAACCCGCGATGCCATCCCAGACAGGCGTCGGAGCACCTTGGACAATTATCAGGAACCAGACCATCATCACGCCATAACCAACGACCAGCCAGCGGTCGAATTTCCGAAACGCGACGCATTTTGCGATGACAAAAAATGCCCCAACCACCAGTGCGAAAACAAAGTTGCCGAATATCTTCGGCCACACCGTGCCCGCATCCAGGTGATTCAGAAAATCAATGCGCGCAATGGCGGCGGCCACCACGGTCAGCGATGACAGGAACATCATCGGTTTGTGAATGTCCGGTCGCTTGCGGCAAATCACGCCCGTCGCGACGAAGAACGCGAACAACAGGATGTTACCCACCGGCACCGCCATGAATTGCCTCGGGGTCAGCGGCCCATGCATCAGACCCGGCGGCGCAACCTTGCACGCCGCGATTCCCAACTTCAGGCCCAGCCCCACCAGGCACACGGCGATGACCGCGCCGGCCTTGCCCAGCGCCATGTGACCGCGCCGGTTCCCGCGCGCGATCAGGAACGGCTGGATGATCGCCAGCAACATCCACAGCAGCATCGCCACGCCGTGCGTGATGATCAACGTCTTGATGGGCGGCGTCAGCGGCCGACCTGGATACATCTGGCCGTGAAAATAGAAAAGCTGGAAGCCCGTCAACGTCAATCCCAGCAGCAGCACGGTGGCAACCGAATAAAAATATTTTTCGACGAGCGGTTTGCCTGGTCGGGTGATTGAGGAGTTATTCATGCCTTTCGATGGAAGGAGCATAAGAGGATGCGTTGCCGGTGCAAATCCAAAAACGGCGGCGAAGACGGAGATGAAGGGGAGCGTGCGCGTCCCGCGTGCTGGTGGCCCTTCGCAAGAAGTTCGGGCTGCGCGCCCAAACGAGGCGGCGCACATTTTAATTTTTGGAAAGTGGAACGGAAAATTTGTGAGGACGGGTTTTCGGCGCGACACCGAAAACGACACGCCAGAGGCGTGTGCTCCCCGAAACGTCACAGCGGGGTCATGGGTTCCGATTTCCTTGTGATTTTGCGGCCGCGCGCGTTGTGTGTTTCGTGGTTCTTAAAAATTAACGCTGCCGCTTTTCCAAATCCATCACGGCGCTGGTCACGCCGCCGTCCATCAGCAAGCGGCGTTCCTTGGAGCGCGTTTCACCCACGGCGCTCACGCGGATGGCCGCTTCGTCGGTCACGGGACATTCGTGCTCGCAGATGCCGCAGCCGATGCATAGCGCCGGATCCATGTAAGGCTGGCGGAGCGTGATGGGATTGCCGTCGCGCTTGATGATGGTGACTTCGCGCGAGAAAATGGCTTTGGGCGACACGGGACAAACTTCTTCGCACACGACGCAAGGCGTTTCCATCGCCCACGGCAGACAGCGGCCGCGATCAAAAAACGCGGTGCAGAGTTTGATCGGCCCTTCCTTGACAAACGGGCCGGTGCAGGTTTTTTCCTCAATGGAAATTCTTTGAATCGCTCCGGTGGGACAAACCTGGCCGCAGAGCACGCAGTTCACGTCGCACGCGCCCAGTTTCATGTCGAGGATCGGCGTCCAGATGCCTTCGATGCCGGATTCCATCCACGCCGGTTGCAAAACATTCGTCGGGCAGGTGCGGATGCACTGGTCGCATTTGATGCAGCGATCCAGAAAATCCAACTCCTCAACGGAACCGGGCGGGCGGATGACTTTTTTGTCGTAGTTACGGGAGCTGGCGCCGGACGCGCGGCCAAACGCATAAAATCCGAGACCGACCAACGTGCCGAGAAAAGCGCGGCGGCCGGGCACCACAGGCGCGGTGACTTCGCGCTGCATTTGTGGCAGAAACTTGAAGGAGATCGCATCTTCCGGGCAGTCCTCGATGCAGTTGAAGCAGACGAAACATTCGCTCTTGCGAAGCTGCGTGTGCGGGTCAGACGCGCCTTCACAACTTTTCAGGCAGAGGTCGCAGTCCACGCATTTGGTCGGGTCGCGGTCAATGCGCCAGAGCGCCGCCGTGGACAGCGTGCCGAGAAACGCGCCGAGCGGGCACAGCACGCGGCAGAAAAAGCGCGGGATTATGACGTTCATGCCCACGAGGAACAGCAGCAGAAAACCGATGATCCACGCGCCGACGTGAAAGTATTGCCGGACGTAAATGCTGGACGGGAAAAACAAATTGAGCATCGGCAAAATGACCGTGCTCATCGAGCGGTGAAACAGGCAGATCGGGTCGAGCCAGCCGATTTGCAACGTGTGGCACAGCGCCGCGACGATCATGGCGATGAGGATGACGTATTTCAGCGAATAGAGTTTTTTGTAGCGGTTGGCTTCAATGCGTTCGCGCTCCTCCGCGCGGCGTTTGCCGAGCAGCCAGCCAGTGAAGTGATGGAGAATGCCGTAAGGACAAATCCAGTTGCAGAAAATCCGGCCGAAGAGCAGCGTCGGCAAAATCAGCAGCAGGCTCCACATCAGGCCCATATAGACTGTGTGCGTGGTGATGGCCGTGGCAAAGGAAACCAGCGGGTCGAGTTCGAGGAACAGCGAAACCGGATAGCCTTTCAGATAGCGCAGGTCAGTGACGAAAACGAAAAACAGGAACAGCGCAAAGAAAAAAACCTGCGCGACGCGGCGCGTGTTCCGAAGGGTGAGCAGGTTTTTCACTTGGCAAATGTTCGCCAGCCTGTCCGGCAAAGCAAATAAAATTTAACCGCAAATTCACCATTTCACCCGCCGGGATTTTTTCAAAATGAATTAGCCGCGCTTCAGCCATGTTCAACTGGGGAATTTTCACCCTTGAGGTTGATGAATCGCATATTGCTCGCGCAGGCAAAAAAGCCCGTGGTGCTTGCGTCAAACCTTGGCCGCCACCTGCCGAATCCACTCAAACTGGCGCGCTGGTGCCTCCGCTCGAAACTGAACCGTGATCCATTGTTCGGGAAATAGCGCCCGGTGAACGCGGTTCACTTCTTTTCCGCCAACTTTTCCGCCAACTGATCGAGGAGTTCATATCGCGCCCGCAGTTGATTCACCTTTTCCGGGCGGGGACTTGCATCAATGACCAGACGCTCGCCGGTGGCAAATTCCGGCCACTTGGACAGGCCCGGTCCGTTCGGGTTGGCGGTCTTGATGAAGTTGGCAAAGTAATCCTGCAACACGTTCGAGATTTTAAAATCCTCCGGCGTCCAGGCAAAGACCTTGTTCGAGGCGAGATTACCCAGCGCGTATTCGATCTCGGCCGAATGCACCGCGCCGCGCGACTGGGGTTGCGGCTGGGTTTTGGGCTGTGAATTGGTTATCACGCCGCCGGCGAGTCCCGGCACCACGTTGCCAATTTCCGGCCGCATCGGCGGGCGCGGATGGTCGTATAAATAATAATAAGTCGGACAGGCACCCGTCTTCGTGGCCAGATCCATCCAAGTCCAGGTGCTGTGGCTGATAAACCGGTCGCTGGCCAAGGCCTGCGCCGCGTCCTTGACTTCCGTTTCGCTGGCCGCCGGATAAAGTTTGAAAACGTCGTCGGCCTTGCCTGGGTAAAGCCGCTCCAGCGCCGCCCGGTAATGCTCAACGGTCGGCTGGGCGCGGCCCAACACTGCGGAGGAACCCGATTCTTCGGAATTCACGCCGGCCAGCAGCGGCACATGCATCTGCCTGCCTGCGGCAAAAACTTGCGCTGGATCCTCCGGTAAAAAATAACCGTCCACCGTTGGGCTGAACCACATGCCACCGGCCTTGGCCGCCGTTTGAAGAAGCTCCTCGGCTGGCATTTTGCGCAACGCGGCGAGTGACGGCGATGCGCCGATGCCCAGTGCGGACGCCAGCTTGCCCCCCTTTGCTTCGGCATCGGCCAGCGGAACTGCCGAAAGCGCCCCGATGATGGAACCGCTTTCGCCAATCGCCGCCGCGAACAAACCTTTCGAGAGCGGCGACGCCATCTGCGCGGAAACGGAGATGGAACCCGCCGACTCACCGGCGATCGTGACCCGCTGCGGGTCGCCGCCGAAAGCCCCAATGTTTTGCTTCACCCACTCAAGCGCCGCATGCTGATCCAGCAAGCCATAGTTTCCCGACGCATGGTGCGGCGACTCCCCGGTCAGTTCGGGATGCGCGAAGAAGCCGAAGATTCCGAGACGATAGTTGACCGTGACGGTGACAATGCCTCTTTTCGCCATGCTTTCGCCGTCGTAGCGCGGTTCCGATCCGTCGCCGGCGACAAATCCGCCGCCATAAAAATAGACCAGCACCGGCAATTTCTGTTTGCTTGAAACAGTCGGCGTCCAGACGTTCAAGTAAAGGCAATCCTCGCTCACTCCGTCCGACCTGAAATTCATGTCGCCGAAGAGGGGCAGTTGCATTGCGCGCGGACCGAACTTCTGCGCCGGACGCACACCATCCCAATGCTTCACCGGCTGCGGCGGTTGCCAGCGCAGATTGCCGACGGGCGGCGCGGCAAAAGGAATGCCTTTGAAACTGTAAATGGCGGAACTCTGTCCGTAGGCGCCCTCAAGCACTCCGTTCGCCGTCTTGACCCGCTCCTGGGCCATGACCGGCATGGCCATGACTGCGGCGAGTAAAATTAGGGAAGTCAAGTGCTCCTGGCGGTGTGAACATTTTGCCGGGAAATTTTTGGGGGTTGAATTAATTGTCATAGCAGTTCAAAAGTGGCTTGTTTAAAAATGTGGTGAACATTGGTGGTTTTTAGCGCTGGCTGAATCAGATAGTGGCGGCAGTTGCACAAGGCCTGTGAAACGGCCATTCCCTCAAAAAGCGTGAGGCTCAAAATTTATAGCCTGATATTTCACATTGCGTTTAATGCCCGCAACCTGCATGGGCCTTTTTGTTGATTTTCTTCTTGTTGCACAGTTATGCAAGTCCTTTTTCCAGTTCGTCCTTAATTTTTCTCCGGTTCGGGATGAGATTCAATGCTCTTTTCGCCTCGCAAGCCTTGTTTCATTCGGATGCATAGTCACCGACTCCGTGGCTCCGCTTTTCGTTGCTTCAAACTGGATTTAGCCGTATTTATTTGGTCGTTTTGTGTCGTTTTGCCCCTATAGCTCAAATGGATAGAGCTCGCGTTTCCTAAACGTGCGATTTCGGTTCAATTCCGGATAGGGGCACCATTTTTGGGCACCTTTTCCAGCAATGTGGTGTGTCAATACGTGGAAGTAAAAGTCGTAAAGTTGAGTAGCACGGCGGCGAGTAAACAGGGCAAAGTTTTCATTGGAGCGCAGTGGAGGCGGGAGGTGGTGGCCTTTTCGTGGCTGACGAGTCATCTGATAGCGCATACCAAAGGGCAACAGTCACCACCAATCCGATAAGGAGCAAAGCCAGCCAGCAGGACGCAATCAGCCACCAACCCAATCAAGCGGCTCGCGCCGGCCGAGCTTCAAATGAATTTCCACCGGCTTGCCCTCTGGCAATTGGAGACCGCAGTCGGCTCCGCCGGATTGCGGCTTCGACGCCAAAACGCCGGAAGAAGCGGAAATCGCTTCGATGCCGTGCCGGGCGATGAGCGTCACGTCCTGCTTTTTCGCCGATGTAATTGTCGCGTCCACGGTCCGTGCTTCTATGTCCCAAGCCAGTTTATCCAGCCGCGCAAAAGTGCGGAGCAGCATTCCGTTGATCGAACCTTTCACCAGCGACGGCGGAAGTGCGGGAAGCAATTCAATCACCCCGGGTCGCGAGTAGGCCAGCATTTCCATGATGATCGCGGGAATTCCCGCCTGCGCATCCGGCACGGGTCCGGCGTAAGGATCACGCGAGCACCGGAGCGCGGCGCTGACATAGCCCTGCTCCAGCAATTGCCGAAGTTGGATGCCCACGATGAGATTGTCTTTGAGCCGCGCCCCGGCCAACGCGCGATGGCAGCGGGCAAAGGCGGGTAAAACCTCGCCTGAAACGGCGGTGGACATCACGTCGAACGTGCGCCGCCGGTCGGCGATCTCCGCGGCGCGAGCGAGTTGGGGCGTGCGGTCAGGATCAATTTCATCGCCGGGCCAGGCGCCGTAGAGATGAGAAACATGCCGGTGGGCGTAATGCTCTTGAACAGTGGGCCAGGCCCATTCCTTCAAGGTGCCGTCCAGTTCGAGCAAGTAAGGCGGCATCTTCGCCAACATCGCCTTCCATTTCGGCACGCTGTCGGTCTCGATGCCGAGCGTTTCGCACGCCTGGATCAAATTGTTCAGGACCTCGCGACAGACGGCGATGTCCATGGTGGAGTTGACCAGCAACGGGCCGGACGGATCCGTGCTGGTGGGCGTGTTCTCCGGCGAGAAGGATGGCGCGAAAATGTAATTCCCATTTTTGTCCTTAGCTGTCAAAAAATCCTCGTAGAACAGCGCAAGTTCTTTGTAAGCCGGCACGATGCGATTGCGAAGAAATTCCAAATCGCCGGTCGCCAGATAATGTTCCCAGAACGGACGCACCAGCCAGCCGCCGGCGGAAATCCAGTAAGGTCCGGCTTTGCCCGCGGAGCCATTGGTGTAATAGAAATTGACGCCGATGCCCTTGTCGGGAAACAGCGGATATGCCGCGCCACGAAAGCCGAAAATGTTTTTGGCGTTGGCGCGGCAATCCGGCGCGATATTTTCGATCCAGTTGAAATAAGCCTCCATGCCTTCGCGCAGGCTGCCCTGCACGGCACCCGCCGTTTGCAGGTTGATGGTGGAGTTCACCTCGGCGGCGATGCCCGGATATTTGCCGCTGTTGAGGATGAACCAGTGGCGGCCCATTTCAAAAATGTTCTCCAGCAAGGCCGGCGAAAAGTCCGGGCGCGACCGCTGATCGGAGAGAAGTTCTTCCACCGACAATCCATATTGCGAGTCGCCGCCGAAATCCACGGTGACGCGGTTGAGCATTTCCGATTGGACGGCGCGGTGCCGTTCCAGCAGCGCGGAATAATCCGGTTTGATTGCTTCCACCGCCTGCCACAGCGATTCTACCTTGTCTTCGCTGTAGTCGGGGAAATATTCAATGCGGGTGAGCAGCATCACCGACGACGCATTCTCGATGACCAGCGTGCCTTCTTCCGTGCGCGACGAGCCGCCGGTGCGAACGACGCGGGTCACGCCAGCGTAGCCGCTGTTGTCCACGGACGGATCCAAAACGCACTTGTAAATTAGCCGCTTCTCGTTGGAATCCTGCCGAGCGTCGCTGGCCTCGACGCCTTTGATTGCCCCACGGGCGGGATGGTTGCCCCAGGTCATCCCGTTGTTCATGCTCCACTGCGCGGATTTCTGCAAAGAGATGCGGACGTTGACCGTTTGACCGGCTGGCGCGTTGAGCAATTGAACGATGACGTTGTCTGGACGCGAAGCAAAAGTTTGACGGAGCCAGTCGCCGTGCTCATCCGTCCAAAGCACTCTTAGCTCGCTGTTCTCGAAATTGACGGTGCGGAGATAATTTTCGACCTCCGCAGTTTTCGGAAAATCAAGCTGCATCAGAAACGCCGGAATCGTCAGGTGCGGCTCGGTATTTTGCTTGATGGGGCTTGCGTTCATCCGCTCGACGGCCAGCGACATGGCGTCGCGGTTTCCATCCAGCACCGCTTTCCGCACCTGTGGAAAAATGTCCGCGACGTTCGGCGCTTCCAATGGCCGCTTCCACGGCATGAGCAGGCTTTCGTGGTGGAAAAGGATTTGCTCCGCGTAAGGATCGCCCATCAATTCGATGTTCATCGCGCCATTGCCGGTGATGAGCGTGTCGCGGACCAGGTCGCCGGGCGCGATGCTGCAAAATCCCCGCTGCGGAACAATCTTCCGCTTCACCCGTTCGGCCAGCGACATCGGTGAAATCGGATACGATCTCGCGGGCACCGGCGGCTTGGGCAGGAACCGATCGCCTTGCACTCGGTGAAGATATTCCGCCGGCCGATTGTCCGCAGACGGCGCTCCGGTTTTTGAGGAATCGCTTTCTGCCGCGGCGAGCATCGGCGCAATCTTTAGCGAACTCACCGCTCCCACAGCGACCGCGCCTGTTTTCAAAAAATCTCTGCGTTTCATAATTTTCCTCGTCTGGGGAGTTTCCACGAGCCTATCGAAACGCCGGGATTTGTCCAGAACGTCCTTTTCCGGGTAGTGTCCTAATTTGAAATTCTCTTTTTCAGTTGTCCGGCCAATTTCACTTTTTTGAAGCCGCAACGATACTGGCTTGCACGGCGGTTTGGGCAGAAGTGACCGGCGGAATTTCAAGCACGTTCACATATTGCGTTTCTCCCTTATCCTGATAGCTCCATGCGTAGCACCGCTTCGCTTGGGGTGTCCTGTCAGGGCAAACGATTCAACGACGCCTTATGACGGCCAGTGAGGACGGCACGAGCGATTACAATTGCGTGGATGTGATCCGCGAGGCAGGCGCAACCATTGTCGCCGCCGCGCAATCCACAACGTCATTGAATCCGCCGCTCGGCAACGACAAATCCAAAGTGCTGACGTTGAATCTCCGAAATCGCATAATTTTTCGTTGTGCTGATGATGCGGACGCGGTTCAGGCGGCGGATTTTCTCGGAAAAAAGCGTGCCATCAAACGATCCTGGGGTTCCAGTGCTGGCAGGCGAAATGTGAATTACAACGAAACCGAAGAACACCAAATTAAACCGCACAAACTCCGCAATCTGCGCGCCCATGAATGCGTGCTCGTTCACTGCGAGCGAGGATTTCGCCGCGTGACGCTGCCGCCGCTCGAAACGGACAATAGCGTTGCGAAGTGGTTTTCACGGTGGAAATGAATTGTTTGAGCCGGTAGGCGAGCAACTTACAGCTGACACGACTTATAGTTTCGTATGTTTTTTGCAGCCGGGCTTGCGTTGTTTCTAAATCGTAACCAGAACGAAACATTCCAGCCGCAAAATCTCTATAATTTTAAAGTTCGATGGCCATTGAGAGTCACCTCATTCTGCAAGAACTAACGCTACGGCCCGCCGACGAATGGAAACCGTGTCGTCTCGGTTGGTTCGTGGCGCGGGTGGCCGAGGGTGTTGGATACTGGATGCAGGATGGGAACGCTCGTGAACTCAATGTCGGCGATTGTTTTGTCGTAAGTTTCAATGCCAACGCATACTTGCGGGTTAGCCAGCTCAGTTTATTGAAGCTCCAGTTTTTTACGGTGCAGCCGGAACACCTAAAGGGATTGTTGACTGTGACCGAATGGCATCACCTGGAATATGCACCGGATCAGTCCGCCACGCGCGCTTTTGTTTTTGGCGCGAATGAATTGATTGGGAAAAAATTTGCGCGCCTCGCGGCGCAAACGCACAGCGACGGTCTGGTTCTACGTTGCGCTTTGTTACATTTATGGACCGGTGCCGTCGCCGGATTGGTCGGCAAACCGGCGGCCAACACCAGCGGAAACAAACTGCGTGAACGACTCTGCCGGTTGCTTGGCCAAATACCGGAGATTGAGTTATCGCAGTATTCATTGTCTGAATTGGCCGCCCAATTGAAATGCAGCCGTCGCCATTTGACGCGTTTGTTCCGCAATGAATTCGGCGTGCAATTTGCGCTGCGGTATAAAGGCCTTCATCCGATGCAATCGCGGTCTAATTCCGGGGAAACTAATGCAAATAATTGCCATAGCCAAACGCCCATAATTACATGGCCACAAAATCTTGACGGCGAAACGAGTGTGAAAAGCCAGCCGGGTGACGGTGCTGTTGCCGGGGCAGAAATGAACTCAATTTGAACCTGAAACCATAAAATCAAAATCCCGACCATGATCTCATTCATTCATCCGATGCTGGCGGCCAACGCCTTCCAGTTTGCCATCGAAAAGGCGACGCCGGAAGGCAAGGCGACCATTGCTGTGCTGCTCCTGTTGTCCATGTTCAGTTGGACGATCATCATCACCAAGTTCCGGCAGCTTTACATCGCGCGGCGGGCGGCGAAGCAGTTTTTCGCCGGCTACAACTCGACGCGGGATCCGCTGGACATCAAAAAGCGGGGCGAGGAGTTTGAGGGCGCGCCGGCCTGGCAGCTTTACGACCGGGGCGCGGAGGAGTTGATGTATCACCTGAAGAACAACCCGGTGACGGTGAAAAACGCCGTCACCGCCAGCGCCGGCGACGGCAACACGGATCATCTGTCGCGGGCGATCACGACGAAGATCAGCCCGGCGGCGTTCGAGGCGGTGAAGGTGGTCTTGGAAGAAGCGGCGGCGCGGGAGGCGATGGGGCTGGAAAAAGGCATGATCGTGCTTTCGACGGCGGTGGCGGGCGGGCCGTTCATCGGGCTGCTGGGCACGGTGTGGGGCGTGATGTCCACCTTCGCGGGCATCGCCGTGGCGCAACAGGCGAGCCTGACGGCGATGGCGCCCGGCGTGGCCGCCGCGCTGGTGGCCACGGTCACCGGCCTGCTGGTGGCGATTCCGGCGATGTTCGCCTACAACTTCATGGTGACGACCGTCCGGCACATCACGCAGGAACTGGACGGCTTCGCCACGCGCTACGCCAACCAGATCGAGCACGCCTATGTGGACAACCGCGACATTGAGGACAAGATCGCCGGCGCGTTGAAGCGTCATGAATCCGCCGAGGTCACCGCCCGTTGAAACGGGTTTTCACCGCGCCATGAAAAAGTGTTCGCGCAGTGCGCACGAATCGCTGACGGAGCTGAACATCACGCCGCTGCTGGATCTGGCGTTCGTGCTGCTGGTGATTTTCATCATCACGACGATTCCGCCGGTGAAGGATCTGGATTTGAAGCTGCCGACGGCGGCCAAGCACCAGAAAGACCCGCCGCGCAAGGCCAATTACATCTCGGTGCTGGCGGACGGCAAGGTGGTGTTGAACACGCTGGAAATCGCGCCGGCGGATTTGCTGGGCAAGCTGGTCAGCCTGCGCATGGACGACCCGGACTTGAACGTCATCATCCGGGGCGACGCGAAGACGCGCTACAAGGAAATCCGCGGCGTGCTGGACCAGTGCCAGCAGGCGAACATCGCCAAGGTGCAACTGGCGACCGAGGTCAACAAATGAAACCGTTTTTAGATTTTAATTATGAGTTCAGCCGGCCCGTGCCGTTTGATATTTCCGGCTAAAAACTAAAAATTAAGGACTAAAAACTTTCGCAAATGCTGCCGCAATCCCAGCCGAAGAAGCAGAAAAACTCCGCCAAGGTCAACCTGACCATCTCGGCGGTGTTTCATGGCCTGCTGATTCTGGCGCTGATATATTTTGCGGCGCACGAGGGTTACCTGGGCAAGAAGCTCAAGGAGATCACGGTCTATAAGGTGGAGAAGGAAAAGCCGCCGGAGAAGCCGCCGGAGAAACCGAAAGAACTGCCCAAGGAAACCCCCAAACCGGTCGAGCCGCCGCGCGTGGCGGACGTGCCGAAACCGCAGGCCGCCCCGCCGGTAGAGGCGCCGCCCGTGGTGGCGCCGCCGGCGGTGGACGTGCCCAGTTTCAGCTTTAATGATGGCGCCAAGGCGGTGAATTCGGAGTCGGATCCCGTGCAGCTCTACAAAGGTTATCTCGAATACACGCTGCGCTCGAAATGGAACCGGCCCGACAACCTGGACGATGACAAGTATGTCGTCGAAGTGGCCGTCAACGTGGACAAGCAGGGAGATTTAAGCCCGACCCAATGGCTGAAGACCTCCGGCAATGCCCAGTGGGATGCCAGCGTCAAGGACGTGTTCAAACTGGTGACGCAGATTGACCGCCGGCCACCGACGAACTTTCCGCCGAACGTGACGATCCGTTTTGACGTGCAGGAAGAAACCGAACCCGTATTGCAATGAGCCTGAAGCAGACAACCCGGCGCGGCCACGGCACGATGGCCGAGCTGAACATCACGCCGCTGCTGGACCTGGTGTTCGTGCTGCTGGTGATCTTCATCATCACCACGCCGCAGTTGATGAACAACCTGGAAATGAACCTGCCGTCGCCCAAGCCGCCGCCCCAGAGCGACCAGAAGCCGAAGTTCACGCGCATCGCGATTGACGCGCACGGCCAGATCACGCTGGACGACGCGGCGGTCACGCTCGCGCAACTCAAGGCCAAGCTGACGGCGCTCAAGGCGGAAAATTCCGACCCGGCCGTCGTCGTGAAAGGCTCGGACGAAGTCGAGTATCAAAGCATGGTCTCCGTCCTCGACACCCTCCAGTCCCTCGACATCAACAAGGTCGGCCTGGCAACGGAATGATCGTTCCGGCTTAATCGGTCTTGGATGGTTGATTGAGCGGTGCCATGACGATGCTGGCTGAAGCCTTCCCACATTCTCGATGAGTTTTGCGCCCTGTGCGGCTCTCATAGCAAAGCCGCCCTGCGGTTGTTGAACCGTCCGCTGCCCGCCGCACCGCTCAAACGCAGCGGTCCCAAAGCGGGAGAAAAAGATGACAAAACCAAACGGGTTTATGAACCGCAACCCCAGACGCCGTATCAACGGCTGCTGGGCAGCCCGGACATTCCCGAGGCGACGAAGGCGAAACTGCGTGCTGAATAGGCCAGGCTGGATTCCTTCGCGTTGAAGAATCACGTTGAGCTTAAACTCAAGAGGTTCTTCACTGTCCTCGGTAACCTCAATCGTGAGGCAACGAAGCCCTGACGGCCACGGTCGCTGGTAACATTTTGCCGTGAGTCAATACGGCACCGCAATTTGATCGCGCCGCAAAAAATCCCCCGTCGGATTTCCGACGGGGGATTGCGTGATTCATTTTATTTCCGTCCGTCAGCTCACTGGACGGGACCGGAGGTTTTCAAACCCAGCGCCCATTCGATGCCGCCAAGGATGTGCTGCTGATAGTCCTTGCTGATGGCGACATCATTTTTCCGGTCCTTCAAATCGGGATCGGCGTCCCACACGTCTTCGCGATGGCCGAGCGAGGTGTAGAAGACTTTGCCAGCGCCGTATTGTTTGCACCACGAAACAGGGAAATGACCGGTGATTTCCTTGTGTTCCGGGTGTTTGTCCATGATGAGCAGATCGTGGACTTTCGCCGGGTCGTAATTCTTGAACTGGTAAATCTCCTCCTGCTGAATGGTCCAGACCTTGGGGAGCGACGCCGTGGCCGGGTTTTGCGGATCCTGATTGAGGCAGTCCACACTCACCTGCGGGCCGTGATGCGCAAATTCGCCGCCGAGCATCGCCACAAAATCCGGCCAGCCGTGAAACGTGTCGCTCGCCGCATGGATGC
>VFSW01010283.1_pt1 | contig 13271 bp, 12 predicted proteins | sample 5358111 | NCBI WGS metagenome assembly VFSW01 (sample SAMN11554181, study PRJNA540505) | mine drainage metagenome | isolation source: sediment from site ElyBrook_90M | place: USA: Ely Copper Mine, Vershire, VT | collected 2017 | reverse complement strand
CCGACGAACATCTCGACGAAGTCGGAGCCGGAGATGCTGAAGAAGGGCACCCCGGCCTCGCCCGCGATCGCGCGCGCCAGCAGGGTCTTGCCCGTGCCCGGCGGGCCGATGAGCAGCACGCCCTTGGGAATGCGGCCGCCCAGGCGCTGGAACTTCTTGGGGTCCTTGAGGAAGGCGATGATCTCCTCGACCTCGTCCTTGGCCTCCTCGATTCCCGCGACGTCGGCGAACGTGACCTTGTTCTGCGAGTCGCTCAGCATACGGGCCTTGGCCTTGCCGAAGCTCATCGCCTTGCCGCCGCCAGCCTGCAGCTGGCGCATGAACAGGAAGAACATGATGCCGATGAAGAGCATCGGCAGCAGGGTCACCAGCGTGGACGACCAGAACGGCGTGGAATCTTCCTTCTCGAAGTAGATCTGCAGCTTCTCGTTCGGGTTGTGGCCGGCAGCGGGATCCTTCTTCTCCAGGTCCTGGATGAGGGCGTCGTCGGCGATGGGGCCCAGCGTCTCCTTCTGCTGGGTCTTGCCGTCCTGGATCTGCATGAAGGTGTACTCGCGGTCCTTCACGTGGACGTCGGTGACCTGACCGGAGTGCACGAGGCTGACGAACTGGCTGAAGCTGACCTGCTGCTTTCGCTCCCCCGGTTGCAAAACCTGCCAGATCGCGAGGAACATCACGATCAGCAGGACCCAGAGCAGGAGCGTCTTGTGCGATTGCTTCACGTCGACCTCGGTTCCTTCGTTGCCGTGGCCCCACCGGACCTTCGGCACACCGCCATCATCAAGTTACTACATTGATGCGTAACATCGAGGATCGGTGGCGACCAGCTCTCGATCCCGAAAAAGCCCCAAAAAGTCACCGCTTCCGCTCTTTCTCAGCGCTTGCTGCCTGCGCCTCGGTCCGCCATCTCGACCGCAGCGCCATCCGCCAGCGCGCAAAGGTGCTCGATCACCCGGGGGCTCAGGCGGAGCAGCTGCGGGATGAGCTCGCGGCGAACCCGGGTCCGGAGATAGCGGGGGTTGTCGTTGGACGGGTCCAGGGCGTGCGGGATTCGATGCCGGGCGACGTGCGCGTCGATGTCGGCCCGGCGGGCACGCAGCATGGGCCGGATCCGGTCGCCGTCCATCGGTGGCAGCACAGCCAGGCCGCCAGGGCCCGTCCCGCGCAGCAGTCGCATCAGCAAGGTCTCGGCGCGGTCGTCGGCGTGGTGGCCGGTGGCGATGCGGTCGGCCGAGGCGCGGGATGCCGCGCTGCGCAAGGACGCCCAGCGCACGTCGCGGGCTCGCGCCTGGAGATTGCTGCCCGGCGCGAGACGGACGGACTCCCGCGAGAACGGTACTTCGAGGGAGCGGCAGAAGGCTCGAGCGAGATCGAGCTCCTCGCCCGCTTCGGGGCGGAGACCGTGGTCGACGCCGTGGGCGAAGAGGCCGAACCCGCCTGTCGAACGTAGGCCGGCGAGCACGTGCAGCAGGGCCATCGAGTCGGGCCCTCCGCTCACCGCGACCAGGACCCGCGTCCCGCGTGGAATCAGCGCCTGGTCGCGCAGGGCCGCGCGTACGAGCGTGATGAGCGTGGGGGGATGGGTCCTCGCCATGCGCCTCAGCCGAGCTCGAACGTCTTGCACAGCTCGACGCCTGCGCTGCCGCCGCCGCTGCCAGACGCGAGCTCCAGCGTGCGGCGGCGCGGGGCGGCCGGGTACGACAGGGAGCACTGCTCGCGCACCTCGTCGAAGTGGGCGCAGTCGTCGCAGGCGAAGCGGAACTGGAAGCGGGCGGCCTCGTCGCGAAGGCGAGCGTCCACGACGGTCCTCACGACACTTCTCCGCGGCGCCCACGCAGCCGCGCGAGCTCGACGACCGTCTCGACGTGGCTCGTCTGGGGAAACATCTCGAACGCGGCGATGCTGCGCGGCTCGTACGTCGCCGACAAGATGGTCAGATCGCGGCCGAGCGTCTGCGGATCGCACGAGATGTAGATGATGCGCGAGACACGCGAGGCGGCCAGCCGCTCCGCGACCGCGCGGGCGCCCGTCCGGGGCGGATCGAGCACGACCAGGCGCGTCGACGGACGGATGGAATACGCGTCGGCGTTGCCCACGATGACGCGCGCCCGGAGCCCTCGGGCGGCGAGGTTGGCCCTCGCCGCGTCGCAGGCCTCGCTGCTGGACTCGACGGTCACGAGGTCGGTGGTGACACGGGAGAGCATCACCGAGACGTTACCGGAGCCTGCATGCAGTTCGACCGCCTTGCCGGGCGGCGCGGCGGCGACCCGATCGCTCACGTACCGCACGAGCGCGGCGTTGGCCGCCTCGCTGGCCTGCGCGAACCCACCCGGAGCCAGCCGCAGGGGCTCGCCGTCGGCGCCACGGATCCACGGTGTGGCGTCGCCGATGACGGCCGGACGTGACATCGCCCCCGCGAGGACGCGTGCGCCGGCCACGTCGCCCGCGACGACGGCCCTCTCGAGCCTGCCGAAGCACTCCCGCGCGACCTCACCATCCCAGCGGATCTCGAGAACGGGCAGCCTCGCGGCGCCGAGCGCGATCTGCACGTCCCCCGCGCCTCGACTGCCATCGAGCAGCCCCGCGAGTCGCTCGCGGGCCAGCTCGACGGCGGGATCGAGCACCGCGCATCGTTCCACGACGACCGGCTCGTTGGTACGGGCCCCGTGCATGCCGACGTCGATGCGCCCCCGCTCGCAGCGGACGTGCACGCGTGCGCGGGTGCGGTATGCGAGCGGCGGGGCGGGCGCATGGGAGGTGATGGCGACGTCACCCCACGCGGTCGGCAGGGCCCCGCGGAGGTGGTCGAGGTGGAGGCGCGCCTGGGCGGAGATCGACAGGTGCATCCAGTCGCAACCGCCGCAGCGAGCGGACCACGGGCACGCCGGTTCGACACGGTCGGCGCCGCGCTCGACCAGCTCGAGCAGGCGACCTCGCGCCGGCCTCCTCGACGGATCCACCTCGACACGTACGACGTCTCCCTCGGCGGTGTTCGGGACGAAGACGGCGCGACGCCGGCCCTCGATGTCGACGTGGCCGACCCCGTCGCCGCCGGGGGCGACCGAGGTGATGGAGGCGCTGAGCTCCAGGGAACGGGACAAGCGTCGGGCAGTCTACGGCGCGCAGGCGTAGAGCGCCCATCCTCCGACGTCGTCGTCGGGACCGAGCGTGGTGCCGGTGACCCACGTGACCAGGACCTGCGATGCGCTCGCGGCCACCGCGACCTTGCCGTCGCGGAGGTTGACGAGGGACGGCACCCGGGGATCGGAAGAGAGGGTGAGCGACTGCCGCAGCGTCGGCGTCGTCGACGCGTGGTCGAAGACGTCGAGCGCCAGGCTGCCGGCCGGCTCGGCGGCGAAGAAGGCGAGGTCGGACTGGACCGCGACGTCGCCGCCGGCGACAGGGCCGCTCGCAGCACCCGGCGTGAAAGTCGCGGTGGCGGACGTCCCGGGGGAGGGGTCGAAGGTATGCCACGCCACCGGTTGCGCCGTTGTGCTCGAGTCTGAGAGCACGATGGCGCGCGTCCCGGCGAGGGCCACCGCTCCCCAGTTTCCCGCGAAGTCGGAGGGGGCCGAGAGCGCCGCCGCCGAGGCGCCCAGCGCGAGGCTCAGCGTCGGGCCGAGCGTGCCTGCGTCGGGGCTCGCAGTTCCTCCTGCCAGCACGGCGATGGCCTGGCTGCTGGCGGCAACCTCGGCGAGCGACGCGGTGGCGACGCCGCCGAGCTCGACCGGTGCTCCCTGCGGGAAGAGCCCCGCCAGTCCCACGAGGGTCGCCTGGCCCTGCGCGAGGTACGCGAGGAACCCGGCGTTCGCGCCCGTGAGCGCGACGGCGTGCCCGGACAGCACTGGCTTGCCGGCCATCGTCGAGGTGAAGGCGCCCTGGCCGATCGCACCCGAGGCGTCGACCGGCAGGATGTCGAGGCCGCCGGGCTGCGGGCTGCATTGCGGGCGGGCCGACACGATCACGCCGGTGCCGCTCGCGTATCCGAGTCCGACCGCGTCGGTCTCGTCCTGCCCTGCGCACTGGGTCGAGAGCATCGTCGGGGTGCCGATCGTCAACACGGCGCGCGTATCCACGGACACCACGGTCAGGCGCGCCGAGCCGCCGGTCGGATCGTACTCCCGGTACGCGATGAGGAAACCGTTCTCCGTCGCGGCCGCGGCGGGAGCGCTCGCGATGTCCGGAGTGACGTCGAGCGGGTCACCGAGCGGGCCCGCGCCGACGAGCGTCATGGGGCAACCGCCGCCGGGTCCCGCGTCCGCACCGCCGAGCGTGGGCAAGCAGCGCGCGTCGTAGCAGGTGCTAGCCGCGCCGCAGGCGCCGAGGGCCTTGCCCGTCGCGCTCAGGGAGATCGAGACGTCGCGCGCGTTCGTGACGTCGACCTGGGAGCACCCCGTCGCCACCACGCTGCAGTCGGCGCTTCGCGCCACGGCGGCGCACGCATACGAGCCCTTCTTCAGCGTGCCGATGGGCGGGGGACTCGAGTTGCCCTTCTCGAAGGCGATGCGGGTGACGAGGCCCGTGACGGGCAGCCCCCCGGCCAGCTCGGCGCTGCCCGGGCAGCTCCCGGGGAGCACGCCGACCTCCATCCACTGTGCCGTGTTCGCGAGTGCCGCCGGCAGCTCGACCTCGCAGGTCACGCTCGGGTCGCCCTGGCACTGAGCGCCCGCGGCGAGCGCCAGCGCAGCCAGGACTGGGAGCCTGGCCGCGGCGGGGCGCATCAGGGGTGGTTCTCGCGCACCGTCGCCGTCTGGTCCGCGATGACGATGGTGCTGACGACCTTCGACGTGTCGCTCCACACGAGCTTGATGCGGTGCGAGCCGAGGTTCGCGTTGCGTCGCACGATGGGGGAGGGCCCGAGTGCGGCGCCGTTGTCGATGACCTGGTCGCAGCCGGGGAAGCAGATGACCTTGAGCGTCCCGGTGCCGGCCGGCGGTGCGGCCGGAGCAGGGGGAGCGGGGTTGTGTACGGGCGGCGCATGCGCCGCGGCCGCCGGCGAGGGCGGTGCCGGCGTGGTGGGCAGCGCAGCGACGTTCGTGGTGGCGATGGACGCCGCAGCGGGCGCCGGAGCGGGCGTGGAGTCGGCCGGGGTCGGCGGAGGCGCGGCCGAGGTGGCCGCGGGCGGAGGCGGCGCCACCGCGTCGTGCGTTGGCGCCGGCACCGACGCGAGTGTCGCGGCGAACTGCGCGCGCGCCGACATGAAGGGCCCCTGATGCGCCATCGCGACCCCGGGCGGGCTCGACGCGCTCGCGCTCGCGGCGGCACCGCCTCTGCCGGAGGCGTCCGGCGCCGAGGTGTGCGTCAGCACGAGCACGACGAGCCCGAAGGCGAGCAGGCCCACGACCGCCGAGGCCACCGCCACGGCCCAGACAGGGATGCGCTTCTTCAGGGCTTGCGCGGTGATGGTGCGCTGATCGTTGGGGATCGGCGGAGCGAAGAGCCGCTGCATGTCGACCGGCCCGGACTGCGCCGACGCCGGCGGCCCGTATCCTCCGGGCGCCGGATACTCGTTGGACATGCTCGGCTGGGCCGGGGCCTGACCCCAGCTCGGGGGCGCGTGCGCGGGCGACGAGGGCGCGCTGGTGGGCGGAGGCGCTCCCGGGTGCAGTCGCATCGTCGTGGGGGGCACCTTCGCCGGCGGTCCCTGCTGCGGAACCATCACGGCGGGCATGGGCGGCAACGTGGGCTGACGCGCAGGAGCGGGCCTGGGCGCCGAATGGACCGCCATGGCCACGGGCGAGGCGGCGTGGGTGACGGTCGCGGCGAGGGTGGGCGGATCGTCGCCGATGACCGACGCCGCGTTCCTCTGGCGGATCTCGTCGAGCTCCGGGAAGGAGTCGGTCACGATGGTGTCGACGTTGTCGTCGAACTCGTCGGGCCCGGGGTCCGAGGAGAAGGCGCCCTTGGGTCTGGCGAGCGTGGGAGGGTCCTCGGTGTGCGAGTCGACCGCGGGCGCCAGCTTCGCGGGCCGGGGGGCAGGCACCGGGGCCCTCGACGGCGCGGGCGCTGCAGGGCCGCCCAGCCGCAGGGTCGCACCGAGATCGATGGCCTTTGCGGCTGCCGGCACGGCCAGGGGCGTGGGCGCCCCGGCCGATCCCGAATGGCTCGTGTCGCGCGGCGCGCCCGCGGCAGGCCGGGGGGCCGGGCGCGGCACGCCGGGCTGCGAGGCCTGGACCTCGGAGTTGTACGTGAGGATGGAGCCATCATCCGACTGCCACGGCGAGGCCATCCCCTTCATCTTGTCGATGTCGATGGTCTGCGTGACCTCGGCGGCCCACCGCAGGTGCGCCTCGCGCTTCTGGATGCGGTCGGCGAAGATCGAGGCCATGTACGCCGCGACCTCGTCGCTGGCGATGAACAGCCCGCGGCGCATGAGCAGCGACTGCAGCGCGCGCGAGAACTCGCGCGCCGTGCGGTAGCGCTCGTTCTTGTTCTTGGCGAGCGCCTTCATCACGATCTTCTCGAGGTCGATCGGGTATCCGCGTACGATCGTGCTCGGTCGCGGGACCATGCACTCCTGGACCTTGGCCAGGGTGTCGAGATCGTTCTCCATCCGGAACAAGCGCTGGCCGGTCGTCAGCTCCCAGAGCACCACGCCGAGCGCGAAGACGTCGGTGCGGCGATCGATGGGTTCGCCCGCCACCTGCTCGGGCGACATGTACGCGAGCTTGCCCTTGAGCGTCCCGGCGCGCGTGTTGGCCATGCGCGAGCTGAACTTGGCGATGCCGAAGTCGACGACCTTCGTGGTCCCGTCGTAGGTGACGAACAGGTTGTGCGGGGTGACGTCGCGGTGCACCAGCTGCAGCTTCTCGCCATTGCGCCCGAGCAGCTCGTGCGCCGAGTGCAACCCCTCGGCGGCATCGGCGATGGCGCGGCACGCGATCTCGGGCGGCATGGGCTGCCCCATCTCCTCGGTGCGTCGCATGACCTCCCGCAGCGGCTCGCCGTGCAGGTACTCCATCGCGATCCAGTAGGTGTCCTCGTGCTTGCCCAGCTCGAAGACCGTGGCCACGTTCGGGTGCGAGATGCGCGCCGCGACGCGCGCCTCGTCGAGGAACATGTTCACGAACGTCTCGTCCTCGACCAGGTGCGGGTGGATGCGCTTGATGGCGACCCACTTCTGGAAGCCTCCGGGGCCGTCCATGCGCGCGAGGTGCACGCTCGCCATGCCGCCGACGCCGATCTCGTCCACCACGCGGTAGCGCCCCAGGAAGTACGTCCCGCCCGCCAGCGGTGACGCCTCGCCGTCGGCTCCGCCGTGCCCGGGCGGGGCCAGGGGCGGGAAGGGAACGTGGGCGCGGTCTTGCGGCGGCACTTGCGGGTCTCCTCAGTGCACCAGCTGGACGCGGACGGCGCCTACGTCGACGTTGTCGGTCGGACGGGTCAATAGCCAGGTGGAGACGCCGCCCGCCGCGAGCGCGGCGCCCCCGATGACGTAGGGCCAGGGCGAGCTCCAGAAGCCGCCGGACTTGCCGCGATCCTCCTTGCGGGCGGGGGTGGTGAGCGCGGCGAGCGGACCCTGGGCCACGACGGTCGCGGCGGGGGCGACGTGCACGCGCCGCTCGGCCTCCGCGAGCTCGTTGTCGTTGCCGTCGCGGGCATGGACGCGCACCAGCAGGGAGGCGTCCGGCAGGGCCATGCGCGAGGGCACGTCGAAGTGTGCGTGCGGTCCCGCCGGGCCGCGCTGCTCGTAGCTTAGCGCGGCGCGCGTGTCGGTGGCGTCCAGCGTGAGGGTCGTCACCGGGTTGCCGCGCGTGGGTGCGGCGAGAGCCACCTCGACGCCGAACGCGGAGCCGGCGTCCACGTTCTCCGGCGCCTCCACCGAGAGCGCCAGCGTGCCCGCCCGCGTCTGGGAGCGGCGTGCGGCCTCCGCCAGTGCGATGGCGTTCCTTCCAGCCTCCGGAGGCACCTTGAACCTCGGGTCGATGAGCGCCGCCTTGCGGAAGGCCGCGATGGCAGGCTTCTTCTCCCCCGCGATGGCAAGAGCGGCACCCAGTCGCGTGTAGGCGTCCAGCACGTCGGCCCTCGCAAGTCCGCCCCGCGTCAGCGCCTTCTGGCAGAGGGCGGGCACCTGATCGAAGTCGCCGCCGTCCCACGCTGCATGCATGGAAGACAGTGGGTTCGAGTCGACGGTCTGCGCGCGGACGGGCGCGGCCCAGGTCGCGACCGCGACCAGGACGACGCCCACGTGCTCGACGACCGCACGCGAAGGCAGGAAACTTCGCACGGTACTGTTCAGGCTATCGGTGGCCATAGGGGCATGCAAGCCAGTGACTCCATGCGCGGGGGACACGCGCCCGATGTGGGTAGGCGCTGGTGAGTCGACCGTGGCCCAGGTGCGCCGCTGTCAGGGGAACGGCTGCGCGGGACGACCCCGCTGGAAGTAGAAGTGGAAGTTGCCGAACAGCTCGCCGCGGCACCGAGGGGGAGGGGAGCCGCTGGGGCAGACCTCCCGTGGATCGGCGAGAAACAGGTGGAACGTTCCGTCGCTCAGCAGGTCGGCGGTGTTCGACTCGTCGGGGTTTCCGTCGAACAGGGCGTTGAAGACGATGGTGCTGGTCTCCACCCGCCCGGCCGGCCCGCCGTTGCAGGCGACCGGCGGATCTCCCCCATCGGGCTCCGAGCAGCTGCCGTCGGGGTTCGTCGTCACCGCATCCATCGCGTAGAGGGCGTCGTTCTGCGTGCGGCAGGTCGCGTCCAGGTACAGGTTCGCGTGCACGATCGACTGGAGGCTCTTGACCGACAGCGGCACGTTCGGTGGCGCCACTCCCGCGGGCAGGGCGACGACGAGCGGCTGCCCGAGCAGGCTCGGTCGGAGGCTGCCGTCCGACGCCGGATCGCCGCGCACCTCGCCCGCGTCGTCGATGAGGAACTCGAGCCCGTCGCTGAACGTCTCGTAGTCGCCGCCGCGCTGGATGCGCAGGATCAGCGCATCGCCCGCCGCGCCGACGCCGCCCGGCGGCACCGCCGCGAAGAAGTCGGGATGCAGGTTGAAGTTGCCGGACCAGCAGTCGGGGACGTCGAGCGTGCCGTAGCAGCTTCCCGTTCCGCTGCCGAGCGAGCACGCCGGAGCGAGCACCGTCGCGACGACGGCGATCAGCGCGACACGGACCAGCGAGCCCTTCACGGGCTAGCAGTCTAGCGTGGCCGCACCCTCTCCGTCGCCTTCCGCGACGATGCGTCCGCCGCCGAGCACGCGGTCGTCGTCGTAGAGCACGGCGATCTGCCCCGGGGTCACCGCGCGCACCGGGGCGTCGAACACGACGCGTGCGCCGCGTCCCGCGCCTCCGTCCACGGTCGCGGCCTCGCCCTCGTGACGGTAACGCACGCGCACGCGCGCGCGCACCGGCAGGCTCACGCCCTCGGCCAGGACCACGTCCGCGAGCGTCGCCCCGCGAGCGTGGAGCGCCGCGTCGTCGCCGAGGTGGACGGTCCCCGAGCCGCCGTCGATGCGTGTCACGAACGCCGCCTTGCCCAGAGCGACGCCCAGGCCCTTGCGCTGCCCGACCGTGAAACGATGGACGCCGTCGTGCTCGCCCTCGCGTCGGCGCGAGTCGTCGACGACGAGCCCGGGTCGCACGCGACCGGCCGCGCGCGTCGCGACGAACTCGGTGTACGCGTGCGCGCCGCCGCTGACGAAGCACAGCTCCTGGCTCTCGCCCTTCCCCGCGCCCGGCAGCGAGCGCGCGGCGGCCTCGGCACGTACCTCGCCCTTGCTGGACTCGCCGAGAGGGAAGACGAGCCGCTCGAGCCAGTCCCGCGGCGAGGCGTAGAGGAAGTAGCTCTGGTCCTTGCTGCGGTCCGCTCCCATCGCGAGCCGGGGGACGCCGCCGGCGCCTCGCACGATGCGCGCATAGTGTCCCGTCGCGACGTGCCCGGCGCCGAGCCGGTCGGCCAGGGCGAAGAGCTCGGACACCTTCACGCCGCGGTTGCACGCGGTGCACGGGCTGGGCGTCTCGCCCGCGAGGTAGGCGTCGACGAAGGGGTCGACCACCGTGCGCGCGAACAGCTCGCGCCGGTCGAAGGTGAAGTGGGGGAAGCCCACGGCGTCGGCCACGCGCCGCGCGTCGTACTGGTCCTCGGGCGCGCAGCAGCGGCCATGGCCCCCGCTGGCGCGAGGGTCCTGCGGGTAGTCCCAGAGGTGCAGGGTGACGCCGACGACGTCCCACCCGGCGTCGTGCAGGCGCGCGGCGGCGACGGACGAGTCCACGCCGCCGCTCATGGCGACGAGCACGCGCTGCCGCCCGCCTGCTCTCGGGACCGCCATCGAACGGCCGTTTACCACTTCCCACGCAACCGCGCCCGCCGCCGGTCGAGGGGGGAGCAGAGAGGAAAGCCACCATGCCCGTTCCTTCCGTCCGCGAGACCGCCGTCGCCCCCGCCGCCGCGAGCCTGCAGGCTGCCCCGGGCAGGTCCGCCCCGCCGCCGGCTCTCGCGCATGGCCCGTCGCCGTTCGCGCGGCTGCTGCACGGGCTGGGGAGCGAGGTGCAGCGCGGTGAGGCGCTCGTGAAGCAGGCGTCCGAGGGCGCGGGCACGAGCACGCTCGACGCAGGCCAGCTCATCGCCTTGCAGGCCGGCGTCTACCGGTACTCCGAGGCCATCGATCTCGCGGCGCGCCTCATCGACCACGCCACGACCGGCCTCAAGACCGTGCTGCAGGGTCAATGACTCTAGGCGTCACCGCTGCGCTTCAGCGCCTTCGCGATCGACTCGATGGCGCGCGCGTGAAGACGGCTGCCCCACGACTTGCTCAGGCCGAGCGACGCGGCGGCCTCGTCGAGCTGCTCGCCGCCGAAGTAGTGGCGCTCGACGATGGTCCGCTCCTGCTCGGGCAGCTCCGCGACGATCTGCTTCACGCGCGCCAGCATCTCGGCGTCCGCCAGCAGGTCCTCGGGCGTCACGTCGTAGCCTTCGGGGCTCACGTTGTCGCGTGGTGCGGCGGACATCGTTCCCACCGCGATCGCGGTCGCGATGCCGGCGAGGTAGGACGTCAGTCGCGCGTCGGCGTCCTCCGCCGTCGCCGCGGGGCTCGCCGAGTCTTCCTCGTCGTACGCCGCGAGCATCCGGTCGCCGGCCTCCATGCCGCGGAGCTTGCCGTACAGCCGCCTGGGTAGGGTGCCCCACGAGCGCACGCCGTCGATCATCGCGCCCTTGATGCGGAGGTTGGCCCAGCGCCGGAACGGCACTCCACGCGAGGCGTCGAACGATCGCGCCGCCTGCAGCAGTCCCTCGCGTCCGAAGGAGCGCAGGTCGTCGAGCGTCGCCGCTGGACCCACCGCACGCCCCACCTGCCGCGCGACGACCTCGACGAGATCGAGCTCGGCGTGGAAACGCGCCATGATGTCGGGAGGATCGGTGGTCGGCACGGACCACTCGACGATCGACGCCGCGGCGTCGTGATGTCAAGTGATGGGCGACTCTTCCGATCGTCGTTCGTCGTGGTAGGTTGCGCCGGAGTCGATGGTGAGCGAGTCGGAAGGGCGCGGACCCGAGCAGGAGGGCGAGGAGGTCGAGGCGCACGTCCAGTCGGCGTGGCGCAGCTGGCTCTCCGCGCTCGCCACCGACGCCGAGGCCGCGATGGCCGCCGCGCTCGCGTACGAATCGCTCCCGGCCGAGGGGCGTGACGCGTGGCTCGACGCGCTCGAGGTCGACGCGCCGTCCCTGGGCGTGCCGGCGGTGGCGCTGTACGCGCCGCTGCTGGCCGTCGAGTCGGACGAGGAGCGCCGCGCTCGCATCGAGCTGTCGCTCGCCTCCAGCGGCGACGAGGGGCGCCCCTCCCAGCCCGAGCCGCGCGCCCTGCTCGGCGTGTCCACCGACGGCACGCACGCCTGCGTCATCGCGATGCCGCTGTACCTGGATTTCGTCGAGATCCTGTCGTGCCGTTACACCCCCAGCGGCGGCTTCGTCACCGCGACGCACGACCCGCTCCGCCACACCGGCGATCTCGCCGCGCTCGCCAAGCTCGACGGCGCCACCATGGATCCCACTCCGCTCCGGGTCGTCGTCGAGGAGCTCGCGCACGCGATCCTGGCCGACAAGCGCGGCCAGCGGCAGACGCCCCCGGCCCTGGCGACCTTCGCGCACCTCTTCGCGCCGCAGCTCGAGGACGCCGAGGACGCCGAGCCGCCCGCGCCCTGGTGAACGGTCATGCCCGACGACCTCGAGCGCCGCTGCGGGACCTGCGCGCGCTTCGTCCGCGTGGTCGAGAGCATCGACGACACCGGCGAGGTGAAGCGCAAGGGCGAGTGCCTGCTGGGCGTGTGGCCCGCGCCGCTCTACGAGACGTCGACGTGCTCGCAGTGGGTGCGCAAGGGCGAGTTTCGGGCGCGCCCCCCCGAGCGAACGCGCACCGCATCGACTTCACACGCCAGGGCGACCCCGCGTTCGCCCTCCGCCTCGCCATCGAGTCCGCTCACATTGCCGGAGGATCTGCTCGACATGGACGCCGACGAGTTCAGAAGGGTGCTCAGGTACGTCATCCGCGACGAGCTGGGGGTGGGCGACGTGGCCATCGCCGGCAAGTGGGAAGGGGGCGAGCTGGTGCTCAAGCCCGGCAAGGAGGGGATGCAGGAGAAGCGCATCCCCATCGACGCCCTGTTCCACAAGGTCGTGATGATCCGCGACAAGCTGCGCGTGCTCGAGCAGAAGATCAACGGCAACCCGAAGCTCGGCGCCGAGGACAAGGTGCAGCTGCAGCAGTACGTCACCGGGTGCTATGGCTCCCTCACCACCTTCAACGTGCTCTTTGCGGATCGCGATGACCAGTTCGTGGGGCAGAAGAGCGACGACTAGCGTCGCGCTGGCGGGCGTCGCGGCCGTCCTGGCGGGCGGATGCGCCGGATCGTCGGCACCTTCGACGCTGCCGGGCGTGTCGACGGCGACGAGCATGCCGGCGCTGTCGTTCGCGTTCGACTCGCTCGACGACCGGCCGGTCAGCGCCGAGGCGACGCGCGGCAAGCCGACGATCATCGCGTTCGTGACCACCGGGAGCCTTCCCGCGCAGGCCCAGGTCGACTTCCTCGTCGCGATGGCGGAGCACGACGGCGAGCGCGCGAACTACGCGCTCGTCTCGCTCGATCCGCCGGAGAACCGGGAGCTGGTCGAGCTGTACCGCAAGACGCTGCACGTGACGTTCCCCGTGGCGATGGCCGACGACACGCTCCGCAGCGGGGCGGGGCCGTTCGGTGACGTCACGATGGTGCCGGTGACCGTGGTGCTCGACCGGGTCGGGCGGGTGGTGGCGAGGATCGCGGGGCGGGTTGCGAAGAGCG
>VFSW01010282.1_pt1 | contig 13272 bp, 10 predicted proteins | sample 5358111 | NCBI WGS metagenome assembly VFSW01 (sample SAMN11554181, study PRJNA540505) | mine drainage metagenome | isolation source: sediment from site ElyBrook_90M | place: USA: Ely Copper Mine, Vershire, VT | collected 2017 | reverse complement strand
CCCGAGGAGCACGCCATGACTTCATCCGACCGCCCGAACCCCGATGCCGCCGCTGGCGCCAGCCGCGAAGAGATCGCCGCCCTCGCGAGCGCAGGGCTGTACGACCCGGCCGCCGAGCACGACGCCTGCGGCGTCGGCTTCGTGGCCCACATCAAGGGCCTGAAGTCGCACACCATCGTCAACCAGGGCCTGAAGATCCTCGAGAACCTGGATCACCGCGGCGCGGTCGGCGCCGACAAGCTGATGGGCGACGGCGCCGGCATCCTGATCCAGATCCCCGACGACTACTACCGCGCCGAGATGGCGGCGCAGGGGATCGCGCTGCCGCCGCTGGGGGAGTACGGCGTGGGCATGATCTTCCTGCCCAAGGAACACGCCTCGCGTCTGGCCTGCGAGCAGGAGCTGGCGCGCGCCGTCAAGGCCGAAGGCCAGGTGCTGCTGGGCTGGCGCGACGTGCCGGTGGACCGCGAGATGCCGATGAGTCCGGCCGTGCGCGCCAAGGAGCCGGTGATCCGCCAGATCTTCATCGGCCGCGGCGCCGACGTCATCGTGCCCGACGCGCTGGAGCGCAAGCTCTACGTCATCCGCAAGACCGCCAGCGCCGCGATCCAGGCGCTCAAGCTCACCCACAGCCGCGAGTACTACGTGCCCAGCATGAGCTGCCGCACCGTCATCTACAAGGGCCTGCTGCTGGCCAACCAGGTGGGCCAGTACTACCGGGACCTGCAGGACCCGCGCGTGGTCTCGGCGCTGGCGCTGGTGCACCAACGCTTCAGCACCAACACCTTCCCCGAGTGGCCGCTAGCCCACCCGTACCGGATGGTGGCGCACAACGGCGAGATCAACACCGTCAAGGGCAACTTCAACTGGATGCGCGCGCGCGAAGGCGTGATGAAGAGCCCCGTGCTGGGCGACGACCTGGCCAAGCTCTACCCGATCAGCTTCGAGGGCCAGAGCGACACCGCCACCTTCGACAACGCGCTCGAGCTGCTGACGATGGCCGGCTACCCGCTGGCGCACGCGGCGATGATGATGATCCCCGAGGCCTGGGAGAACCACGAGCTGATGGACGAGCGCCGGCGCGCTTTCTACGAGTACCACGCCGCCATGCTCGAGCCCTGGGACGGCCCGGCCGCGATGGTGTTCACCGATGGCAAGCAGATCGGCGCCACGCTCGACCGCAACGGCCTGCGCCCGGCCCGCTACATCGTCACCGACGACGACCTGGTGGTGATGGCTTCCGAGTCCGGTGTGCTGCCGGTGCCGCAGAGCAAGATCGTGCGCAAGTGGCGGCTGCAGCCGGGCAAGATGTTCCTGATCGATCTCGAGCAGGGCCGCATCGTCGACGACGAGGAACTCAAGCACCAGTTCGCCTTCGCCAAGCCCTACCGGCAGTGGATCGAGAACGTGCGCATCCGCCTCGACGCGATCGAGGCCAGCGCCGCACCGATGCCCGCGGCCGCGTCGCTGCTCGACCGCCAGCAGGCCTTCGGCTACACGCAGGAGGATCTCAAGTTCCTGATGGCGCCAATGGCGGCGCTGGGCGAGGAAGGCATCGGCAGCATGGGCAACGACAGCCCGCTGGCCGTGCTGTCGGACAAGGACAAGCCGCTGTACAGCTACTTCAAGCAGCTGTTCGCCCAGGTGACGAACCCGCCGATCGACCCGATCCGCGAGGCCATCGTGATGAGCCTGAACAGCTTCATCGGCCCCAAGCCCAACCTGCTCGACATCAACGCGGTGAATCCGCCGATGCGGCTGGAGGTGACGCAACCCATTCTCGACTTCAAGGACATGGCGCGGCTGCGCGCGATCGAGCAGCGGACCGGCGGCAAGTTCCGCACCTGCGAGCTCGACATCACCTACCCGCTGGCCTGGGGCGCCGAAGGCGTCGAGGCCAAGCTGGCCTCGCTGTGCGCTGAAGCGGTGGACGCGATCAAGGGCGGGCACAACATCCTCGTCATCACCGACCGCGGCGTCAGCCGCACACAGGTCGCGGTGCCGGCGCTGCTGGCGCTGAGCGCAGTGCACCACCACCTGGTGCGCGAAGGGCGGCGCACGACGGCGGGCCTGGTGGTCGAGACCGGCTCGGCGCGCGAGGTCCACCACTTCGCGGTGCTGGCCGGCTACGGCGCCGAGGCCGTGCACCCGTACCTGGCACTGGAAACGCTGGTCGAGCTGCAGGGCTCGCTGCCGGGCGGCAAGGACGAGACGGCCGATGCCGACAAGGCCCTCTACAACTACATCAAGGCGATCGGCAAGGGCCTGTCCAAGATCATGTCCAAGATGGGCGTGAGCACCTACATGAGCTACTGCGGTGCCCAGCTCTTCGAGGCCATCGGGCTGGGCCGGCCGCTCGTGGACAAGTACTTCCGCGGCACCGCCAGCCAGGTCGGCGGCATCGGCGTGTTCGAGGTGGCCGAGGAAGCGCTGCGCATGCACCGCGCCGCCTTCGGCAACGACCCGCTGCTGGCCCACAGGCTCGACGCCGGCGGCGAATACGCCTGGCGCGTGCGCGGCGAAGAGCACATGTGGACGCCCGACGCCATCGCCAAGCTGCAGCACAGCACGCGGGCCAACCGCTTCGAGACCTACAAGGAATACGCGCAGATCATCAACGACCAGAGCCGGCGCCACATGACGCTGCGCGGCCTGTTCGAGTTCAAGGTCGACCCGAGCCGCGCGATCCCGGTCGACGAGGTCGAGCCCGCGGCCGAGATCGTCAAGCGCTTCGCCACCGGCGCGATGAGCCTGGGCTCGATCAGCACCGAGGCCCACAGCACGCTGGCCATCGCGATGAACCGCATCGGCGGCAAGAGCAACACCGGCGAGGGCGGCGAGGACCCGGCGCGCTACCGCGGCGAGCTCAAGGGGATCAAGGTCACGGCCGGCACCCAGGTCAGCGACATCGTCGGCGCGGGCGTCATCGAGAGCGACTACACGCTGCAGGACGGCGACAGCCTGCGCAGCCGGATCAAGCAGGTGGCCAGCGGCCGCTTCGGCGTCACCACCGAGTACCTGGTCAGCGCCGACCAGATCCAGATCAAGATGGCCCAGGGTGCCAAGCCCGGCGAAGGCGGCCAGCTGCCCGGCGGCAAGGTGTCCGACTACATCGGCCGGCTGCGCTACAGCGTGCCCGGCGTGGGCCTGATCAGCCCGCCGCCGCACCATGACATCTACTCCATCGAAGACCTGGCCCAGCTCATCCACGACCTGAAGAACGCCAACCCGCGCGCCAGCGTCAGCGTCAAGCTCGTCAGCGAGGTGGGCGTGGGCACCATCGCCGCCGGCGTGGCCAAGTGCAAGGCCGACCACGTGGTGATCGCCGGGCACGACGGCGGCACCGGCGCCTCGCCGTGGAGCAGCATCAAGCACGCCGGCACGCCCTGGGAGCTGGGCCTGGCCGAGACCCAGCAGACCCTGGTGCTGAACCGCCTGCGCAGCCGCATCCGCGTGCAGGCCGACGGCCAGATGAAGACCGGCCGCGATGTCGTCATCGGCGCGCTGCTGGGCGCCGACGAGTTCGGCTTCGCGACCGCGCCGCTGGTGGTGGAGGGCTGCATCATGATGCGCAAGTGCCACCTCAACACCTGCCCGGTGGGCGTGGCCACGCAGGACCCGGTGCTGCGCCGCAAGTTCGCGGGCAAGCCCGAGCATGTCGTCAACTTCTTCTTCTTCGTCGCCGAAGAAGCGCGGCAGATCATGGCCCAGCTGGGCATCCGCACCTTCGACGAGCTGATCGGCCGCGCCGACCTGCTGGACACCCGCAAGGGCCTGGCGCACTGGAAAGCCAAGGGCCTGGACTTCGGCCGCGTCTTCCACCTGCCGCAGATCGACGCCGAGGTGCCGCGTCACCAGACCGAAAGCCAGGACCACGGCCTGGACAAGGCGCTGGACGTGAAGCTGATCGAGCGCTGCCGGCCGGCCATCGAGCGCGGCGAGAAGGTGCACTTCATGGAGGACGTGCGCAACCTCAACCGCAGCGTCGGCGCCATGCTCAGCGGCGAGCTGATCCGCCACCGGCCCGAGGGCCTGCCCGACCACACCATCTTCATGCAGCTCGAGGGCGTGGGCGGCCAGAGCTTCGGCGCGTTCCTGGCCAGCGGCATCACGCTCTACCTGATCGGCGATGCCAACGATTACACCGGCAAGGGCCTGTCGGGCGGCCGCGTGGTGGTGCGGCCCAGCATCGAGTTCCGCGGCGAGGCCACGCGCAACATCATCATCGGCAACACGGCCCTGTACGGCGCCACCAGCGGCGAGGCCTTCTTCCGCGGCGTGGCGGGCGAGCGCTTCGCGGTGCGCCTGAGCGGCGCCACCGCGGTGGTCGAAGGCACGGGCGACCACGGCTGCGAGTACATGACCGGCGGCACGGTGGTGGTGCTGGGCAAGACCGGCCGCAATTTCGCCGCCGGCATGAGCGGCGGCGTGGCCTACGTCTACGACGAGGACGGCCAGTTCGCGCGCCGCTGCAACACCAGCATGGTGAGCCTGGAGCGGGTGCTGCCGCGCGACGAGCACAGCGCCCCGGCCGTGGGCCTGCACCTGCAGCAGCCCGACGAGGCACTGCTGAAGCACCTGATCGAGGAACACCACCGCTGGACCGGCTCGCTGCGCGCGCGCGAGCTGCTCGACCACTGGGGCGAGGCCCGCGCGAAGTTCGTCAAGGTCTTCCCGCACGAGTACAAGCGCGTGCTCGCGGGGCGCGCGGCGGATGAAGCGAAGGCGCGGGCGGCGGCCGCCACCGCCAAGGCCCAGACGTCGGCCGCCGCCGTCGCCGGCAAGTAGGCACACCAAGGACGACAGCAGGATCATGGGCAAGGTCACCGGCTTCCTCGAATACGAACGGCTCGAAGAAGGCTACGAGCCGCCGCAGCAGCGGCTGAAGACCTGGAAGGAGTTCGTCATCGCGCTCAACGCGGACGACGCGAAGATCCAGGGTGCACGCTGCATGGACTGCGGCACGCCGTTCTGCAACAGCGGCTGCCCGGTGAACAACATCATCCCGGACTTCAACGACCTGGTGTTCCGCGGCGACTGGCGCAACGCCCTGGAGGTGCTGCACCTGACCAACAACTTCCCCGAGTTCACCGGCCGCGTCTGCCCCGCCCCCTGCGAGGCGGCCTGCACGCTGAACGTGAACGACGACCCGGTGGGCATCAAGAGCATCGAGCACGCGATCATCGACCGCGGCTGGGCGGAGGGCTGGGTAACGCCCCAGGTCAGTGGCACCAAGACCGGCAAGCGCGTGGCCGTCGTGGGCAGCGGCCCGGCCGGCCTGGCCGCGGCGCAGCAGCTCGCGCGCGCCGGCCACGACGTGACGGTGTTCGAGAAGAACGGCCGCATCGGCGGCCTGCTGCGCTACGGCATCCCCGACTTCAAGATGGAGAAGTCGCACATCGACCGCCGCGTCGCGCAGATGCAGGCCGAGGGCGTGGTCTTCCGCACCGGCGTGCTGGTGGGGGCGTTGCCGGCGGCCGGGCCGGGCGCGAAGATCACCAACGACGCCAAGGAGACGATCGGCCCCGAGCAGCTGCTGGCCGCGTTCGACGCCGTGCTGCTGACTGGCGGCGCCGAGGTCTCGCGCGACCTGCCGGTGCCCGGGCGCGAGCTCGAGGGCGTGCACTTCGCGATGGAGTTCCTGCCGCAGCAGAACAAGGTGGTCGCGGGCGACAAGGTCAAGGGCCAGATCAAGGCCACCGGCAAGCACGTGATCGTGATCGGCGGCGGCGACACCGGCAGCGACTGCGTGGGCACCAGCAACCGCCAGGGCGCGGCCAGCGTGACGCAGTTCGAGCTCCTGCCGCAGCCGCCCGAACACGAGGACAAGCCGCTGACCTGGCCCTACTGGCCCACCAAGCTGCGCACCAGCAGCAGCCACGAGGAAGGCTGCGACCGCGAGTTCGCCATCGCCACCCAGGCGCTGGTCGGCAGCAAGGGCCGCGTCACGGGGCTGAAGACCGTGCGCATCCGGCTGGAAGGCGGCAAGCTCGTCGAAGTGCCCGGCACCGAGCAGGAATACAAGGCCGACCTGGTGCTGCTGGCGATGGGGTTCACGGCGCCGGCGGCCTCGGTGCTGGAGGCCTTCGGCATCGAGCGCGACGCGCGCGGCAATGCCAGGGCCGGCACCGACGACGGCACGGGCTACCGCACCAGCGTGGCCCAGGTGTTCGCCGCCGGCGACATGCGGCGCGGCCAGAGCCTGGTGGTGTGGGCGATCCGCGAGGGCCGCCAGGCCGCGCGCGCGGTGGATGAATACCTGATGGGCACGAGCGCCCTGCCGCGCTGAAGCGCGGCGCTGAGGCGCTGCCCCATCGGCCGGGTCGGCACCCCGGGCACGAATCTTCACAAGACCGTACCCCGGATTTACCCAGGGCATTTGGACCTGCATGCGAGAATCATCCGCATCCCAGACAGGTTCACCGGGTGGCGGCGGCCCCCGGCCCGGCAAGCGCTTGACTTCTGAAACCTTCATCGAGATCGACCATGTCACCTTCGGCTACGACGCCAGCCGGGTGATCCTGGGCGACCTGTCGCTGCGCTTCCCGCGCGGCAAGGTCACGGCCATCCTGGGCGGCTCGGGCTGCGGCAAGACGACGCTGCTGCGCCTGATCGGCGGCATGTACGCCGCGAGCCAGGGCCGCGTGGTCTTCGACGGCGAAACCGTCGACACGCGCAACGCCGAGCAGTTGCACCGGCTGCGCCGTCGCCTGGGCATGCTGTTCCAGTTCGGCGCCCTGTTCACCGACCTGACGGTGTTCGACAACGTGGCCTTTCCGCTGCGCGAGCACACCGCGCTGCCCGAAGCCATGATCCGCGACCTGGTGCTGATGAAGCTCAACGCGGTGGGCCTGCGCGGCGCCGCGGGCCTGCGCATCTCGGAGGTCTCGGGCGGCATGGCGCGGCGCATCGCGCTGGCGCGTGCGATCGCGCTCGACCCCGAACTCATCATGTACGACGAGCCCTTCGCCGGCCTCGACCTCATCAGCATGGGCGTGGCCGCCAAGCTCATCCGCACGCTCAACGACGTCACCGGCGCCACTTCGCTGGTGGTCTCGCACGACGTGCCCGAGTGCATGGCCATCAGCGACCACGTGGTGCTGCTGGCGCCGGGCGGGCGCATCGTGGCGCAGGGCCGGCCCGCCGAGCTGATGGAGAGCACCGACCCCGAGACGCGGCAGTTCGTGCACGGCGAGCCCGACGGGCCGGTGAAGTTCCACTATCCGGCGCCCGAGATCGACGTTGATTTCGCGATCGTGCCTGCCGCCGTGGCGGCGCCGGCCGGGGCGGCAGCGTCATGAACCTGTTGGCCGAGCTGGGCGCCTTCGCGTTGCGCCAGTTCCGCGGCTGGGGCCATGCGGCGCTGTTCTTCCTGCGCCTGCTGCGCGCCACGCCGCTGGCGCTGCGCCGCTTCGGCCTGGTGGTGACGCAGGTCTATGCCATCGGGAACCGCTCGCTCATCATCATCCTGGCCTCCGGGCTGGCGGTGGGTTTCGTGCTGGCGCTGCAGATGTACTACGCGCTGGTGACCTACGGCGCCACCGAGAGCCTGGGGCTGATCGTCAACCTGGCGCTGGTGCGCGAGCTCGGGCCGGTGGTGGCCGGGCTCCTGTTCGCGGGCCGCGCCGGCACCTCGCTCACGGCCGAGATCGGCCTGATGAAGGCCGGCGAGCAGCTCGATGCGATGGCGCTGATGGCGGTGGACCCGGTCACGCGCGTGCTGGCCCCGCGCTTCATCGGCGGCATCGTCTCGATGCCGATCCTGGCGGTGCTGTTCTCGGCCGTCGGCATCCTCGGGGCCTGGGTCGTGGCGGTGCTGCTGATCGGGGTCGACCCGGGCAACTTCTGGTCGATCATGCAGACCCGCGTGGACGTGCTGCGCGATGTCGGCAACGGCGTCATCAAGGCCTGCGTGTTCGGCCTGGTGTGCACCGTGGTCGCCCTCTACCAGGGCCATGAAACCGAAGCCACGCCCGAGGGCGTGGCCCATGCCACCACGCGCACGGTGGTGATCTCGTCGCTGTGGGTGCTGGGCATGGATTTCATCCTCACGGCACTGATGTTCTCGACGCCCTGAAGCGGCGCCGCGCTGGAGCAAAGAACAATGAGCAAGAAGGGCATCGAAACACTGGTGGGCCTGTTCGTGGCGCTGGGCATGCTGGGGCTGGTGTTCCTGGCCATGAAGGCGGCCAACCTGGGCGGCGTGAGCACGGGCGACACCTACCGGCTGACGGCCCGCTTCGACAACATCGGCGGACTGAAGCTGCGCGCGCCGGTGCGCACCGCCGGCGTGGTGGTCGGCCGCGTGACGGGCATCGCGCTCGACGGTAAGACCTACCAGGCCATGGTGACGCTGGAGATCGAGCGCAAGTTCGTGTTCCCGAAGGACACGGCGGCCAAGATCCTGACGTCGGGCCTGCTGGGCGACCAGTACGTCGGCCTGGAGCCGGGCGGCGACGACAAGGACCTGCGGCCGGGCGACCAGATCGCGCAGACCCAGTCCGCCGTCGTGCTGGAAAACCTGATCGGCCAGTTCCTCACCGGCACGGCCGATGCGCCCGCCGCGCCCACGGCAGCCGCGGCGGCCGGCTCGGGCGCCGCCCAATGAGCGCGCGCCAGGTTCGCCCGGCCCGAGGCGCCCGGCCGCTGGGCCTGCTGGCGGCGCTGGGCCTGCTCGGCGTGCTGGTGCTGGGCGGCTGCGCCAGCACGCCCCCGGCCGCAACGCCGGGCGCCACGGCATCGGCCGCTGCTGCGGCACCGACGGCACAGCCGGTCAACCCGATCGACCCGTGGGAGCACTGGAACCGCAAGGTCTACGCCTTCAACGACGCCATCGACCGTGCCGTGCTCAAGCCGGTGGCCCAAGGCTACCGCGCTGCGGTGCCGCACCTGGTGCGCCGCGGCGTGGACAACGTGCTCGGCAACATCGGCGACATCTGGTCGGCGGCCAACAACCTGCTGCAGGGCAAGGTGCAGACCGGCCTGGAGATGGGCATGCGGGTGCTGACCAACACCTTCTTCGGCCTCGGCGGCCTGCTCGACCCGGCCACCGAGATGCGCCTGACGCGGCACTCCGAAGACTTCGGCCAGACCCTGGGCGTCTGGGGCGTGGCCAGCGGCCCGTTCGTCGAGCTGCCGCTGTTCGGGCCCTCGACCGTGCGCGATGGTCTGGCGCTGATCGCCGACCGCCGCGCCTCGGCCACGCGCCTGCCCGAGACGGCCGAGGGCCGCAACGCGGTGACGGCGGTCGACATCGTCAGCACGCGCGCCCGATTCCTGGACGCCGGCGATCTGGTCGACCGCGTGGCGCGCGCCCCCTACGCCTTCATCCGCGGCGCGTACCTGGCGCATCGGCGCGAATCCATCAGCGGCGGCGCGCCGGCGATGGACACCTTCAGCGACGTCGGCGACGACACGCCGCCGCCGGCTGCAGCCGCGTCGGCGGCAGCGCCGGCATCGGCCGCTTCGGCGTCTGCTGCGGCCGCGCCCGCCCTGCCCGCTGCGCCCGCTTCGGCGCCGCGGTGAACCGCCGCGGCCCCTGGCGCGTTAAGTGTTCGCAGGCCCGCCCCCGCGGCCTGCACCTGGAAAGGAAAACCCTGTGATCAAGAAGTTGCTTCTCGGCTGTTCGATGATGTTCGCCGCCGCCACCGGCTTGCTGGCAGCCCTGCCGGCGCGGGCCGAGGTGGCGCCCGACGCCCTCGTGCGCCAGATCTCCACCGACGTGATCGACGCCGCCAAGTCCGACAAGGCGATCCAGGGCGGCGACTTCAGCCGCATCCAGGCGCTGGTCGATGCCAAGGTCATGCCCAGCGTCAACTTCGAGGTGGCCACGCGCTCGGCGGTGGGCCCGCAATGGCGCCAGGCCACGGCCGCGCAGCGCAGCCAGCTGCAGGCGCAGTTCAAGGTCCTGCTGCTGCGCCTGTATGCCGGCGCCTTGCAGCAGGTGAAGGACCAGACCGTCACCGTGACCAAGACCCTGAACGTGCCCGGCAGCACGCAGGTGGTGGTGCAGACCGAGGTGCGCGGCTCGGGCGAGCCGATCAAGCTCGACTACCGGCTCGACAAGTTCGGCGACGCCTGGAAGATCATCGACGTCAACGTCGGCGGCCTGTGGCTGGTGCAGAACTACCGCTCGCAGTTCGCCACCGAGCTGAACCAGGGCGGCATCGACGGCCTGATCAAGGCGCTGACGCAGCGCAACCAGGCGCCGGCCGGCAAGTCCTGACGCCCGGCACCCCGGCCGCGCCCGCACCGCCATGAAGTTGCCCCCGGACGCCACGCTCGACCACGCCGCGGCGCTGGCCGAGAGCCTGCCCACCGTGCTGGCCGAAGCAGACGCGGGGCCGCTGCGGATCGATGCCGCGCCGCTGCAGAGCTTCGACAGCTCGACGCTGGCGCTGCTGCTGCAGGCGCACCGCCTGGCCGCTGCCGCCGGGCGCGGCCTCGAGATCAGCGGCCTGCCGCCGCAGCTGCTGCAGCTGGCGCAGCTCTACGGCGTGGACGGGCTGCTGTCGCTGTCGTCCTCGCCCGCGGAGCCGAATCCACCCACGGGCTCCGCACCCCGGCCCGCCGCGGCGACCGGGCGGCTGCCCTCGGCATAGCGGCGCGCGCGCAGGTTCTTCTTGATCTCCTGCAGCATCGGCCGCAGTTGCGCCGAGCCCAGGCGCAGCGCGACGCCGGTGGTCAGGATGTCGATGATCAGCAGGTGCAGCAGGCGCGACACCATCGGGCTGTAGCGGTCGGCGTCCTCGGGGTGGTCGACCGCCAGCAGCACGTGCGGGCCCCCGTTGCGCAGCTCCTGCGCCAGCGGCGAGCCGCTGGCCGTGATGGCGATCACCGTGGCGCCCTTCTTGCGCGCGAGCTCGGCCACATCCAGCAGGTCGCGGCTGCGGCCCGAGTTGCTGATGATCACCGCGCAGTCGCCCGGCCTGAGCATGGTCGCGCTCATCACCTGCACATGGCCGTCGCTGATGGCCGCGGCACTCACGCCCAGGCGGAAGAACTTGTGCTGCGCATCCTGCGCCACGATGCCCGAGTTGCCGACGCCGTAGAACTCGATGCGGCGCGCGCTGCGTCCGGCCTCGGCCAGGGCCGCGATGGCGCGCTCGACCGCGGGCACGGCCAGCGCGTTGCGAAAGCCCAGCAGTGCGGCCACCGCGTTGTCGATCACCTTGACCACCAGCTCGCCGGCCTTGTCGTCCTCGTCCACCGAGCGGTGCACGAAGGGCACACCCTCGTTCACGCTGCCGGCGAGCTTGCGCTTGAAGTCGACCAGCCCGTCGTAGCCCACGCTGCGGCAGAAGCGCACCACGGTGGGCTTGCTCACGCGCGAGCGCTCGGCCAGCTCGGACACCGGCAGCGTGGCGAAGCTGCGCGGGTCTTCCAGCAGCACCCGGGCCACGCGCTGCTCGGCCGGCGGCAGCGCGGGGATCGAGGCGCGGATGCGTTCGAGCATCAGCGGTGCGCAGCCACCGTCACTGCTCCTCGATCCACACGCAGCCGTCGCGCGCCACCCGCGCGCTCGACGCCGCCGGGCCCCCGCTGCCGGCCCCCTAGGGCCGCGGGCCCCCGGGGGCGGCGGCCCAGGCGGCGAGGGTGGGCGGGACCCCGCGCCAGGCCTGCTCTTGCTCGTCGCTGCGCACGAACAGGTTCAGGCGGCCGGCGATGGCATCCATCAGCAGCCGCTCGTAGGCGCCGATGCGCTCGGTCGGGAAGGCCTTGTCAAAGTCGAGGTCGAGCGACACCGGGGTGAGCACCTCCTCGCCGCGCACCGAGGCCCCGCCGCCCTTGGCCGCCAGCAGATGCAGCTCCAGGCCGTCCTCGGGCTGGAGCTTGATCACCAGCTTGTTGGCCTGGCGCGTGCCCGGGAAGATCGGGTGCGGCACGTCGCGGAAGTTCACCACGATCTGCGCATCGCGCGCCGCCAGCCGCTTGCCCGTGCGCAGGTAGAAGGGCACGCCGGCCCAGCGCCAGTTCTGGACCTCGGTGCGCAGCGCGACGAAGGTCTCGCAGGCGCTGCCGGCAGGCACCTTGTCCTCTTCGAGGTAGCCGCGCACGCGCTTGCCGTCCACCGTGCCGGCCTTGTACTGGCCGCGCACCACGTCGCGGCCCACGGCCTCGGCGCCGAAGGGCTTGAGCGAGCGCAGCACCTTGAGCTTTTCGTCGCGGATGGCATCGGCGTCGCTGGTCGAGGGCGGCTCCATCGCGATCATCGTCAGCAGTTGCAGCGCGTGGTTCTGGATCATGTCGCGCAGCGCACCGGTCTGGTCGTAGAAGTCGCCGCGCGTGCCCACGCCGATGCTCTCGGCGATGGTGATCTGGATGTTGGCGATGCTCTCGCGCCGCCACAGCGGCTCGAACAGCGCATTGCCGAAGCGCAGCGCCATCAGGTTCTGCACCGCCGGCTTGCCCAGGTAATGGTCGATGCGCAGCGCCTGCTCTTCGCGGAAGGTGGCGCGCACCACGCGGTTGATCTCCTGCGCGCTGGGCAGGTCGTGGCCGAGCGGCTTCTCGAGCACCACGCGCACGTGCGGGCCGTTCAGCCCGGCGGCGCCGAGCTGCTCGCAGATCACCGGGAACAGGTACGGGCTGGTGGCCAGGAACAGCACCACGGTGTCGGCGCCGCGGGCCTCGGTCCACTCGCGCAGGCCGGCGTAGTGCGCCGGCTGCGACAGGTCCATGCGCCGGTAGTGCAGCAGTTCGGCGAAGCGCGCGAACTCCTCGTCGCTGGGCTGCTTGGCCTCGTCCACGCCGTTGAACTTCTCGCGGATGAAGGCGCGGTACTCGGCGTCGCTGCGCTCGTCGCGCGCCACCGCCAGGATGCGCCCGCCTTCGGGCAGCTTGCCGTGGCGGAAGGCCTGGAACAGCGCCGGCATCAGCTTGCGCCAGGTCAGGTCGCCGGTGCCGCCGAACAGGACGAGGTCGAAGGACATGGCCGTACGCCCGGTCGCGCCGAGATGTAATTTAGTTACGGCGGGATGATGCCGTGGTTTCAGGCGCAGGTCAACGCGCCGCCAGCGCCTGCTCGAGGTCCGCGATCAGGTCGTCGGCATGCTCCAGGCCCACCGACAGCCGCAGCAGGTCGGCCGGCACCGGCGAGCCCGCGCCTTCGACGCTGGCGCGGTGCTCGACCAGGCTCTCGGTGCCGCCCAGCGAGGTGGCGCGCTTCCACAGCCGCGGGGGGGCGGCCCCCCCCCCAGCCCCCCCCCCCCCCGCGCCCCGGCCCCCCGCCCGGCCCCCCCCCCGCGGGGGCACCAAGCCCCCCCCCCCGCC
>VFSW01010281.1_pt1 | contig 13273 bp, 15 predicted proteins | sample 5358111 | NCBI WGS metagenome assembly VFSW01 (sample SAMN11554181, study PRJNA540505) | mine drainage metagenome | isolation source: sediment from site ElyBrook_90M | place: USA: Ely Copper Mine, Vershire, VT | collected 2017 | reverse complement strand
GTATTATGATGTCACCCGCCAAGATAGGCGGCGCGCACCTCAGGAGAGTGAAGGATCGTTGTAGAGTCGCCCTCCAGCATGATCCGACCAACCTCTAGGACGTATCCACGATCGGCTAGCTTCAGCGCGGCTCGTGCGTTTTGTTCGACGATCAGGATCGTTACCCCGGTATCGGCAATGCCACGAAGGCTGCGAAAAATACTTTGGATGATGATCGGGGCCAGGCCCAGGCTAGGTTCATCGAGAAGGAGCAGTTTTGGCTTGGCAACAAGAGCTCGCCCGATGGCCAGCATCTGCTGTTCACCGCCTGATAAAGTGCCGGCAAACTGTTCGCGCCGCTCCGCGAGACGCGGAAACATTGTATATGCAGCCTCGATACTTGCTCGGGATTCTTGGGGTGGGCGAGTAAACCCTCCAAGCTTGAGGTTTTCCGCCACAGTCAGCGTGCCGAAGACACGACGCCCTTCTGGTGATTGGGCGATGCCACAGCGGACAATCCGGTCGGCACTCAAGTTTGTAATGTCGCGATCTTCGAAAATAATTTGACCACTGCTTTTCGGAAGTAACCCGGAGATGGCACGCATCAATGTCGTTTTGCCTGCGCCATTTGCGCCAAGAATCGCAACGACTTCACCGGGCTCAACGACGAGCGAGACGCCTTTGAGCGCTTCAATTTGACCGTAGGCGACGCGCAACTCGTTGATCTTTAGCAAACTCATACGTCCTCCTCGTCACTATCGCGCCCCAGATAAGCCTCAATAACATCGGGGTTTGCACGAACTGACGCGGCGTCGCCCTCGGCGATTTTACGCCCAAAATTAATGACAACAATGTGGTCGCTGACCTGCATCACGACATTCATGTCGTGCTCGACCAGCAGGATCGTCACCCCCGTTTCGCGAATGGCATAGATCGTCTCATTAAGTCCGGCCGATTCAGATTCGTTCAAGCCAGCAGCTGGCTCATCCAGAATGATCAGCTTGGGCTGCCCGGCGAGGGTCCGCGCAAGTTCGACGCGCCTTTGCACACCATACGAAAGTGAGGTCGCAGGGGAATCAGCGACACTATCGAGATCAAGGCGCCGCAGAATTTCGTGCGTGCGTGCGGTAAGTTCAGCTTCTTCGCGGCGCTGGGCCGGCAGGGACAAGAGGCCCTGCCACCATTGCTGTCGAGCAGCCAAATGGCAGCCGGCCCGAACGTTTTCGAACACGCTCATATCGCTGAATAATCGGATCGTCTGGAAGGTCCGGCGCAAACCAAGTCCGGCAACGCGCGCAGGCTTCGCGCCGGTGATTTCAATGCCCTGCCACCGGATTATACCGGCTTTCGGCTTGTAGACGCCGGTGATCAAATTAAAGACCGTGGTCTTGCCAGCGCCATTCGGACCGATCAATCCGACGATCTGACCCTCTTCGACGCCGAAACTTAGGTCATCGACTGCGCGCAAACCGCCGAAGCTCATGCCAACGCCATCAAGCTCAAGCAGAGCGGTCATGTGGCAATCCTTTTGCGCGGAAGCAGGCCTTGCGGTCGAAGGACCATGACCGCGATCATCGCAATGCCAAAAACGAAATATCGATATTCCGCGAGCCCTCGGAAGATTTGTGGCACGACGAACATCAGTGCCGTGCCGAACAAAACGCCAGGGATCGATCCCTGACCACCAACAATGACAATCGCAAATAAAGTTACAGACTCGGTAAACAAGAATGATGAAGGACTGACCGTTGAGAGTTGCACCGCAAAGAGCGTGCCGGCTAATCCCGCCAAACCTGCACCTAGGGCGAAAGCCAGGGTTTTCACCTTTCGTGCATCAACGCCGAGCGTGCTAGCCGCAAGTTCGTCTTGTTTGAGGTATCGCAAGGCGCGACCGAATTCACAGCCATCGAGATTGTGCATCAAGAGCAATACAGCGCCGAGCGCAACCCAATCCAGCCAGAACATCGAGCTTTGGCTTTCGAGTTGAAGCCCAAACAGCGTCGGCACACCGATGCCCGTAATGCCGTCCGATCCGCCGGTGATGCCGCCGGGATTATTTTGCATTGCCAGAACAAAAATTGCGTTGAACCCAATGGTCGCAACCAGCAAATAATCGCCGCGCAGCCGGATGAGCGGCGCGGATAGCAGGGCGCCGACGCCCGCAGCCACAAGCATGGCAACCGGAATGGTCAGTAGAATCGGGATATTCAGGGTCGTATTTAGAATGGCGGTCACATAAGCGCCGATGCCAAAATAGACGGCATGCCCCATGTCGAAAATCCCAGCTCGACCGAGAATGATGTCTTCCGAAAGGGCTGTAATCGCATAGATCGCAAAAAATGCCGCGACGGAAACCCAGGAACTGTCCAAGGCGAAAGGCACGGCCAATCCAGCGGCCCAGATCAAGGTGCCTAATTTAGCGCGTCGCATCAAACTTTCTCCGCAACGCGCTCGCCGAGCAAACCAGTCGGCCTGACGAGCAGAATAACGATGAGCAGGCCAAACGTAATCGCATCTTGCCAAGAGCTCGAAACGTACCCTGCTGCGAACGCGTTGAATAGACCGAGCAACACGCCACCGAGCATCGCTCCAGGAATGTTGCCGATGCCGCCGAGGATTGCCGCGATGAAGGCGTAAAGCCCATAGGTCCATCCCATGGTGAAATAAGCCTCCCGGTAGTAGATGCCGATGAATAACCCACCGATCGCGCCGAGTGCCGGCCCAATGACAAATACGCTTGCGATCACTCGATTGACGTTAATTCCCATCAGCCGTGCAGCATCCTGGTCGATTGCCGCGGCACGGATTGCTGTGCCGAAACGTGTGTGGTTAACAAACAGGTAAAGAGCTATCATCAACACGAGCGACGCGAGAATGATCATCACTTGAACGAAGCTAATTGTGGCCCCCGCTAAATGCCAGGTAGTCGCGGGCAGCAGATTAGAGGGGAACACATGGACTTGTGGCCCCCAAATAAGCATGATGCCGTTTTCAATCATCATCGATGCGCCGAGGGCGGAGACAACTGCCGCCAAGCGATCGGCCTTGCGAAGCGGACGATAAGCAATACGTTCGAGTGCAACACCAGCCACAGCGATCACGATGATGGAGACGACAAAGGCAAGCAATAGGAGGCCGGCCCCGGGATGACCGCCGCCGGCCGCACTGGTTAGCGTGGTCAGCCCGATGAAGGCCCCAAGAATGCAAAGATCGCCATGGGCGAAGTTAATAAGACGCATAACGCCATAAACCATGGTGTAGCCCAGCGCGATCAGCGCGAAGATGCCACCAACGGTCAATCCGTTAATGAGTTGCTGAATAAACGTGCCCATGGCGCTGATAGATTAATCGTTCTTCGGTGCGGGATAGCGGATTTTATAGCTGCCGTCTTTCTGAACAGCGAAAGCAACAAACGGACTACCTGTACGCTCGCCTTTAGCACTCCAAGCGAAGGTGCCGGTGAGACCTTGGAACGATTTCATACTATGAAGGTAGGCCTCCAATTTCGCCGGTTTGACCGATTTCGTAGCGGCAATTGCCTGCATCACCGCCCGCATACCATCGGCATTGGTGAGCGTAAAAACGGAAGGAGGTAAAGCGCCGTATTTCGCCTTGTAAGTGGCAACGAATTGCTTGGCGACCGGATAAGGCAGGTCGGCAGGAGCCGGCACATTGACAATGATCGACCCGGCTGCGGCCGATCCAGCGATTTTGGCGAAAGCCACGTTCTGGTTAGCGTCACCGCCAACGAACGCAGCCTTCATACCCAACTGCACCATTTGTGCGCGAATCAGACCGCCGTCCGAATAATATCCTGAAAAATACAGAACATCGGGATGCATCGACTTCAACTTAGTCAGCACTGGCGAAAAATTCTGTGACCCGGCGTTGATAAAAGATTTATCAACAACACTGCCGTGATCGACTTTGATATCCCGCACCACAGCACCGGCGAGGCCAGTCGCGAAGCTTGAGTGATCGGTCAAAACGGCAATTTTCTTGAAATGCCGCACATCGACAAGGTAATGGGCCGTGAATTTCGCCTCCGCCGAATTTGGTGCGGCGTTGCCAAACCAGGTCTTGTAGCCGCGCTTGAGCAATTCATTGCTGGTGCCGTCCGATGTCTGAATCACGTTAGCGCGGGCATAAATTGGCTCGGCAGCCAATGCAGCGCCGCTGGTATAAGAGCCTATTACCGCAACAACGTGATCATTGACGAGCTGGCGCGCGCAAATGGCCGCCTGCGCTGCTTGCCCTTGATCATCACATACTTTGATCTCGATCTTACGGCCTAATAGTCCGCCCTTGGCGTTCTGCATCGCTGCGAGCAATTTTACAGCCCGCTCTATCCCCTGGCCTTCATCGGCATAAGTTCCCGTAATAGGCGCTTGTACCCCAATTTTGATCGGCCCGGACGCGGCATAGGCCGAGGGGGCCAACGCCATCCCCAAAGTCGCGCAGACGGCTAAGACTATCTTCGAACATTCCTGATGTTTTTTCATCGTTTTCTCCCTTATTAAAGAGCGCTGTTTCACATTGATCAGGCTCCACTTTGGCGACAAATTCATGGACATTGGCCGTTTACAGCCAAGCAAACGCCGATGAACAACAGCTGGAGGTCCTGTGAAGATCGGCGCGAAGAGATGTTAAATTAGTAAAAATCCGGAAATTTCGCAAGAACAATTCGTCCTTTTTTGTTGCCAAAAATGGCAATATAAGCTTATTTTCAGGAAATTTCCAGGAAAATCGACTATGAAAATTACTTTTGGAAGCAAACTTGATCGATTTGACCTCAAAATTTTGGACATTGTAGCACAGGATGGTCGCATCACTCTGACCGACCTTGCCGAGAGGGTTGGATTATCGAAAACGCCTTGCCAAGCGCGTTTCCGACAACTCATGGCAGATGGCTTTATCGAGGGATTTCGTGCCGTTCTGAATCCCGTTAAACTTGGATTGAGCCATATTGCATTTGTCGAAGTCAAGTTAAGCAGCACCAACGATCAAGCTCTTCGACGTTTTAATGAGGAGATAAAGAAAATAAACGAAGTAGAAGAGTGTCACATGATTGCAGGACGCTACGATTATCTGGTTAAAGTAAGAACCACGGATATTGCAAGTTATCGTCGGGTTCTTGGAGAATGCATATCAAGCATTCCCAACGTTGCAAGCACATCAACAAGCGTTGTTATGGAGCCAATCAAAGAGGCCGGCGGCTCCAAGGAAATTTGACACGTTGAATCGGGTTATCGGCCGTTTGCAGGATGGATCGGCGCGCGATTGTCGCTTGTGCGAGGTGTTGGTGCATGAATACGGCATTGCCAGGTTGACGAGGGCAGCGGGTGTCCGTCGCGATTTCGAATGCGGCCGCTCCGAGGGTCGCCCACCCGCGCCGTCGCCCAACAGCCTGACAACTCCGGCCAATCGGGCTGTCCGGCGGGCGAATGGGGTTGCAAGCCTCGGAAGCCGCCCGGCAAAAAACCGGCGATCGCACTGGTGGTTCCGGCATCGCCAGCGGGTCGACCAGCCTGGATATTCATCAGCTTTCCCTGAGCGGACAGATCCCGTAGCATCCGTATATAGGAACTGTGAAGCGAACTCGATTGCGTGCCACACACAGGACAGCAGGCATGGCCCGGTTCCCGTTCAGCATCACAACGATCGACCGAGACGATCCAGGCAAGTTCCCCCGATGCATCGGCGGTGACGGTCATATCCGTCGCGGGCACCCAGGATGCCAATGTTTTCATCCCGCTTGCTGTCGCCTATCGACGTTCGACGCAAGCTCGCCACTTTACACCGGGCTTGAAGCAGAGCCTAATTTTCGGCTTAGCGTGGGATTTTGGACAAATCGTGCAGCGAACCTACCGGGTTATATCACATCGCCAACAACACTCATTTTTGAGAACCCGGTTTAGCGCGACTGCGCCACGTCGATTTCCAGCAGCATCCGCACATAGCGCGTATACGGGACGCCATTGGCTTTGGCCTTAGCCTTCAGTGCTGCCAGCAGCGATGCTGGCAGGCGCATGTTCAATGCTGCCGACTTTGGTTCGATCTCGAAGCGCATGGGCTTGAAGCCGGAAAGATCATATTGCGACAATTCGGCGTTGGCAACGAACGCCTCAGCGACCTCGTCGCTGTGCAGCGAGGGCATCTGCCTAGATTTGGTTTTCATAGTGATCGACCTCCTTCTGATGCATGAAGCGGGCACTGATGGGGCGAAGCTTGGTCTGACTATCGATCTCCAGGCGGATAAACACCAGAAAGACGTAGCGCCCGACCGACGTCTTCCCGATGGCCCGCATACGCGGTTCATCGGGGTTAGAATCGGCCATAACCGCTGGCTTGCCCAGCAACACTTGCTCGATCTCTTCCTGGGATACGCCATGCTTACCGCATTTCGGCCAGTTGCAGCTATCCCAGTCAAATCCCGCTATCTTCACGGCGCAGTGTATACTCGTTTGTAAAGACAAATGCAATGTAAATTGATAGAGGCAGGCATGTGCCGCACTGATTGGCACAAATCGTGGGCACAGGGCTACGATTGCAAGTCGACACATATCGAATAGACCGCTCGAGTTGGTCCGGAAATCTGTCGCACGCGGCCAACACAAAAAAATCAGGCAAGGCCAGGAAGCAGGATTTTTAAGCCATTGACGACCATACCCACAGCGATGGCGGCAAGGATCATTCCCATCAAACGCGTCATGATGACGCGCATTCGGGCCGAAAGTAGCTTGCCGATGGCGGCGGCGAAATAGAGCGCTACGAAGAGGGCAACAATCAGCACTGCTACGATCAAGGCGAAGGCTGCATAGTCGCCGACGCTGCGGGCTTGAGCCATATAGATAATCAGGGTGGCGATAGTGCCGGGGCCAACGATGAGGGGAAAGGTCATTGGGTAGAACGCGATGTTGTCATCCTCGTTATCTGGTCCTGGATCGGACTTCTTTTCGTGATCGCCGCGCTCATGGGCGGTGATCTGATGGCCGTTGAGCATGGAGAAGGCAATGCCGAGCAGGACAAGTCCGCCGGCGACACGGAAGGCGCTCACCGAAATCCCAAAAAAACCGAGGATGACATTGCCTGCCAGCGAGATGACCACGCACATGACCGCTGTATAGGTGACTACCTGAAGCGCGATCTTACGCTGCTCAGCGACGGTGTTGTCGGCGGTCATGGCGAGGAAGAACGGTAGGTTGATGAAGGGGTTCATGATGGCGAAGAGCGCGCCCAAAAATGTGGCGGCAAATGCTATGCTCATTGCTCTGGTCTCCCCTGAGAGGGCGGCTCTCCGTGGTTGAGCCGATTTGAGGGTTGAATATGTGGTGGGATGATCGTCACCCCGTTTCAGACCCGATTCGCCCGGCCCAAGGTCAGGGTCAACGGATTGGCGCGTGGAAGTAGCCTTGGGCGGCGTCTGCAGCAGGGTGAACATGACGAGGTCAGGCGTCGATATCAAGATGCATCGCAGCCATTTCATTGGGTTAGTTGATCGTCCCTATATTGGCACAGTTGATGCCGTTGGGCCGTCCACCCCAGCACATCCGACGCACTGCATGCGGCAGGGCCTCCCTGGTCGGGCCGGATCAGAGCTTGGACTGATTTTCGCCGCGTGCCCATCCAACACCCCAGGACACGTCGCTCAAGGATTCAAAGGTAGGTTTGGCGAATAAATATTGAGCTGGATATCGCGCGAGCGAACTGCAAATTAGTGTTCACCGGGTTTTTTAACGCTTTAAGCAGTCGCATGAAACGCCTGACTATTTTTTGAGTGAGGCGATATGTATCAACCGGTTCGCATTTTGCGCGCCCGCCTGCCCCATTTTGCCATCGATAAAGCGCGCTCGCTTGATTCGTATGATTCTGTCGAGGGTGATCCGTTCTGGTTGCGTCCTGATGAGACGACTATGCCGAACCCGCCGAGCTATAAAGGTGGCAAGATCGTTCCCGTTGGCACGCCGGGCAGCGTCAAACCTGATTATTTATCACACGATGCGGGTCAGGCTTATTTCGTGCACAAAGTTGAGCCGGATCAGTGATCGCGGAGGGTTGTGACGGGTGGGGGCCGTGGGCGGCGATTATGGGCGTGCGGTGCCGATGCGCGCTGGGGAAATGTCCCTAATTAGGGAAGAGAATAGCCGGATATGGACCTTGATATGCTGCATCCCCTCACTGCTTTTCCCCCTACGCGTGCGGCGGCGCTGGACCGGCTGGGCCGTTTTGCGCCGAAAGCGGGGGGCGCGTATGATGCGGGGCGCAATACTGATCCTGGACCTGATCAGCCCTGTGCGGTCTCGAAGCTCTCGCCCTATTTGCGCCGCCGCTTGATCACTGAGGCTGAAGTCACGGCTCTTGTGCTCGACCATCATAGCGCGCAGGCGGCGGAGAAATTTCTCCAGGAGGTGCTGTGGCGGACCTATTGGAAAGGTTGGCTGGAGATGCGCCCGGGCGTTTGGAACCGCTTTCTGCAGGAACGCGCAGCACAACGCGATCGCTGGGCGGGTTCGATGGATATGCAGGACGCCGAACAGGGGCGCACCGGCATCGAAGGGTTTGATGATTGGGCGCGCGAATTGGTGGCGACCGGCTATTTGCATAATCATGCTCGCATGTGGTTCGCGTCGATCTGGATTTTTACCTTGCGCTTGCCTTGGGTGCTCGGGGCTGATTTTTTTCTCCGCCATCTGCTCGATGCGGACCCGGCCAGCAATACGCTGTCCTGGCGTTGGGTGGCTGGCTTGCAAACCCGTGGCAAAACCTATTTGGCCACGACCGAGAATATCGCCCGCTATACCAAGGGACGCTTTGCCCCGGCCGGGCTGGCCCCCATGGCTGAGCCTTTGATGGAACCGCCGTTGGAGGCGCCGCGCCCGCTACCCGACGCTGAGAGCCGGATGCCCGATGAGCCGACCTTGCTGCTGATCACCGATGAGGATTTGCACCCGGAATCGATGTTTCCGGCGCGAGCGAATTTGAGCGCGGCGCTGATCGCGAGCGACCCTGACCTGCATGAGGGCCCGCTGTCTGGCGCATTTGCCGGCCAAGCCGCCGAGGATACGGCTGCGCGCGTGGCTGACTATTTTGGGATCGAGGTGCAGCGCACCGCTCGGCTCGATGCTGACAGTGTGATGAGGGCTGCTGACGCCGCGCATGTGCGCCAGATCATCACGCCCTATGCGCCGGTTGGCCCGGTGGCTTCAGCTTTGAGCGCACTCACCGCACCGCTCGCGGCTGCTGGCATGTCGCTGCGCACGCATCGGCGCTCCTGGGACGCGCAATTTTGGCCCTGCGCCGATAAGGGGTTTTTCCCGTTCAAAGAGCGGATTCCAGCGGGGTTGCGCACCTGCGGGTTGATTTGAACGCGATGCTCAATATCGTTTGGTTCAAGCGCGATTTGCGGATTACCGATCATGAGCCGTTGGTGCGCGCGTGCGCGGCGGGGCCGGTTTTGCCGCTTTATATCGTGGAACCCGGCTTATGGGCGCAACCTGACGCCTCTGCCCGCCAATGGGCGTTTGCCGCCGAGTGCCTCGGCGCGTTGCAGCACGACCTCGCGGTACGCGGGCAGAGGCTCGCGATCATGGTGGGTGAGGCGGTGGCGATTTTCCGGGCGCTGCATCAGGCGCATGGCATCAGCGCGATTTGGAGCCATATGGAAACCGGCAATGGCTGGACCTATGACCGCGATCGTGCCGTTGGGGCATGGGCGCGCGAGGCAGGCGTTGCGTGGCACGAATTCCAGCAATTCGGGGTGATAAGGCGGCTGCGATCCCGCGATGGCTGGGCGCGGCGCTGGGACCAGATGATGGCGAAGCCGCTGATACCAGCGCCTTCCGATATTCAGCCGCTGCCCGCCTCAGGCGGGCCATCGCTGCCCACCGATATCCCCACGGCGCAGACGATAGGCCTGCGCGCCGACCCCTGCCCTGGCCGTCAGCCAGGCGGGCGCAGCGCGGGGCTTGCCGTGCTCGATCAGTTTCTGGCGGTCCGGGGGCGTGATTATCGCTGGCGCATGTCGAGCCCGGTGACCGCGTTCGAGGCGAGCTCCCGCTTATCGCCCTATCTGAGCTGGGGGGCTTTATCGATGCGTGAGGTCGCCCAGGCGACGGCTGCACGTTTGCGCAACCTGCCGATGACCGACCCGGATGCCCAACGCTGGCGCGCTTCGCTGATATCCTTTGCGGGGCGGCAACATTGGCATTGTCATTTCATGCAAAAACTCGAAGACGAGCCCCGCCTCGAATTCGAAAATTTGCATCGGGCCTATGATGGCTTGCGACCTGCACAGGCCGATCAAGCCGCTCTCGCGGCTTGGTGCGCTGGCACCACCGGCTTTCCGTTCATCGATGCCTGTATGCGCGCGCTCGATCATTTTGGTTGGCTCAATTTCCGTATGCGCGCCATGCTGACCTCGTTTGCCAGCTATCATTTATGGCTGCCGTGGCGGATGAGCGGGCTGCATCTGGCGCGCCAATTCGTTGATTACGAGCCGGGGATCCATTGGCCGCAAATCCAGATGCAATCGGGCACCACCGGTATCAATACGATGCGGGTTTATAATCCGGTGAAGCAGGGGCTCGATCATGACCCGACCGGGCAGTTCGTGCGCCGCTTCGTTCCTGAATTACGCGGCGTGCCGGACGCTTATATCCATCAACCCTGGCTTTGGCCGGCGGCTGCATCGCTCGGCTACCCGCCGCCGATCATCGATCACGAAGCCGCCGCCCGCGCGGCCCGCGCAGCCCTGCACGCGGTGCGGGTCGGGTCCGATCATCAGGCACAGGCGGCGAAAATTGCCGACCGGCATGGCAGCCGCAAAGCGGGCATCCCGATGACCGGACGCAAGCGCGGGGGACCGGCAAAGCCGGGTAAGCGCGGTTCGCCGGTTCGGCCGGGTAAGCAAGGTGACAGCAATCAGCTCAGCTTTGATCTTTGATTGGGCTCCACGCACGATCATTGCGCGTGAGATTGGCGCTCACGGCTCGAGGATAATTTTTGCTGCGGCCAAATCACCGCGATCGAGTGTTTGAAACGCGTGCGATCCCGCGGCCAAGGGCATGCGCTGCACCCAACCGAGACCGCCGAAACCGCGCTGCGCCAGAGTGGTTACCACGTCGCGGAAATCGGCGTCGGTGTAGCAATAGCTGCCGCGAACGGTGATTTCCTGGAGGGTGATGCGGCGCAAATCAAATCCGTCATGGCCGGGTAGCAGGCCGATATGGATGATGTGTCCGCCGGGTTTGACAAGGCGTGTGGCGGCGCGCCGTGTGGCGGTTGCGCCCACCGCATCGACCACGAAATCAACCGAGGACGTTGGCGGTTCCTCGGTGGTGCCGGGTTCATACACGCGGGCGAAACCCTCGGCATGGACGGTTTGGCGCCGTTGGATGCTGGGTTCGCCGAGCCAGATATCGTGCGCGCCGAAGCGCCGCAGAGCCAGCGCCGCGCCGAGCCCGATCGCTCCGCCCCCCAACACCACACAGCGCGATGCGGGCACGGGACGATCGAGCCCCTCGACGCCGATCCGCACGGCATGCCAAGACACCGCGAGCGGTTCGACCAAGGCGGCGGTGGCAAAATCCATATCATCGGGGATGGGGTGTCAAATCGCGTCCAAACGCGACCCCCTTTTCGCGTCCAATTTCGACCCCTTTGGGCGTTAGAAACAGCGTTAGCGGCGGGGGCTTATCCACGTAGTGCATAGGGGGGACCCGCGCGCTGCGGAGTGCCCGACGAGAGGCTGACGCAGCGGCGCGCGGGGGGTTCCTGTGCACCCACGTGGATAAGCCGGGTGGGGGTCTGGGGGAGGGTTTTGGTGATCAGCTTCGGTTTTTGAAGCGCCAGCTTTCATTACCGGTCTCGATGATATCGCAATGGTGGGTCAGGCGATCCAACATGGCGGTTGTCATTTTGGCGTCGCCAAAGATTTTCGGCCATTCGGCAAAGGCGAGATTGGTTGTGATAAGCAGCGAGGTGTTTTCGTAGAGTTTGCTGATCAGGTGGAACAGCAGTTGCCCGGCGGTCTGGCTGAACGGCATATAGCCAAGTTCATCGATGACGATCAGATCGTGGCGGAGAAGCTTTTCGACCAGACACCCGCTCCGACCGGCGGCCTTCTCCTGCTCGAGCTGATTGACCAGATCAACAAGGTTGTAGAACCGGCCTCGCGCTCTGGCCCTGATGACCGTGGCTGCGATTGCGATGCAGAGATGCGTCTTTCCGGTGCCGGTTCCGCCGACAAAAATTGCGTTCCGCCTTGCATCGAGGAAGCTGCCGGTAGCCAATTCACGCACAAGCCCCTCATCGACCGGCGTGCCCTTGAAGGTAAAGCTGTCGAAGTCCTTGAGTCCGGGGAATTTCGCACTACTGATCCGGTAGCTGACCGATCGTGCCTGGCGGAAGACCCGTTCAGCGCGGATCAGGCTGGCGATCAGATCGTAGAACTCGTCGCGTCGTGACACACCTTTGCCGGCGATCTCGTCAAAGCTCGCGCGCATGCCGTGCAGCTTGAGCTCGGCCATCGCCTGGAGAATATCATGGCGTTCCATCAGGCGGCACGCCTGAGGCTGTCATAGCGCGCACAATCGGCCTTCGGTTCGACCTTCAGGCGCAGCCCGTCCGGAATGGTCATACTCGGCGGTGTGAGGGGCTGAAGCTGGCGGGCCAAAACGGCAAGGATCACGTCACTGCTGGCAATGCCTGCTTCGAGCGCCTCTGCGCAGGCCGCCTCGACTGCGACAAGACCGTGATCCAACACCGCGCTGAGGATCTTGACGAATTGTCGATCAGCATCGGCGTGAGGTTTCAGCTTTGCCCGAGCAGCCGCAAGGCCCGGTGGCAGATCCCAATCCTTGAACGGCGCACCATTCCTCAAGGCGCCAGGCTTCCTCACCAGGATGGGCAGATAATGCCAAGGGTTGTAGATCACCTTACTACGCCTGAAGTCGCGCGGATGCTCGGCAACGATACCCTCATCCAGGAGCACGACGATACGCTCGGCATGCGAGCGGACCTGCACCATCCGCCCAGCGGCACGCGCATCAACACTGTAGCGATTATGATCCGCCATAATCAGGCAGGTCGTACTGGCGCGGACCACCTTCTCGGCAAAACCGTCATAGGGGCCGCGCGATACCACCAAGCTGGCCTGCTCGGCCTGGAACACCTCCCAAATTGTTCGACCCGTGAGTTCAGGGTGTTCCATCCGTTTCGCATAGGCGATGCATTCATCAATCAACCAGTTATTGAGCTCGGCAAGGCTGCTGACCCGCGGCTTGGGCAAGAATAA
>VFSW01010280.1_pt1 | contig 13273 bp, 11 predicted proteins | sample 5358111 | NCBI WGS metagenome assembly VFSW01 (sample SAMN11554181, study PRJNA540505) | mine drainage metagenome | isolation source: sediment from site ElyBrook_90M | place: USA: Ely Copper Mine, Vershire, VT | collected 2017 | reverse complement strand
ATGCCCTGCCCGTCCAGCGCTTGCGCTGGCAGGACGGGCAATGGCATCAATGGGGAGTCGCAGTGACGGAAGAGGTCTGGCATTGGCAAACCCGCCCCCTGTCCGCAGGTTCCCCGCTCCTCGAGGGGATGCCGGCCATGACCGGCTACCCCGAACCCTATGACACTGAAGTTGCTTTGGCCGCAGAGGGATTGATGGCCTTGCTGGGTCAGACCTTGAAAGCCGGCCGGGCTTTTTTCATCGATTACGGTTTCCCGGCGCGCGAATTCATCCATCCCCAGCGCAGCGGCGGTACCTTGATGTGTCACTACCGGCACCATGCCCACGGCGATCCTTTTCTTTACCCCGGACTTCAGGACATCACGGCCCATGTGGACTTTACCCGGATGGCCCGGGCGGCCCGCCGGGCAGGCCTGCAACCCGAAACCTGGCAGACGCAGGCGGCCTGGTTGATCGAGGAAGGGATTCTCCATGAACTGGAAAAAGTACACGGAGAGGCCGGTACCGACTATCGTGCCGTCAGTGCGGTCCAAAAACTCCTGAGTCCGGCAGAAATGGGCGAATTATTCAAGGTGTTGGTGCTGGGTCGGGGGAGCCCCGAAAACGAGTCGGTATCGACTCTCCTGGGACTGTGAAGCGGCACGACATCCCACCCGAAGAAAGGATGAGACGCCCCCCTTTCAAGCCAGGTGCAGGCGTTCCCAGATGACCGAGGTCAGCCCGGCGCTGTTCATGGTGTAAAAGTGCAGGCCGGGTGCGCCGCCCTCCAGCAACCGGTCGCATAAGTGAGTCACCACTTCCAGGCCAAAGGCCTTGATGGAAGCGCTGTCATCCCCATAGCCCTGCATTTTCTGGCGGATCCAGCGCGGAATTTCAGCGCCACAGGCCTCGGAAAAGCGGCTCAATTGCGAGAAATTGGCGATGGGCATGATCCCCGGCACAATCGGCACGGTGATCCCCGCAGCATCACAGTCCTCCACAAAACTGAAGTAAGCATCCGGGTTGTAAAAATACTGGGTGATGGCTGAATCAGCCCCCGCCTCGATTTTTTCCTGAAAGTGGCGAATGCCTTCCTGCGCCGAACGTGCCTGGGGATGCACCTCGGGATAAGCGGCCACTTCGATGAAAAAGTGGTCTCCCGTTTCTTCCCGGACGAAACGCACCAGGTCGCTGGCGTAACGAAATTCGCCCCCGCCCAGGGTGCCGGAGGGCAAGTCCCCGCGCAAGGCCACCAGATGGCGAATACCGTGGTGGCGGTATTGTGCCAGGACCTGGCGCAAGCTGTCCCGGGTCGCGCCGATACAGGACAGGTGAGGCGCCGCAGGATATCCGTCCTGCTGGATCTCCACCACGGTTTCCAGGGTACGGTCCTGAGTGGTCCCCCCTGCCCCATAGGTCACGGAAAAAAAGGCCGGATTGAGTTGCGCCAGCTGGCGCCGGGTGTGGCGAAGTTTTTCCACCCCCTCGGGGGTCTTGGGGGGGAAAAACTCAAAGCTGAACACCCGCTCGTGAGGTGCGTGATTCATGGATTCAATACCGGTAATGCTCGGGTTTGTAGGGGCCTGTGACGGGCAGGTTGAGGTATTCGGCCTGCTTTTCCGTCAACGGGGTGAGGTGTACACCGATGCGCTTCAAATGCAGGCGAGCCACCTTCTCATCCAGCGCCTTGGGGAGGATGTACACGCCCACCGGATAGTTGCCGTGGTTGTTCCACAACTCGATCTGGGCCATCACCTGGTTGGTGAAGGAAGCCGACATCACAAAACTCGGATGCCCCGTTGCACAGCCCAGATTGACCAGACGTCCTTCTGCCAGCACGATCAGACGCTTGCCATCGGGAAAGACGACATGATCCACCTGCGGCTTGATGTTGTCCCAATGGTATTTGCGCAGGGAAGCAATGTCGATTTCCGAATCGAAATGCCCGATATTGCATACGATGGCGTCATTTTTCATCACCTGCATGTGGGCGTGGGTGATGACCTCCACGTTACCGGTTGCCGTGACGAAGATATCGCCCAAAGCCGCCACTTCGTCCATGTTCACCACCCGATACCCCTCCATGGCCGCCTGCAGGGCACAAATGGGATCGATTTCCGTCACCCACACCGTGGCCCCCAACCCGCGAAAAGCCTGGGCACACCCCTTGCCCACATCGCCATACCCGGCCACCACCGCCACCTTTCCGGCAATCATCACATCGGTCGCCCGCTTGATCCCATCCATCAGGGATTCACGACACCCGTACAAGTTGTCGAATTTGGACTTGGTGACCGAATCGTTGATATTGAACGCCGGACACTTCAATTCTCCGCGCTTCAGCATCTCGTTCAAACGATGCACGCCGGTGGTGGTTTCTTCGGAAATGCCCCGGATGGATTCGAGCAGGTGAGGATATTTGTCGTGCATCACCAGAGTCAGATCCCCCCCGTCGTCCAGAATCATGTTGGGCAACCAGTTGTCCGGCCCGAAGATGGTTTTTTCGATGCACCACCAGAACTCCTCCTCCGTTTCTCCCTTCCAGGCAAACACCGGAACCCCCGTGGCGGCAATGGCCGCCGCCGCCTGGTCCTGGGTGGAAAAAATATTACAGGAACTCCAGCGGACTTCTGCCCCCAGAGCCACCAGTGTCTCGATCAAGACGGCGGTCTGGATGGTCATGTGCAAACAACCGGCGATTCGTGCCCCCCGCAACGGCTGGCGTTCGGCATATTCTGCACGCAGGGCCATGAGGCCCGGCATTTCATTCTCGGCGATCTGGATTTCCTTGCGGCCCCATGCCGCCAACGTCATATCGGCAACCTTGAAGTCACCGGCCAAAGTCTGTGGAATCGCGTTCATGGAAATTCTCCCTTCGTTCATTTAGTGTATTGGCTCGTTCCGGACTCAGGCGTCTGCCTGCAGGGCCTGGACGCGATCGCGCATTTCCCAGGTAAATTCCGGTTCTTCCCGTCCAAAGTGGCCATAAGCCGCCGTCTTGCTGTAAATGGGACGGAGCAGGTCGAGGGACTGGATGATGCCCTTGGGGCGCAGATCGAAGTGCCGTTCGACCAGTTGAGCCAGTTTCTCGTCGGGAAGTTTCCCGGTTCCAAACGTATTGACCATCAGGCTGACCGGACGGGCAACCCCGATGGCATAAGCCACCTGTACCTCGCAGCGGCGTGCCAATCCGGCAGCCACCACGTTCTTGGCCACATGGCGCATGGCGTAGGCCGCAGAACGATCCACCTTGGAAGGGTCTTTGCCCGAAAATGCCCCCCCGCCGTGACGGGCTGCGCCACCGTAAGTATCCACGATGATCTTGCGCCCGGTAAGACCGCAGTCCCCCATGGGCCCCCCGATCACGAAGCGACCGGTGGGATTGACCAGATAACGGGTGTTGGGGCCCAGCAGGTGAGCGGGCAGGACTGGCTTGATGATCTCTTCGATCACTGCTTCAGTGAGTTGCTGGTGCGAGATTTCGGGATGATGCTGGGTCGACAGGACCACCGTCTCGATCCGTGCGGGTTGCCCGTCGACATAGCGAACGCTCACCTGCGACTTGGCATCCGGCCGCAAAAAGGGCATCCGTCCATCCTTGCGCAATTCGGACTGGCGCTGCACCAGACGATGGGACAGATGAATGGGCAGAGGCATGAGCGTGTCGGTTTCATCACAGGCATAACCGAACATCAGCCCCTGATCACCCGCCCCCTGATCGAGGTCGAGTCCGCTCCCTTCGTCCACCCCTTGGGCAATGTCCGGGCTTTGCCGATTGAGGGCCGTCAATACCGCACAGGTCTGATAATCAAATCCGATCTCGGAACTGTTGTAGCCGATGCGCCGCACCACGTCCCGCGCCACATCGATGTAGTTGATCTGCGCCTTGGTGGTGATTTCACCAGAAATGACGATGAGGCCGGTACTGGTCAAAGTTTCACAGGCCACCCGTGCATGCGGATCCTGCGTTAGAATGGCATCCAGAACCCCGTCAGAGATCTGATCGGCCACCTTGTCCGGATGCCCCTCGGATACCGACTCCGAAGAGAAAATATACTCACTCATGGCAAACCCTGCCCTTTATCAAAAATTGGAAAAGTACTGCAGCCGGGAATTGTACCAGCAATCCCGTTAGCGCCATGATGCGCCTGATTTTTTTCCCTCTTTGGTTACTCCACTGGCTCCCCCTCGGGGCCCTGTGGCTACCCGGTCGCCTGCTCGGCGCCCTGGCCTTCGTCCTCGCCCGCGAACGGCGCCGCGTCACCCTCATCAACCTGACGCTGTGCTTTCCCCAGTGGAGCGAGGCCCAGCGCCGCGAAGTGGCTCTCCGTCATTTTCAGGGATTCGTGACCAGCGCCCTGGCCCTCGGGATCGCCTGGTTCGCTTCTGAACGGCGTCTGCGCACCATGATTCACTTTCAGGGCCTGGAACAGGTGCGCGATGCTCAAACGAAGGGGCCGGTCATCCTGCTCACGCCCCATTTCTTCGGGGTAGACACCATCGGCCCCTTCCTGACCCTGGATTTCGACGTCATCACCATCAACTCGAAAATCAAGCATCCCACCCTCGACACCTTGATCCGTGAACGCCGACTGCGTTGGGGAAAAGGTCTGATCTTTGCCCGCCAGGACAGTTTGCGCAGCGTATTGCGGGCATTCAAACCGGGTTGGCTGCTCTATTACCTGCCGGATCAGGACTTTGGCCCCAAGGATTCGCTTTTTGTGGATTTTTTCAAGGTCAAGGCCGCCACCGTCCCAGCCCTGGCCCGGATGAGCAAACTGGCCAAAGCATCGGTCGTTCCCTGCGTCGTCCATCTCGATTTCAAGGCAGGACGGTTTGAAGTCACTTTCTTCCCCGCCTGGGAGCATTTCCCCAGCGGCGACGATGCGGCGGATACCCGGCGCATGAACCACTTCATCGAGGAGCGCATCCTCGAACAACCCGCCAATTACCTGTGGTCGCACAAACGGTTCAAGACCCGGCCGCCCGGAGAAGCGTCGCCCTATGACAGGCATCCACCGCCCCAATCTACCCAGTGAGCCAGAAAAAGCGTAGCATTTCACCTTCGACATCACCCGATACGGGGACCATGGGGATACTTCCTTTCACCAAAATGCAGGGCCTGGGCAACGACTTCATCGTACTCGACGGGGTACGCGCCTCTCTCGCCCTGACCCCGATTCAACTGCGCTGGTTGGCCGATCGCCACTTTGGCGTAGGCTGTGACCAGATTCTATGGGTAGAGCCGGCACAGGATGCGACGAACGACTTTCGTTACCGGATTTTCAACCGCGACGGCGGAGAGGTCGCCAACTGTGGCAATGGGGTTCGTTGCTTCGCCCGTTATGTCCATGACCAGAACCTGACCCAGCGCACCCACCTGCGGGTCGAGACCCAGGCGGGCGTGCTTGAACCCGAGTTGCTGCCGAACGGCGACGTGCGGGTCAACATGGGCGAACCCCTCTTCGATCCTGACCGCATTCCCTTTCTGGCCCCCGCCCTCCAACCCACCTATGAACTGGCCCTCGGACAACAGGTGACCCGCACTTTTTCCGTACTCTCCATGGGCAATCCCCATGCGGTACAGGTGGTCGAACAGATCACCCACGCCCCCGTCGACACGGAGGGCCCATTGATCGAGCATCACCCCCTGTTTCCCGAACGGGTCAATGCCGGATTCATGGAAATCGCGGATCGCACCCACATCCATCTCCGTGTTCATGAACGCGGTGCCGGGGAAACCCTGGCCTGCGGCACGGGTGCCTGTGCCGCTGTCGTGGCAGGTCGACGCCTGGGGCGACTGGACCCGCTGGTGCACGTCACGACCCACGGCGGAGAACTGCTCATCGAATGGCAGGGCGCCGGACATCCCGTATGGATGACCGGCCCTGCGGTCACCGTCTACACCGGGATCGTCCACATCCCGAACATCGAGGAACTTACCCATGCTGGACGCTGAAGTCGTTGCCTCCTGGCTCAAGGACAACCCGGAATTTTTCGTGTTGCACGGAGCCGTCTTGAATGAAATCCAGATTCCACACCCGCACGGCACCCATACCGTTTCCCTGAGCGAACGCCAGTTGCTGACCCTGCGCGACAAGAACCGCACGCTGGAACAGCGCCTGTCCGAATTGATCGGCTATGCCGAAACCAATGACAACATCAGCGGCAAGGTTCACCAACTGGCCGTGCGATTGCTGGTTCAGCGCACCCTGAAGGGCGTTCTCGACACCATCCAGCACCAGATGCTGCATCATTTTGGAATTCCCCATGTCACCCTGCGCCTCTGGGGGATCCGGAGCGGCCCCCTGGAGCATCCGGCCTTCCAGCCCGTGGCGGAGGTCCAGAAAGAAGCCATCGCCCATGTGGAAACCCCGCGCTGCGGACACCACACGCCCGTACAATGCGACCAGTGGTTCGGCGAACTGGCGCCCAGCCTGAAATCCTTTGCCCTGTTGCCCCTGCGGGACAGTGAAACCTTTGGCGCCCTGCTGCTGGCCTCGCCCGACGAAAACCGTTTTTACCCGGACATGGGCATTTTCTACCTGCAGCGCATCACTGACCTGATCAGTACCTCCCTGCGCGCCCATGAATCTTCCTGATTCCCAGGCCCTGATCCGCGCCTATCTCGATCAACTGCGTTTCGAACGGGGCTTGTCCCCGCGCACGATCTCCAGTTACCGGCGCGACCTGGACCAGTTGGTGGCTGCCTGCGCGGATCTTACCCAGGTGACCGCGCAGCACATCCGTCGCCTCCTGGGAAAATTACATGGACAGGGGCTGTCTGGTCGCAGCCTGGCCCGCAGTCTGTCGGCCTGGCGCGGCTTTTTTGACTATCTGGCAAAATTTCATCAGGCCGCCCTCAACCCCTGTCATGGGGTGCCCGCCCCCAAGTCACCGCGCGCCTTGCCCCATGCCCTTTCTCCGGACCAGGCCAGCAGATTGATGAATGTCCCGGGGGACCGCATGCTGGATGAACGGGACCGGGCCCTGCTGGAATTGTTCTACTCCTCCGGCCTGCGTCTGGCGGAACTGGCCCATCTGCGCGTACAGGACCTGAATCTCAGCGAGGGCCTGGTGCGGGTACTGGGAAAAGGGCATAAATTCCGCATCGTCCCCGTGGGTCAAAAGGCCCGGGAAGCCCTGGCGCTCTGGCTGGACCATCACCCCCTGCGGCCCCTGACGCCGGAGACCCCCCTGTTCGTCAGTATCCGCGGTTCGGCCCTGAGCATGCGCGCCATCGAAGCGCGCGTGGCCCTGCGCACCCGCCAACAGGGTCTGGACGACCAGGTCCATCCCCATGTCCTGCGCCACTCCTTTGCTTCCCACCTGCTCCAGTCCAGCGGCGACCTGCGCGCCGTACAGGAGTTGCTGGGACACGCCCATATCACGACAACCCAGGTGTATACCCACCTCGACTTCCAGCATCTGGCCCAGGTCTATGATCAGGCGCATCCACGCGCCCGACGGCGCCCGCCCCCTCAGGGAGAATAAAGCGCGCCCAGCACGACGCCGTGGCGTGCCCCGGTCACCGCGGGCAGATTTCCCGCTTTCCCCTGCACCCGCGCCCATGCCAACCAGGCAAAGGCCAGAGCCTCCACCTGTTGCGCGGGCACCCCCAAATCATCGGTACGCCCTACCCGAACCTCGGGCATCAGGGTCCGCAGTCGTTTCGTCAATTGGACATTCAGGGCTCCGCCCCCGCAGAGATACAGTTCGGCCCCCTCATATCCCCGGCACGCCGCCTGTACCGCTGCAGCCACCGAGCGCGCCGTCAATTCCAGCAGGGTTGCCTGAACATCCTCCGGCGGCAGTGAAGACACCCACGCCCCCCGGCTCTCCAGCCATTCCAACGAAAAATCTTCCCGCCCGGTACTCTTGGGCGCACTGCGCTGAAAAAAAGGATGGGCCAGCAAGGATTCCAGCAAGGCCGGATGACATCGGCCCTGGGCCGCCCAGTCCCCTCCGCGATCGAAGGCCTGCCCCAGGCACCGGCCAATCCAGCCATCCATCAACAGGTTGGCCGGACCGGTATCATGGCCTCGGGTAACCTGCCCCGGGAGAAGCAGGGTCAGATTGGCGATCCCGCCCAGGTTGAGAATCAAACGGGGAATCGAGGCGTGCCGGAACAGCGCATCATGAAAGGCAGGAACCAGCGGCGCGCCCTGCCCGCCCGCCGCAATGTCTCCCGAACGAAAATCGGTGATCACCGCCATGCCGGTCAGTTCGGCCAGCAAGGCCCCATTCACCAACTGGAGACTGAATCCCTGTTCCGGACGATGGCGCACCGTTTGCCCATGGCAGCCCACCGCCGCGACCGGAAAATCCCCCGGCCCGGCCCGTTGGACCAACTCATGAACCACTTCGGCGTAGAGGGTGGAAAGTGTCTGGGACAGGCGGGCGGCGCGCTCCAGTTCATTGACCCCCGGATGGGTCAGATCCAGCAGGTCCGAACGCAGATCCACGGAAAAAGGCCGCTGTGCCTGGGCCAGAACCACGGGTCGGGCCGGCCGGGAAAAATCCGCCAGGACCCCGTCGACCCCGTCGAGGCTGGTCCCTGACATCAACCCCACATAGCGGGAGGATCCGGAATTATTCGAAGCGGGCGAGGGCACTGCCGCGTACGGCATCGAGTTGCTTGAGGTACGGCGCCGTGGCCGAAAGGAACTGGGTACGGGCACGACCGGTCAGGTCGGTGCTGGCAAAACGCGGCACCTCGGGACCCAGCGGATCATGCTGAACGCCATTGATCTTGAATTCATAGTGCAGGTGGGGACCGGTGGCCCAGCCCGTCATGCCCACATAGCCGATCAGGTCGCCCTGACGAATTTTTTCTCCGGTATGCAGCCCGCCCGCGAATGCCGAAAGGTGGCCATAGACCGTGTCGATCCCGTTGGCATGATGCAACTCGATCATGTTTCCATAACCGTTGCGCCACCCCGCATAAGTCACCGTGGCATTGGCGACGGCCACGATGGGGGTCCCCTTGGGAGCCGCCAGGTCGATGCCCTTATGGGCTCGCCAGGTTTTCAGGATCGGATGAAAGCGCGCCGCGGAAAATCCCGAGGTGATGCGTGAGAATTCGATGGGCGAACGCAGGAAAGAGGCCTTGGAACCATGCCCGTCCGGCGTGTAGTAGTCCCCTCCCTCCGCATTTTCATAGTAGACGCGACGAATCGTCACGCCCTTGTTGACAAACTCGGCCGCCAGAATCCTGCCGGGCACCACCTGGTCAAAGTCATTCTGGGTTGCTTCGTAGACCACGGAAAAGGTATCCCCGGAGCGCAGGTCGTTATGAAAATCGATATCCGTAGAAAACAGATGGGTCAATTGACGCGTCACGCTGTCCGGAATGCCCGCGTTGTCCGCTGCAGCAAAGAGGGAACTGTGAATGGTCCCGTTGGCCTGGACGATGCGGTGCAAGTCCCCCTCGCCCACCAAACTGGAGGCAAACCCCGCAGTGGTACGGGAAACCACCAGGGTCCCCTTGTCCCCATAGGGAAAACGCAGGGAAACCAGATCGCCGTTGGCCGCGTGTTCCACGCGAATGGGTTTGCCGGGAGCCATATGCTGGTAGATGACCCGAGCCTTGCTGTCGGTCGCAATGAAATCGAGAGCCGCCTGGTCGCTCACCCCCATGCGGAACAACAGGGCAGCCAGGGTATCGCCCGAACGAATCTGATCCTGCTGAACGAAAGTGCCCGGGGTGGGGGTGACCGTCCCCAGATCCGCCGTCATATCCTCGGTGACCGGGGCCAGGGGAACCGTCTGCATGGAAACCCCGGGAGTCATCCCGAAAGCCACCGCTACCCCGAACACCATCATGAGGAGCGTCGCAACCTGCCCGCTGCGACGAGCATCCGTCGCATCGATGGTGGTGTTTTGGGTTAGAATCCAGCGTTTGAACGCTTGTGCGCGCCGTTTGATTGAGTTCATGCGCGCCAGTCTAACAGAAACCTGCCGCAGGCACAATTCCCCATGAATGACAAAAAGTTATCATCCATCGACCCCTGGGAGGAAATTCGCCGGGGGACCGACGAGATTCTCCCCGAACAAGACTTCCGGCAACGACTTCAGGAAGGTAAGCCCTTGCGGGTCAAAGCGGGGTTCGACCCCACGGCTCCGGACCTGCACCTCGGTCACACCGTCCTGCTCAACAAACTCAGGACGCTGCAGGACCTGGGCCATGAAATAATCTTCCTGATCGGCGATTTTACGGCATTGATCGGCGACCCCACCGGACGCAATGCCACCCGTCCTCCCCTCACCCCGGAGCAGGTGGCGCTCAATGCCGCCACCTATCAAAGCCAGGTATTCCGCATTCTCGATCCCCAGCGCACGACCCTGGCCTACAACAGCACCTGGATGAACGAATTGGGCGCTGCCGGCCTGATTCGCCTGGCCGCCACCCATACCGTGGCACGCATGCTGGAACGGGACGATTTCGCCAAACGATACCGCGCGGAACAACCCATTGCCCTCCATGAATTTCTTTACCCCCTGGTGCAGGGATATGACTCCGTAGCGCTCGAAGCCGACCTGGAAATCGGCGGCACCGATCAGAAATTCAACCTTCTGATGGGCAGGGAATTGCAGAAGCACCATGGACAACGTCCCCAGTGCATCCTCACCCTGCCCTTGCTCGAAGGGACCGACGGGATCCACAAGATGTCCAAATCCCAGGGCAACTTCATTGCCATCGAAGACTCCCCTGCCACCCAATTCGGCAAATTGATGTCCATTTCCGACCCCCTCATGTGGCGCTATCTGGAACTGCTCTCCTTCGAATCCCTGGCCACCCTGACCCACTGGAAGCGCGCCGTCGAAGAGGGGCTCAACCCGCGCACCATCAAGGTTCGCCTGGCTCAGGAAATCGTCGCGCGCTTCCATGGCCAGGACGCTGCGAGACAGGCCCTGGAAGACTTTGAATCCCGGTTTCGGGACCATGCCCTGCCCGACGATCTGCCCCTCACCGAAATTTCGGTGGGCGGCGAAGGATTACTCCTCTCCCAACTGCTGCACCGTGCCGGGCTGTCCAATTCCACCTCCGAAGCCCGCCGCCTGATCGAGAGTGGGGGTATTCGCATCGATGGAGAAAAGGCCACGGATCAGTCCCTGCGTTTTTTTTCCGGCGCCGAACTGACCCTGCAGGCCGGAAAACGTAAATTTGCCCGCGTACGCTGCTGTTGAAGCCCACTCCCAGCGTGGTCCGGCACGCTCTTCCCGCCCTGCGCCTGGACCCGCAAGGGCATCGCCATGTGGACCTTCGGGCCGTGCTGGCACTGGCCTTGCCCCTGTTCCTGAACAGTAGTTTGCAGGTCGTCCTGAACCTGACCGACACCTGGTTCATCGGACACCTTTCCACCGCGGCCATGGCCGCCATGGCCGCCTGTTACTACCTGATTTTCATGTTCTTCCTGTTGCTGGGCGGGGTCGGCATCGGGGTTCAGGCCATCGTGGCGCAGCACTTCGGCGCAGAAAACGACTCTGCCGTAGGACGCACCACCTGGAGCGGGTTATGGGCAGCCCTGGCCACCACCCCCCTGTTTTTGCTGATCGGATATGCAGGGCCGGCCCTCCTGGCGATCTTTGATCTCCCCCCCGAAGTCCACGATCTGGCCGCGTCCTTCTGGTTTCCGCGCCTGCTGGGCGGTCCCCTGTCCACCCTGCTCTTTGCCCTGAATTCCTTTTTCAATGGCATCAGCCAGCCCCGCCACACCCTCTGGATCATGGCGCTGGTTGCCCTCAGCAACGCCCTGCTCAACGAATGGTTCATTTTTCACTGGCACCTCGGCATGGCCGGGGCCGCCTGGGGCAGCACCGCTGCCCAAGCCATCGGGGTCGTCATCGCGGGGGCTGTTTTCCTGCGCCCCACTTTCCGCGCCCGCTTCCACACCGGGCGAACCTGGCGCCCCCACTGGCCCTCGATTCGTCAGGTCTTCGCCATTGGCATCCCCACCGGCTTATTCCCTGCCATGGATGTGGTGGGCCTGGGACTGTTCCAACTCATGCAGGTCAAATTGAGTGCCGTGGATGGGGCCGCCACCCAGATCGTCATGATGCTGACCTCGGTGTCCTATCTTCCGGCCATCGGCATTGCCCTGGCGGGCACCACCCTGGTGGGACAGTCCATCGGGGCGGGGGATAAATCCTGGGCCGAGGCCTGTGCCCGCGTCATCATTCGCATGGCGGTGCTTTACATGGGCGTGGTTGGCGTCCTGCTGGCCCTGTCGGCATCCTGGGTCGTCCCCCCCTTTCTCACGCCGGGCGACCCGCAGGGCGCGCAGGTCATGGCGCTCTGCATTTCCCTGTTATGGATTGCCGCCGGGTACCAGGTGTTTGATGCGCTCAATCTGTCCAGCGCTTTCTGCCTGCGCGGCGCAGGCGATGTCAGGGTTCCCACCCTGCTCCTGCTGGCCTGTTCCTGGGGGATATTCCTGCCCCTTTGCCATGCCCTGACCTTCTCTCCCGGGCAGGGCTGGGTCAATTTCCTGCCCCAATGGGGATGGGGCGCCACGGGGGGATGGCTGTCCGCCTTCGCCTACGCCTTCTGTCTGGGACTGGCCCTCTGGGCACGCTGGCGTTCAGGGGCCTGGAAACGTATTTCCCCGCTGACTCAAACCCAGTAAACCGAGCGGGTCATGAGTTTGGACGACAGGCGCATGGCCTGTTTAAGCAGCGGCGAAAATTCTGCAGCCCCCAGATGTTGGGCCAACTCGGCGTGCCCGGCCTCGTCCTTTTTCATCTGTTCCACAATGGCGCGGGTGCGCTGATCGCTGGCGGGGATCTGAGCCAGATGCCCCGCCAGATGCCCTTCCACCTGCCGTTCCGTTTCCTTGAGAAAGGCCAGGCTCCAACGATCTCCGGCCAACCCAGCCGCCACTCCCAGGACCAACGATCCCGCGTACCAGATCGGATTGAGGAAACTGGTCCGTCCACCCAATTCGCCAATCCGCGCCTCACACCAGGCCAGGTGGTCCACTTCTTCGTTTGACGCCCCGCGCAGGGCCTCCCGGTTGGCAGAGATACGGGCCGTCAGGGCTTGCCCCTGATAGAGCGCCTGGGCACAAACTTCCCCGGTATGATTGATGCGCATGAGGCGGGCCGTGTGCTGACGGGCGGCCGGAGCAAACTCGGCTTCCGGCAACCCCCGGGCCGGATTCGGGCGCGTGCCCAGGGCAGGGGCGGCCAAAGTTCGCAAGGCGCGATCGAACTCTCCCAGGATCCGATCCAGGGGACTGTGCTGGCGCCCTTCGAATTCCGTGCCCGAAAATGCGCCGCAGGGTAATTTCGG
>VFSW01010279.1_pt1 | contig 13275 bp, 10 predicted proteins | sample 5358111 | NCBI WGS metagenome assembly VFSW01 (sample SAMN11554181, study PRJNA540505) | mine drainage metagenome | isolation source: sediment from site ElyBrook_90M | place: USA: Ely Copper Mine, Vershire, VT | collected 2017 | reverse complement strand
GCCTGATCGTGGCCAATGCGCATCGGATGAATCGCGGCGAGATACCGATTACGCAGAACGACGCGGAGGGCGATTTCTGTTTCTTCGAGCGGACGGCGCCGGAGGACGTGCTCGGGACGATCAAGCAGTTGGTGCAAAACCGCCTGGTGGGACGCTTCGGAATCACCGATCCGCGCGAAATCCAGGTACTGACGCCGATGAATCGCGGGCCGCTCGGAACCCAGGCGTTGAATCGCGAACTGCAGGACCTGCTGAATCCGCGGGGGCGCGAACTGCGCGCGGGGGATCGGCGTTTTCGCGAGGGCGATCGCGTGATTCAACTGCGCAACAATTACGACAAGCTGATTTTCAACGGCGCGATCGGGCGGATCGCAGCGGTCGATCCGGCGAAAGGACGAGTGGGTGCGGTGTTCGACGAGGGCAGCGCCGAGTACGACTATTCGGACCTCGACGAGCTCGGTCTGGCGTACGCGATTTCAATCCACAAGAGCCAAGGGAGCCAGTACCCGGCGGTCGTGATCCCGATGCATCAGAGCCACTTCCTGATGCTGCGGCGCAATCTCGTTTACACGGCAATCACGCGGGCGGAGCGGGTGTGCGTGCTGGTGGGGACGCGCACGGCGCTGGCACAATCGGTGCGCAATGAAGACGAGCGCCGGCGCTTCAGCCGGCTGGCCGATCGCCTGCGCGTGGATTGACCGGGGAGGCCCGAACGCGTTATCGAGCGGCGACGCCGGTGGCAGTGCTGCCCATGCGGCTGGCGAATTCAGGCATCACCTTGGTCGCGAAACGTTCGAGCGACGCGCGCGAGTGCGCGTTGGAGAGATCGCCCCACGCGAACGAAAGCACCAGATAGTCACATCCGCTATTCTCGAAAAAGTTCGCGACCTGATCCTGCACTTCGTTGACGGTGCCGACGATGGCGACGTCGGTCTTGCGCGCGACGTCGATGTCGTCGGTGAAGCCGTAGGCCGGAATCGTGCGGAAGTCGAGCCATAGCTTGGTGATGTTGTTGTAGTAGGCGCGATAGGCGGGGCGCGCGATTTCGTTGACCTCGCGATCGTCGGCGGCAATGTAAGCGTGGCGGATCGCGCCGCGGCGCGGCTCGGCGATGTGCGGATTCAGATCGTTGGGCCCGCCTTTGTGTTTCTTCAATTCCTCGCGATAGAGGGCGGTAAATTTCTTGAGCGCGGGGATCGGTCCGTTGCCCACCATGTGCATCCCATGACGCGCGGCGAACAGAATGCTGTCGGGAGTGGCGGTGCCGTACCAGACCGGAGGATTCGGCCGCTGTTTCGGCGTGAGCACTACGGGCACCGAATCGAAGCGGTAGTAGTGTCCGCGATGGTTGAGGTGCTCGTTGCGCAGACCGCCGATCACGGCGCTCAAGGCTTCCTCGAACATTTCGCGCGCTTCCATGAACGGCACGCGATGATAGGCCAGTTCGAAGGGCGAGACGCCGCGGCCGACGCCTAGCTCGAAGCGCCCGCTGCTGATCTGATCGAGCATGCAGATTTCCTGCACGAGCCGCAGCGGATTGTAGAGCGGTAGCAGATAGACCAACGGCCCCATGTGGATTCGTTGGGTGCGCGCGGCGACCGCGGAGAGAAAAATGCCGGGGGAAGGCGCGAGGCCGAGCGGCGTCGCGTGATGTTCGGCGACGTGGTAGCAGAAAAAGCCGGCGGCGTCGGCGGCCGCGGCCAGCTGGAGACGCTCCTCGAAAATGCGATCGAGCGGCTCGTCACGGCGCTCAAGATGGTCGAAGATGCCGAATGCGATGTCGCTCATAACGGTGCTCTCCAGTGCCAGACGCGATGCGGTTCAACGCGATCGAAGGTGATCGCGGCGTCAGGTTCGCGATACCTCAGGCCGGTTCAACGGTACCGGTCACGAAGGCGAGCGCGGTTGCGCCGTTGGTGCTCCAGACGCTGTGCGTGCATCCGTTGGGCCGATAATTCATATTGCCCGCGACCAGCTCGCCGGATTCGTCGGCATTGGAGCCCTCGATCACAAATATGATCTCGTCGCCGACATGACGGTGACGGCCGAGCTTCGCACCTGGGTCGAAGCGCGCGACAACGGCGCGTCGATGCGTTTCCTTCTCGCTGAAAATGGGCTTTTGCCGTATCCCCGGGAGCGCGTCAATCCACGCTATTTCATTGAGCTTGATGATCTTCGAGGCGGGCCCGCTATCGCCTTCCTTGGCCGGGGAGACGCCACCCGTGATCAGGGCGAACACGGTCGCGCCGTGCCTGCTGGTCACCGAATGGACGCAGCCGTTGGGGCGGTAGCCGACGTTACCGGCGGTGACGGTGCCGAACTCGTCGGCGATCGCGCCTTCGATTACGTAGAGGATTTCGTCGCCGTCGTGGCGATGAAACGGGAGTTTCGATCCCGACTCGAAGCGGGTCAGTTGCGCGCGGCGTTTGGTCGCGGCGTCCGACCATAGAGGCTTCGCCAGGATGCCAGGGAGCATTGCCTGCCAATCGATTTCGCTGACCTCGACAATTCGTGACGCAGTTGATTCGGCCATCGCGGGCCTCCCTTGGCGCCGCGAGAAATCGTCCCGTGGTGGGACGCCGGCGGCACTAACGCTCGATAATCCGGATAGGCGGCGAATGTCAATCGCGCCGGTCGCGAGCATCTACGCCGATCACAGCAGTTGTTCGACGATGGCGAGGCTGAGCGGTTCTTTGAAACGCATCGTGCCGAGGAGAGGTGCGCCGATCGCGAGCGAGAGCGCGTTGGCCTCGCGGTCGATATCGGCTGGCGTCGCAGGGGCGAGCGCGTTGAGAATCACGCCGCGTATTGGAACGTTGCGCCGCCGCGCGAAATCGAGAGTGTCCTGTGCGGCTCCCACATATCCGGCGCGGCGCGCGACCACCAGGATCAGTTCGAGGCCGTGCGCAATCGCGAGATCGGCGAAGTCGCGCGCGGTGTCGAGGCGCGGGGCAACGCCGTGAGTATCCTCGACGATGACGACATCGCTTTGGGATTCGATTTGGCGGAGCGTGCGATCGATAATCGCGAAGTCGGGCGGTGCGACACCGTCGGCTTGTGCGGCGTCGAGTGGCGCGAGCGGCGATCGATAGCGGAACGGCGAGACAATCTCGAGCGCGAGGTCAGCGGACGCGGCAGCGACCAGTGCGGCCGCTTCGTCGGCTGCGGGCAGGCCGTCGCGAACGGCGCATCCGGTGGCGGCGGGCTTCATCACGCCAACCCGGAGCGCGCGTACCTTGAAGGCAAAGGCGAGCGCGCATCCGACCGTGGTGCGGCCGGCGCGCGGACCGGTTCCGCTGATGATGAAGCGATGCGCCATCGACAGACTCCGATAACTGCGGGCCGATCGACTAAGTAGCGCGCGGCGGCGACACCGGCAAACCGGCGCGTCTGCATTCGGGCGTTTAGGAAATCGAACTTGTAATGTAAAAATGGACCGTGCTTAGATGCGATCAAGATGAAACTGACGCACGGGCGAGGTGAACGTCATGGAATATAACGTCATCGACGCGGATGGTCATATTCTCGAACCTCCCGATTTGTGGGAGCAATATATCGAGCCGAAATTGCGCGAGGGTTGTCCGAAGCTGGTGACGGCTGCCGACGGGATGGAGGTTTTTCGCGGCGAGCATGACGACGCGATCGATCTCGGACGCGGCAAGAAGCGAGTCAGCTTCGGCGCGGTGGGCGCATTCGGGGCGCGCGACGGCTCGGTGTCGGCGAAAATCCCATACAGCCAGGGGCGCAAGGGCGGCTTCGATCCGCACGCGCGAATCCCCGACATGGACGCGGAAGGAATCGACGCGGCGTTTCTCTACCCGAGCCTGGGCCTGTTCCTGGGATCGATGAAAGATCCGGCGTTCGCGGCGGCGGCGTGCCGCGCCTATAACCGCTGGCTCGCGGACTACTGCAAGCCGTATCCGGAGCGGCTGTTCGGCGCGGCGATGTTGCCGATGCAATCGGTTGACGCCGCGGTTGCCGAGATGCGTTTCGCGGCGAAGGAGCTGGGCTTTCGCGCGGGCTTCATCCGCCCAAATCCGTACAACGGACGCGTGCTGCATGACGCCGCCTATGAACCGCTCTGGAACGAGGCCGAGGAGATCGGTTTTTCGATTGGGATTCACGGCGGTTCGGAAAGCGGACAGGCGACTTTAGCGATGGATCGCTTTACGACCGGCGGCGCTGTCCGGCATTGCGTCGCACACACCTTTGAGATGATGGCGGCGGCGACGAGCCTGATCATGTGCGGTGTCTGCGATCGCCATCCGCGCTTGAAGTTCGCCTTCCTGGAATCCGGCGGCGGCTGGATGGCGGGCTGGCTCGATCGCATGGATCGTCACTTCGACGACAAGGGCATGAACGATACCCGGCTGACGATGCGCCCAAGCGAATTGTTCCACCGACAGTGTTTTATCTCATTCGAACCGGTCGAGAAGTCGCTGCCCCTGCTGGCCGATTATATCCACTCGGATAACATTCTGTGGGCGACCGATTATCCGCATCTCGACGGTTTTCCTAACGCGGCCAACATGATCAAGGCGATGGGTATGCCGCCGAAGACACTGAGCAACGTGCTCTCGGGCGGTGCGAAGAGGTACTACAACCTGAGTTAAACCGAGGCTAGCCGGCAATTGGCAGCGGCTCGCGAGGCGCCGGGGCCGCGCCGTTCGCACTGGCGCGCTTCGCGTTCGCGCCGTTCGCCGATACAGGCGCGTTGTCTCCGGGCAGAAACGTCGCGTTGCGCATGGCCTCGATTAATATTCCTTTCTTGATCGGCTTACTGAGATGCTGGTCGCATCCGGCCGCGAGGGCTTTCTTGACATCTTCCTGGAGCACCGAAGCCGTCAAGGCGATGATCGGAGTATGCCCGAGGTCGTGTTCGCTCTCCCATTGGCGAATCAGGCGAGTGGCTTCGAGTCCATCCATTTGCGGCATCTGGATATCCATCAGGACGAGGTCGTAGCTTTGCGCGCGGAAGCGCTCGACGGTGATTCTGCCGTTTTCAGCGAAATCGATTTCATAAGGTTCTTTGCGCAAGTACGCAGCTATGACGAGGCGATTGTCGGGTGAGTCTTCCGCCACGAGCACGCGCCTTTGGGGCGGATCGTCGGTCGCATTGTTTGCAAGTTGCGGCGCTTGGCGCTGTGGCATCGGCTTGACGCCTTCGCGATTGGAATCCTTCAGGACGCGGTAGATCGCCTCGAACACTTCCTTGCGCGTGATCGGCTTAACCAGATAGGCGTCGAGCGCGAATTCGCGCAGCCGCTCAATTTGCGGTTTGAGGTCATCGGAGGACAGCATCAGGATGAGGGGCTCGACTGGAAGATGGTCGTCGCGGACCCGGCGGGCAACCTCGAGGCCGTCCATCCCGGGCATTCGCATATCGAGCAAAATAATCTGAAATGGACGTCCGCTATTACACGCCTGGTGCACCGCAGCGAGTGCCTGTTCACCGCATTCCGCTTCGCCGACTTCCGCGCCGCATGAAGTCATCATCTCGCGCGCGATCAGACGATTGATCTGATTGTCGTCCACCACCAGGACGCGATATCCGACCAGGCTCAACACCACCTGCTTGCTGGGCGCAAACACTTTCGACGCCATATCGAAGTGGATGGTAAACGAGAACTTGCTCCCCTGGTTGACCACGCTTTGCAGGCTGATTTGCCCACCCATCATGGTGACCAGCCGCTGCGCAATGGCGAGTCCCAAGCCGCTGCCGCCGTACTTGCGAGTGGTCGATGAGTCCACCTGGGTGAAGCTGGCGAAGATCGACTGAAGCTTGTCCGGCGGAATACCGATGCCGGTGTCGGCGACGGTGAAGAGCAAGACGCCGGGCGCTGGCGCCGGCGCATGATCGACTTCGAGCACGACCTGTCCGAGTTCGGTGAACTTGATCGCGTTGCCGAGCAGATTGACCAGTATCTGACGCAAACGCAGCGGGTCGCCGATGAGCCGATCGGGCACACCGGGAGCGATGCGCGCGGCGAGCTCGAGCCCCTTGCCATGCGCGGACACGCCGAAGGTCGAGATGGTCTGGTCGATGAGATCGCTGAGATCGAACTCGGTGTTTTCGATTTGCAGCCGTCCGCTTTCGATTCGTGCGAGATCCAGGATGCTGTTGATTAATTCCAACAAAGCACTGCCATTCGCCACCATAATCTCGAGGTAATGCCGCTGGTCCGATTGAAGCTCGGTCTCCGCCAACAACTCCGTCATGCCGAGGATTGCATTCATCGGTGTGCGGATTTCATGCGACATGGTGGAGAGAAATTCCGATTTGGCGCGCAAGGCCGAAAGCGCCACCGCCCGACTTTTATCCAAGTCTACGATGAGCCACAGTTGCCGGCGATAGAAGTCTTTCAGCGCCGCAAAACTCACGGCAAAAGCCACCAGCGCTGTCAGGATCAGCCACTGCTGCAAATCATTGTTTTCGAGCTTACCGGTCACCTCGCTGATAGCGAAGGCGCCCAATGCGATGAATCCCAGCGCGCCCTGCCAGCGCGCGGCCCACGGAATCGTTACTGCGGAAGTGATGATGACCACGAACAGGGCTAACAGCACCGGATCATTCTCATTGACGACGGTTCCCGCGATGGTCACGCTGAGCACTAGAATTATGCAGAAAGATAGGATCCACCAACGCCAATTGCGGCCGATTCGCGCCACACCGAGCGCGGCAATACTCACGAGCATCAGATTAAAGATCTCGATCGCGAGTGGAGGCGGTGTACGGGAAGGACCTGATAGAATCGGGAAAGCGTACTCTGCCATCCCAAAGACGGCGAGTATTGCCAGCCCGATCCAGAGCAACTGCTTTAGGCGCCGGCTATCAATTCCCGAGTTCGAAGCGCACGAAATGCGCGCGATCAGCCTGTCGCCCATGCCGATCGCGACAGGTGTCGGTTCCGAGGCCAATAAAGGCGCCGCGCCTTTGATTACTACCGCGTCTGTTTGATATCGCATGCTCTTCCTTGGTTCTTTCGATAACGCGGCCCTCTGCTTTCTGGGTGCAAGGGCAGTGCCGAGAGGGGTGGAAGTTAGGACCTGAATAGGGTGCCGTAGGCCGCGCAGTACCCGGTCCGAAGCAATCAGGATGAATCGTTTCGGGAATTCGCCAGGTTTGCGGCACGCCAATTAGCGTCGCAATTTCGGACAACTGCCGAAGGTCGTGGCCGGCGGTCGCGAGATGCGCGGTTCTCGCACGCGGGGTTTGCGCGCTTGACATTGGATCGGAAGCAAAGGGATTAAGTTAAATCCACGGAGGTGGGGAGCCAATGGAATTCGCAATCTCATATCCGGCGCGGCCGGACGCTTGGAAGGATCTGGTCATCGCCGAGGATCACGGCTTCTCGCAGGCCTGGTTCTACGACTCGCAGATGCTCTACAGCGACGTGTATGTCTGCATGGCGATGGCGGCCGAGCACACCAAGCGCATCAAGCTCGCGACCGGCGTGGCGATCCCGTCGAATCGCATCGAGCCGGTTACCGCGCATTCGATCGCGACCATCAATCTGCTCGCGCCGGGGCGGACGGTGCTTGGCGTCGGCACCGGCTTTACCGGACGCAATACGATGGGGTTGCCGCCGGTGCCGCTCGATCGGCTGCGCGCGTACGTCGAGATGGTGCGCTCGCTGTTGCGCGGCGAGGAGGTGCTCTATCGCGACGGCAAGCGCGAGCGCTGGATTCGCTTCCTGCATCAGGACAACGGCTACATCAACTTGAAGGATCCGATTCCGATTCATCTCGCGGCCGACGGGGAAAAAGCGCTCGAGCTGGCGGGCGAGATAGCGGACGGATGGCTGACGGTGATGGCCGATGCGCCGCGCTTTCGGCACAAGTTCGACGCGGTGAAAAAGGGCGCGGTGCGTGCGGGACGCTCGCTGGCGAATTTTCCGACCGCCGCACTCACCACCGGATGCGTCCTGCGCGACGGCGAATCGATCACCTCGCCCCGCGTGATCGAGCGCGTCGGCCCGTTCGCGGTCGTGATGCTCCATGCGCTGTGGGAGCAATCTGCGGTGGGCGCGGGCTTACAGGGACCGCTGCTCAAGCTGTGGGAACGCTATCGCGACGAGTACGCGGCCAAGATGAAAACGCCGGCTGATCGGCGCTATCTCGAGATGCACGAAGGCCATCTCATCTATATGCGGCCGGGCGAAGAGAAATATATCGACGAGAGCCTGGTCCGGACGACGCTGACCGGGCGCGGCGAGGAGATCATCGCGCGGCTCAAGGCGCTGGAAGCGGAGGGCCTCAAGCAGGTCGCAATCCAGGTGGTGAACAACGGGCGCGAGATGATCGAGGAATTCGGCCGCGAGGTAATCGCAAAGTACTAGGCGGGCATAATAGATCGAAGCGCCCATGAGGAACTGCAAATGAGTAATCAATTCAAGCTGGACAAGAACGACGGCGTCGCGGTACTTGCCTTCGACCGCCCGGAGAAACGCAATCCGCTCAACGAGGGCAGTCTCGCCGAGTTATACGACCATCTGATGGCGCTGCGCGACGACAGCGAGGTCCGTGCGTTGGTCCTGACCGGTTCGGGCAATACCTTTTGCGCCGGGGCCGATCTGTCGCACATGAAGGGCATCACCGATGAGGCCGAGCGGGCGCGTTTGTTCAGCTCGGTCCCGGCGCGGCGGCGGCAGTTGGTGCGCCGCACGATGGAGTTGCTGGTGAACCTCGAACTCCCGACGGTCGCCGCGGTCAACGGTTTCGCGGTCGGCGGCGGATGGTTCCTCATGCTGGCCTGCGATTTTCGCATTGCAGTCGAGGGCGCGGAGTTCTGGATGCCTGAAATCGACCTCGGAGTGCCGGGTCCGCGCGAGCCTGAGCGGCGCTTGCGCGAGGAGGTCGGCGTGGCGCGCGCGAAGGAAATCATTCTGACCTGCCGTCACTTCAAGTCCGAAGAGCTTTATGAATGGGGCCTGCTCAACCGCGTGGTGAAGAAGGCGGAGCTGATTCCGGCGGCGATGGAACTGGCGCGCTATCTGGCCTCACGCAAGCGCGCCGCAATGGTCCAGGCCAAGGCGCAACTCAACGGCTTCACGCTGGACTAGACGGAGCGAAGCGGAGTCGAGCAAAGGAGTCGGCGACGTGCGCAAAGATTTCAAATCTGAATTGCGGCGGCCCGCAAAGCTAACAGAGGATCCGAATGCCTGAAGATTTTCTCTACGAGAAAAACGGCCCGGTCACGACGATTACCTTCAATCGTCCGGAACGGCGCAATTGCATGAACCGGCAGGTGATGACCGAACTCGAGGATCTGCTGCGCGAGGTGCGCAACGATCGCGCGGTGCGCGTGTTGATCGTGACCGGCGCGGGTACCGCATTTTCGGCGGGCGCCGATATGTCGGCAGCGAAGGGCTTGACCGATCCGAAGGAACGGATGCGGGCATTCTCCGAGCATAACAGCGGCGTCGCGCGGATGGTCGGGCGAACCTTCGATCACGTCTCGCGGCTCGACTGTATGACGATCGCGGCCGTCAACGGTCATGCGGTGGGGGGCGGATGGGCGCTTGCGGCGGCCTTCGATTTCGTCGTCGCGGCGGAGGAAGCCGAATTCTGGGTGCCGGAGGTCGAACTAGGCGCGGCGTTCACCGGTACGCCGGCACTCGCGATGGCGGCGCGGCTGGGGCCGTGGCGCGCCAAGGACGCGATGATCCTGTGCCGGCATTTCAAGGCGCGTGAGCTGTTTGAGCTGGGCATGGTCAATCGAGTGGTAAAGAAGAGCGAACTGATGCCGGCCGCGCGCGAGCTGGCCGAGGAATTGATGAAGATGCCGAAGAAGGCTTCCACCGCCACCAAGCATTTCATTGACGGTATCTTCATCGGCCCGCGACTGTACTAGGATTGGAATAGTTAGTATGCGACGCGACTACGTAATCGGAATGGCGGTCTTCTCCGCGGGAGGTTATCGGCGATGATAGTTCCCGATCGAATCGGCCATGTAGTAATCAAGGTGCGCGACCTCGAACAATCGCGCAAGTTCTACACCGACGTGATCGGCCTCAAGCTCATGATGGAAGCGCCGAAGATCAAAATGGCATTCTTGGCGAGCAACGGCCGCGACCATCACGAAATCGGGCTGGTCGAAGTTGGCGCGGACGCCCCCGGACCGCAGAAAGGTGAAATCGGGCTGGTACATATAGCCTTCCGGCTGCGCGACGAGGAGCATCTGCGTGCCGCCTATCGTGAATTGAAGGAAAAGCAGGTACCCATTTTATCGACCGTCGATCACGGGATCACCAAGAGCATCTATTTCCGCGATCCCGACGGTCATCAGCTGGAAGTCTATTGCGACAATTCGCCGGAATATATCGCGAGCCTGCCAAATTCCTACGCGGGCATGGATAAGCTCGATTTCGCGGCTGAAGAACCTGGCATCAGAGAAGCCCTTCGCAAGATGTTGAATTAGGTCAGAGTGCGGCGACGGTCGCCGCAGACGCACTATCGCAATAGATTAACAAATAGGCACATCGATACAATTATGGGTATTCGGACCGGCAAGGAATTCGTCGAAAGCCTGCGCGACGAGCGTACCGTTTATGTCAATGGCGAGCGGGTCAAGGATGTCACTGAGGATTCGCCCTTTCGCGGCATCGTGGCGACGTTGGCATCGCTGTACGACCTGCAGCATGACCGGCGCGACGAACTGACCTACCGGTCGCCCAAGACCGGGGAGCCGGTCGCTGCCAGCTTCGCCTTGGCCGAGACGCTCGAGACCGGTGAGTTCCGCGCGCGTGCCGAGGAGATTCGCGCCGACTATACGCTCGGTCTGATGGGCCGGATGCCGGATTTCTGCAACGCCATGATTTCCGACTTCATGGCCGCGCGAGCCTATCTCGGCCGTCGCGAACCGCGTTACGCAGAAAATATCGCACGCTATTACGAAGAGTGCCGCGATCGCGATTGGTGCCTGACGCACACGCTCGTCGATCCGCAGATCGATCGCTCGAAAGGCCCCGGCGAGCAGTCCGATCCGTTTGCCGCGCTACGGCTGGTGCGTGAAACCGATGCCGGCCTGATCGTGCGCGGCGCCAAGATGCTCTCGACGCTGGCGCCGTTTGCCAACGAGCTTTTCGTCGGGCCGTTTTATCCGCGGCAGCCCGGCGAAGAGCCCTACGCACTCAGTTTTGCTTTGCCGATGGGCACGCCCGGTTTGAAATTCATCTGCCGCGAAACCTTCGACACCGGCCGCAACACTTTCGACCGGCCACTTAGTTCGCGCTACGACGAAGAGGATGCGCTGGCGATTTTCGACGACGTCCTGGTGCCGTGGGAGCGCGTCTTTATCAACGGCGACATCGAGATATTCAACAGCATCCTGACGCGCACGCCGGGCTATGCGCCCTTGCAGGCGACGATTCGCGGGATGGTGAAGCTGCGCTTTCTGGCGGGTCTCGCGATGCGCCTCGCGGAGGCCATCGGGCGCACCGACTTGCTGCACGTGCAGGCGCAGATCGGCGAGCTGGTCGCGAATGCGGAACTGGTCAGCGGCCTGGTGCGCGCGGGCACGCAAGAGGTCACGTGGGGCACGACGCGCGGCTTGCCGCATCGCTCGCTCGCGGCGACCCTGTGGGTGTTGATGCCGCAGGTGCAGATGCGCGCGGCCGAGGTTATCCGCCAGCTTAGCGGCAGCGGTCTCATCATGACGCCGACGGAAAGCGATTTCGTCAATCCCGAAATCGCCGCTTACCTCGAAAAATATCTGCGCGGCAGGGATCTCTCGGCGCGCGACCGCGTGCAGTTGTTCAAGCTCGCGTGGGACATGATCGGCGAACCCTTCGGCAGCCGCCAATTGCAATACGAATGGTTCTACTCGGGCGATCCCTATTTCACGCGCACGCGCTTTTTCCGCTCGCCGATTACGCGCGAATTCAAATCGATGGTCGATCGGGTGTTGAAGCGCGATCGCAACTGAGCGCGGGTAAACCCCCGTTCGATCGAACTTCCGTGGTTGGTCCGCAGATCGATCCTCGAAGTTTGTGCACACTTAACTCCCTCAACAATAGCCCCACGCGCGCAACGTCGGCAACGTGGTTATGTGCAGAACCAACTTCGGTGATCGGCATGTCTTGCCGTCGAGCGATCCTGATAGCGTCTGCATATGAGAAAGATTTTGAGAACGGCTGTGACTTATACCGCCATGGGGGCTGTCGCTTTGTTGATGGGCGCTGCCGCGATGGGTTGCACGGAAACGATCAGGGAACCGGCGGTCCAAGGACCTCCTGGACCTCCCGGAATGCCGGGCGCCACAGGGGCCCAGGGCGCGGATGCGCCAGTTAGTCCAACGGTCTCGTCGAAGTCAACTTATGACTCCACGACCACCAGTAACAACGGCTCGATGCCGTCATCGAGCAGCAGCACGACCACCGAGAGGTCATCGAGCAGCTACTAATCCGCCTGAATTGAGGGCGGCTCCGGCGTGGAGCCGCCCGTTTCACTTCAGCGGCGCGTGGCATATCGGTGACGTGTGACTTCAAGGTGATCGTCGAGCCGGCGCCGCACCGCGATCGCGACTGAGCGAATCTATCCGCGCGATGAGCGTCCCGCCGAAGTTCCCGCCATTCGTCCGAAGACCGAGCCTGACATCAGGCCGGTGCCGCCGGGATAATTGAAATAGAACAGGCCGCCGACCAGTTCGCCCGCCGCGTAGAGTCCGCGAATCGGTGCGCCGTCGGTGTTGATCACCGCGCCATCGGCGTCGATGCGCAGACCGCCGAACGTAAACGTGATTCCGCAGGTGATCGCGTAGCCCTCGAACGGCGGCGTATCGATCGTGTTCGCCCAATTGCTCTTGTTAATCGCCAGGCCCCGCGTCGAGCGCCCGTCCTTGACGTTCGGATTGAAGGCGACATCGGTTTGTACCGCGGCGTTGTAGGCTCCTATTTCTTCGAGAAACCCGTTCGCGTCAACGTCCTCGAGCTTGCCCGCCAATTCCTCGAGCGTCCCCGCACTGACTTTGCTCACGCGCTTGATGCGATATTCGTCGCGCAGCAGATGAGCGACCTTGCAATCGAAGATCTGCCAGGCGAATTGTCCGGGCTGTTCGAGCACCGCGCGCCCGTACTTGGCGTAGGTGTAGTTGCGAAAGTCGGCGCCTTCGTCAACGAAGCGCCGGCCGCGTCCATTCACGATGATCCCGAACGGATAGCTGTGCTTCTGAAAGCCGTCGCCGACGCTGAGGTCGCCGAATTCGGGGGCGTTGCGATCCCACCCGACCGCGTGGCATCCCGACCAGTTGCCATACGGCATCGCGCCGATTTCCAG
>VFSW01010278.1_pt1 | contig 13275 bp, 12 predicted proteins | sample 5358111 | NCBI WGS metagenome assembly VFSW01 (sample SAMN11554181, study PRJNA540505) | mine drainage metagenome | isolation source: sediment from site ElyBrook_90M | place: USA: Ely Copper Mine, Vershire, VT | collected 2017 | reverse complement strand
CTCGCCGGCCTGTCGTTGCGCGATCTCGAATATGCCCAAGCCGTCGCCGCCCTGCGCCATTTTGGCCGCGCCGCCGAACGCTGCGGCGTCTCCCAACCCGCTTTGTCCGAGCAAATCCGCAAGCTCGAAGCCATTCTCGGCACACCGCTCTTCGAGCGCACCAAACGCCGCGTCGCCCCCACCCCAACTGGCGAAGCCCTGCTCGCCCAAATCGAACGGGTCATGCTCGAGGCCCGCCATTTGCTCACCCTATCGCACGGCCCGCATGATGGCGTCTCGGGCGATATCGCGCTCGGCGCCATCGAAACGCTCGGCCCCTATTATCTCCCCGGCCTGCTCCGCCTGCTGCGCATCGAACGCCCCGATCTGTCGTTGCGCCTCACCGAAGGCCGCACCGCCCGCTTGGTCGATCGCCTGCTCGATGGCTCGCTCGATCTGTTGCTCCTCGCGTTGCCGGTGCCGCGCCCCGGCCTGATCGCTGCCCCATTATTCTTCGAGCGTTTCCTGCTCGCCACCCCGCCCGGCCACGCGCTTGCCTCATTGCCCATGCTCTCGCTCGATGAATTGCCCGCCGATGACCTCCTGCTCCTCGAAGAAGGCCATTGCCTGCGCGATCAAGCGCTGAGCCTGTGCGATGCCAAGCCGGTGACCCGCCACGCCACCAGCCTCGAAACCTTATGGCAAATGATCGCCGCCGGCGAAGGCTATTCGCTCCTACCCGCCCTCGCCGTCGCAGCTCGCCCCGAATTACAGGAGCTCATCCTCTGCCGCCCCCTCAATGATGCCGCCGCCGGTCGGGAAATCGGCCTCGTTTGGCGCCGCTCGGACCCGCGCACCCCCAGCTTTCGCACCCTCGCCGCCCTGCTCGCCGCACAACGCCCCGCGGCCACCGATTCGGCTCCTACCGCGCTGCCCGATTCCGCCAATCGATCACCCGAACGCCGCCAGCCCCGCCGATGAAGATGACGGCACCGGGCACAGATGCTACCGCCGCACGGATGAGCGACTCGCTACTCAAATCCGATCGACTCCGCCAATTCGCCGCCGATGGTGCGGGGCTCTATGTGCAAGGCGCCATCGCCACCACGCGCTGGCGCATCGAGGCTGATGGCTTGCTGCAATCCCTGCGCGCCCGTCCGCCTTGCATCGTTGCCTTCTGGCATGAATGTCTGCCCGCCATGCCGGTGCTCTGGCGCATCGCCAAGCGTGATCCGCAATGGCCCACCGGCCATGTCCTCGCCAGCCGCCATCGCGATGGCCAATTGATCGGCCGCGCCATGCGCCGCTTCGGCATCGAAACTGTCGCAGGCTCTACCTCACGCGGCGGCGCCGCCAGCCTGCGCCAATTGCTCAAATTGCTCGCCGCAGGCCACCCGATTGGCCTCACCCCGGATGGTCCCCGCGGCCCGCGCCACCGCGCCGCCCCCGGCGTCGCCCAACTCGCCGCCCGTGCCGGCGTGCCGATTTTTTGCACCGCCGCGGTCACAAGCGCCGCCATCACCACCGGCGGCTGGGACCGGATGCGCATTCCACTCCCCTTCAGCCGTGGCGCGCTGGTCGCGATGCCCCCGCTCACCATTGGCCGCGATGATTGGCAAACCGCCCTGCCGCTGATCGAGGCCAATATGAATATCGCGCTCGAACGCGCCTGGGCATTATGCCGCTAAGCCTCACGGCCTATCGCGCCGCCAGTCAACTTATCGCGCCCCTGCTCCCGCGCTACCTCGCCCGCCGCGCGGCCAACGGCAAAGAACGGCCGGATCGCTTGAGCGAGCGTTTCGGCCAAGCCTCCGCCGCCCGCCCCGCGCACAAGCTGATCTGGGTTCACGCCGCCAGCATGGGCGAAACCATGTCCTGCCTCACCCTGATCAATCTCCTGGCCCAACGCCCTGGCCTCACCGTATTGCTCACCACCGGCACCCTCACCTCCGCCAGCCTCGCCGCCGCCCGCGCCCAGGCGCTGCATCAATTCGTCCCGCTCGATACGCCCGCCGCGACCAACCGCTTTCTCAATCATTGGCACCCCGATCTCGCTATTTTCATCGAATCCGAAATCTGGCCCAATCTGCTCGCCGGGCTTGATCGCCGCGCCATCCCGCGCCTGCTGCTCAATGCCCGCCTGTCGCCGCGCAGCGCCCGGCGCTGGCAACGTGCGCCCAAAGCCGCCCGCGTTCTGTTCGGCGGGTTCGCCTGGATCGCCGCCCAATCCGCGCATGATGCCGAAGCGCTGCGCAGTCTGGGCATCACCGCCGTCGAAAGCTGGGGCAATCTGAAGTTTTCTGCACCCGCTCTGCCGGATCATCAAGCCGAGCGCACCGCCCTCAATGGCCTCAGCCCGAACTGGTTCCTCGCCGCCTCCACCCATGAGGGCGAGGAAGCGATAATTATCGCGGCCCACCGCGCATTGCTGGGTCGCTTCCCCGATCTGATCACCGTCATCGTCCCACGTCACCCCGAACGCGCGAGCGCCATCATCACCCTCGCCGGACCACTGCCCATCGCCCGCCGCTCAGCCGCCCAACGCCCCGAGCCCGGCGGGGTCTATCTGGCCGATACGTTGGGCGAACTCGGCCTGTTCTACCGGCTCTGCCCAATCGCCCTGATCGGCGGCTCACTCGCGCCGATTGGCGGCCACAACATGATCGAAGCCGCCCAGCTCGGCTGCGCCATCCTGATCGGCCCGCATATGGAAAATTTCATCGAAATCACCACCGCGCTGCGCGCCGCAGGTGCCGTGCGGGATGTCACCGAAACCACCCTGATCCCAACCCTCGACCAGCTTTTCACCAACCCCGATCAACGCCGCGCCATCGGCCAGGCCGGTCAAGCCGCCTGCGCGCAGCTCGCAGATTTGCCAGCACGCCTCGCCGCTCGGATCGAGGCGATGCTCTGATGCGCGCCCCCGAATTCTGGCAGCATCACGGCATCCTGCCTCGCCTGCTCAGCCCACTCGCCGCCCTCACCACCCGCCTCACCGCCCGCCGCGTCGCTCGCCCAGGCATGACCAGCCCGATCCCGGTCATTTGCGTGGGTAACGCCACTGTCGGAGGCAGCGGCAAAACCATTCTGGTGCGCGCCCTGCTCGCCCGCTACCGCGCCCGTGGCATTCCCGCCTTCGCCCTCACCCGCGGCTATGGCGGGCGGCTCCCCGGCCCCCTCGAGGTCGATCCCACCCGCCATAGCGCCGCCGATATCGGCGATGAACCGCTGCTCCTCGCCGCGTCTGCCCCCACCATCGTCGCCCGTGACCGCGCTGCGGGCGCCCGCCTCGCCATCGCTGCTGGGGCCGCACGCCTGATCATGGATGACGGGCTGCAAAACCCCGATTTGCGCAAAACCCTTTCGTTCCTGGTGATCGATGGCGGGTCCGGCTTTGGCAATGGCCGCGTGCTCCCGGCCGGACCGTTGCGCGAACCCATCGAAGCCGCCGCCGCCCGCTGCGCCTGCGCCGTGCTGATCGGTGCCGATACCAGCGCGGCCCGCGCCGCCCTGCCAACCTCCCTGCCGATCCTCACCGCCCACATCGCCGCAATCAGCCCGGTGCCCCTGGCCAATCTGCGGGTCGTCGCCTTCGCCGGCATTGGCCGCCCGGCGAAATTCTTCGACTCACTGCGCGGCCTCGGCGCCGATCTGGTCGCCACCTTGTCGCTCCCCGATCATCATCGCTATAGCCATGCCGATTGCGCCCATTTGGCTGGCCTAGCCGCTCAGCACCAAGCGGTGTTGGTCACCACCGAAAAGGATCAGGTAAAATTGTCCGACCCGTTCCGCCAAGCCTGCATCGTGGTGAAAGCCGAGCTGGTGTTTGACGCCCTCGATCAACTCGATGATTTACTGCCATGAATTTTCAACAAAAACTCGAAAATTTCGGCGCCCGCCTCGCCCTCGCTCTGTTCGCCGCCCTCAGCCCCGCGACGGCGAGCGCGCTGGGCGGGGCGATCACCCGCACCATCGGCCCCTTTTTGCCGGTCTCGCGCGTCGCGGACCGCAATCTGCAAGCCGCAATGCCCGAACTCGACTCCAGCGCCCGCAGCACGATCATCCGCGCCGTCTGGGATAATCTGGGCCGCACCATCGGCGAACTGCCCCATCTCGCCCGCATCGATTTCACCGATTCTGGCCCTGGTTTCGAATTGATCGGCGGCGAGCATCTCACCGCCTTGGCCGAGGGCCCGGCGATCTTTTTCTCCGCCCATTTCGGCAATTGGGAAGCCTTTCCGCCCATCGCCGCCCGCGCGGGCATTCTCGCCTCCTCGGTCTATCGCGCTGCGGCCAATCCGGGCGTCGATGCGCTGATCCTCTCGCTGCGCCGCGCCGGTGTGCGCGCTGACATCCCAATGTTCCCCAAAGGTGCGAGCGGGGCGCGCGCCGCCTACGCCCATCTCGCGCGGGGTGGCCGCCTCGGCATGGTGGTCGATCAAAAACTCAATGATGGCATCGAAGCCCGCTTGTTCGGCCTGCCCGCCATGACCGCCCCCGCCGCCGCCGCCTTCGCGCTGAAATTTCGCTGCCCCCTGATCCCCGGCCGCGTTGATCGGATCGGCCCCGCCCGTCTGCGTTTGACCATTGAGCCGCCGCTCGATCTGCCATCGACCGGCGAACGCCAGGCCGATATCGCCGCCCTCACCCAAACCATCAATGATCGGCTCGAAGCCTGGATCCGCCAATCCCCCGGCGCCTGGCTCTGGTTGCATCGCCGCTGGCCACGCGACATCATCACCCCAACAGGAGCAAAATCATGAGTAAAACCTATCGGATCGCCGTTATCGAAGGCGATGGTATCGGGCGCGAAGTCGTCCCCGCCGCCATCACCGTGCTCGATCAAGTCGCCGCCGCCAGCGGCTTTTCGCTCCATTATCATCATTTCGATTGGAGCTGCGAGACCTTCAAATCCACCGGCAAAATGATGCCCGAGGATGGGTTGCGCCAACTTGCCGAGTTCGATGCGATCTATCTCGGCGCCGTCGGCTATCCCGGCGTGCCGGACCATATTTCCCTCTGGGGCCTGCTGATCCCGATCCGCCGCAGCTTTGACCAATATGTCAATCTCCGCCCGGTGCGCTTGCTGCCGGGCGTGCCCTGCCCGCTTGCGGGCAAAAAACCCGGCGATATTGATTTCTGGGTGGTGCGCGAAAATGTCGAAGGCGAATATTCCCAAGTCGGCGGGCGCATGTTCGCGGGCACCGAGCGCGAATTCGTCGAGCAAACCAGCATTTTCACCCGCTTTGGCACCGATCGCATCCTGCGCTACGCCTATGACCTCGCCCGCCGCCTCGGCCGCCCGCATGTCACCTCCGCGACCAAATCCAACGGTATTTTCCACACCATGCCGTTCTGGGATGAGCGGGTTGCGGCAATCAGCGCCGATTATCCCGAAATCTGCACCGATCAATATCATATCGATATTCTCGCTGCCCGTTTCGTCATGTCCCCCGAACGGTTCGACGTGGTGGTCGGCTCCAATTTGTTCGGCGATATTCTCTCCGATCTCGGCCCCGGCGTCACCGGCACCATCGCCGTCGCCCCCTCCGCCAATTTGAATCCGGAACGAAAATTCCCCTCAATGTTCGAGCCGGTGCATGGTTCCGCGCCGGATATTGCCGGCCAAAACATCGCCAACCCGGTCGGCACCATCTGGGCCGGCGCGATGATGCTGGAGCATTTGGGCGAAACCGAAGCCGCCGCCCGGATCATGCACGCCATCGAAACCGCGCTGGGCGATCAAGCCACCCCGAAAACCCCCGATCTCGGCGGCACCGCGCACACCGCCGATCTCACCGCCGCGATCAGGGCGCTGTGCGGGTAAGCGATTTGCGGAAACTATAGGCCGTGATCGCCATGCCTTCGCGGAAATAAAACCGATGCGCCAGCGCGCGCTGCACGCCCGAATCCAGGCACAAAAAATCGCAGCCGCGCTCGCGCGCCACCCCCTCGCACCAAGCGAGCAACGCCGCTCCATGACCCTGGCTGCGCTGCGCCGGGTCGGTCACCAAATCATCGATATAAAACCGCAACCCATCATAGGTATTCTGATAACACCGAAACACCGCGAGGGCGCACGGCACACTGGCCCGATGACGGATCGCGAGTTCCGCGCCCTGCGCCAAAATCCGGCGCATGAGCCCAGCATAATCATCCGCGAGCGCCGTCCGCAATTCCCGATGCAACGGCGCCACCCGCCCCAGCCACGCATCGAGTGCGGGTGACTCAAGCGTGAGATGCTCAATCGCTAAATTCATGCCGCCAAACTGCTCACGCACGCCGCCAGCAAGGCCGGATCACCCACCGCCAACACCGAGCCATCCCCCGTCAGCGAGAGCGGCGCGCCCGCCCAATCGGTGATTGTGCCACCCGCCGCCTCCACCACCGGCACCAAAGCCGCCCAATCCCATGGTTTCAGCCCCGACTCGGCAATCACATCAATCTGCCCCAGCGCCAACAACCCATAGGCATAGGCATCACCGCCATAGGTCAGCCGTCGGCACGACCCCGCCAACCCGCGAAACCGTTGATTTTGCGCCGCATCAAACATATCCGGTGACGTGCAGGACAATTCGGCCTGCGCCAACGCGTCCAATGATCGGCATCGCGGCCGACCGCCAAACGCACCGGTAAATTGCAATTTCCCGCTATAAGCGAGCCAGCGTTCGCCGGTAATCGGCTGGTCAATCAACCCCAAAATCGGCGTCTCGTCATCCATCAGCGCAATCAGCGTGGCAAAACTCGCCCGCCCGGTGATAAAAGCCCTGGTTCCATCAATCGGATCAATCAACCAGGTAAACCGCCCTTGGCGGGTCCCGCCCAATTCCTCGCCGACGAGACCATGCGTCGGATAATGCGCCGCCAGCACCGCACGAATCACCGCCTCCGCGCCCCGATCCGCCAGCGTCACCGGACTCTGGTCCTCCTTGACATCGACGTCGATCGACGCGCGAAAATAGCGCCGGATCACCGCCCCAGCTTCATCCGCTGCCGCCTCAGCGGCAGCAGCGAAGCCAATGGCGGCGAGGCTCATTTCAGCGCCGCCGGCGCGTCGGATTGCGCGTTCAAATACGCAATTACATCAGCCCGCACTTGATTATTCTTAATGCCCGGATAGCCCATGCGCGTCCCCGGCGCATCCTTCATCGGATCATAGAGCCATTGATTCATCGCATGCGGCGTCCAACTCCCGCTCGCGATTTTTTTCGCAGCACTCGAAAAATCATAGCCCGGATGCGCAAACATCTTCCCCTGCATCACACCATACAAATTCGGCCCCACGCCAGCTGCACCACCCTTATTGATCGAATGGCAAGCTGAGCATTGCTGCTCAAAAAACGACTGACCCTTGGTGATCACCGCCGAGGCATAGAGCGCCTTGATCGAGGGCGCCCCATCACCCGCCGCCACCGCCGGTGCAGGCGCCGCACTCGCCACCGCCGCCGTCGCCGTCGCCGAGGGCAGCGCAATCGGATTGGCCGACAATGTGCGCAAATAAGCAATCACATCAGCCCGTTGCACATCGTTCTTAATACCAGGATACCCCATCCTGGTGCCCGATGCGAATGTCTGCGGGTCGAGCAACCACGCATTCATTTTCTGATAACCCCAATTCCCCTTGGCAACTTTTTCCACCGCCGAGGAAAAATGATACCCGGCATGCGCAAACATTGGCGCACCCATCACCCCATATAAATTCGGCCCCACCCCGTTCGCACCGCCTTGATTGACGCTATGACAGGCCGAGCATTGCTGCTGCACAAAAGCCGCACCCTTTTTCACATCGGCCTTCAAGATCAACCCGTTAATCGAGGGTATCGCCGCCGCCGCCGCAGGAGCCGTGCTCGCCGCCGCCACCACCGGCTTTGGCGGTGCCTTGCTGGCGGTGAGGAAGTCGGCAATATGCACGCCAATCCAAAGCACCAACCCAGCAGACAGCACGCCGCCAGCAATTTTGTTGAACAATAGCGGATCGCGCTTGTGCCCCGCCTCTCCATTGTGCTGCGTACTCATGCGAATCTTATTTCCCTGCTCTATCGAAGTTTGGACCGAAAGACGTATAGCCATTTAGGAAAGTGACACAAGCGACAATACCGTAATACCAGGGAGGCTCCTATCTCAACGCCGATAATTCTGATCCCCGCCCGGCTCGGCTCCACCCGCCTGCCGAATAAGCCCCTCGCCGATATTCATGGCCGCCCGATGATCGTGCATGTGCTCCGCCGCGCCCTGCAAGCCAAGCTTGGCCCGGTTGTGGTCGCCTGCGCCGAACCCGCCATCGCCGATGCCATCACCGCCGAAGGCGGCACCGCCATCCTGACCGATCCTGATCTCCCCAGCGGATCAGATCGCATCCACGCCGCCCTCCAGCAATTTGATCCTGACAAAAAATACAATATCATCATCAATCTACAAGGCGATCTTCCTACCATCGATCCCGCATCGCTCCACGCCCTGCTCAGCGTTCTCGCCCAGCCACAGTTCGATCTCGCCACCCTAGTCGCCCCGATCACCACCGATGCCGAGCGTGACGCCGAGTCGGTGGTCAAAGTCGCCTGCCACTTCACCAATGAATCCCCGGTCGCCGCCGCCCTCTATTTCAGCCGCGCCGTCATTCCCGCAGGCCCAGGGCCGCTCTGGCATCATGTCGGTGTCTACGCCTATCGCCGCGCCGCCCTCGCCCAATTCGTCGCAAGCCCGCCCAGCCCGCTCGAACAGCGCGAAAAGCTCGAACAGCTCCGCGCCCTGGAACTCGGCCTGCGCATCGGTGCGGCGCGCATCGCCCACGCGCCTTTCGGCGTCGACACCCTTGACGATCTACGTCGCGCCCGCGAGGAACTAGCGCCATGATCACCACCCCGCCAACGGCGCCCCGAACATCCATCGAGCGCATCGCCTTCCAAGGCTCCCTCGGCGCCTATTCGGACCTCGCCTGCCGCACCGCCTATCCAGGCGTGCCCACCCTGCCCTGCCAAACCTTCGAAGCCGCGATCGACGCGGTCTTGCAAGGCGAAGCCTCGCTCGCCATGCTGCCCACCGAAAACTCCCTGGTCGGGCGCGTGCCAGACATGCACGCTTTGCTGCCCCATTCCGGCCTCTCGATCATCGCCGAACATTTCCAACGGGTCGAACATTGCCTGCTCGGCCCGAAAGGAACCCCCATCACAGCGGTCAAACGCGTCCATTCGCACGCCGTCGCCCTCGGCCAAGTGCGCAATCTAATCCGTGAACTCGACGCCGTCTCGGTGATCGAAGCGGACACCGCCGTCTCCGCCGAACTGGTCGCGCGCTGGAACAACCCGCAAGACGCCGCCATCGCCTCCGCCCTCGCCGCCGAAATTCACGGGCTCGAAGTGCTGCGCGCCAATGTCGAAGACGCCGCCCACAACACCACCCGCTTCTATGTCATGGCCCGCACGCCCTTGCTGCCGCCGCCCGATGCTGAAAATCTCATGACCAGCTTCGTGTTTCGCGTGCGCAACGTGCCTGCCGCCTTATTCAAAGCCCTTAGCGGCTTTGCCACCAATGGCGTCAACATGACCCGCCTGGAGAGCTACATGGTCGGCGGTCAATTCGCCGCCACCCAATTTCTGGCCGAAATCGATGGTCATCCCGAACAGCACGCGGTGCGCCTCGCCCTCGAAGAACTCGATTTTTTCTCCCGTGAAATCAACATACTCGGCGTCTATCCGGCCGCCCCGTTTCGCCTCGCCCAACGCGCCGCCCGGCTCGGGAGCGATTAATCGCACCCGCTCTAATTTTATTATACGCACGTTAATCAATCTCTGATAGTAATTCTGGATGATCATCCCCTCACCCGGTTAGTTCATCATGCCGTCCGATCCACCGCCCTCCACCCAAGGCACCACGATCAGCCTCGCCACCGCGCTCGACCGGTTCGAGCCGACCACCAAACCCGCCGCCGATTGGAGTGCTGCGCAAAACTGGTCAGCCGGCCAACTTCCCGGCGCCAGCCTGATCGGCGTGATCGATGGGGTCTGGGCATCGATTGATCCCGGAATCACCCTCAATGCCAACATCCTGCTGCAATCAAGCACTAGCGCGGCGGGGCTGATCGGCAATGGCGGCGCCATCGCTTTCGGCACCGCCAACCAACTGTCCTTGGTCGGCACATCCGATCTATTCGCCGAAGATTCCCTGATCAATCAAGGCGTGATCGCCCTCGCCCCCGCCGCCTCCGCCGAAATCGTGGTCGATATCGGTGCCATCGCAGGCCTGCCCGGCGCAGCCCCACCCAACCTCGATAATCGCGGCACCATCGGTATCAGCACCGGCGCCGCCCTCACCATCGCGGGCACCCAACTCGAAAATTCCGGCGCCATCGCGCTCGATGGCGGCACACTCATCGTCACTGACGGCGCAACCACCAACCTCAACCCCTCCGGCACCGATGGCACAATTAGCCTCATCGGCACCGCCCTCGCCTCGTTCAGCGATGCGGTCAGCGCCCAAATTTTCAATTTTGCCCCCGGCGCCAGCGCCACACTCAGCCTTGGTGACATCACGCTGGGCGCTCACCTCACCTTGCCCGGCTTTGGTGCCACCGATCATCTGCTGCTGCCCAACCTGCCCGATGCCACATTCGCCCTCTCCGGCAGTCTCGCGACCATCATCCCGATCAGTGCGCCCAGCACGCAAAACCCACCCTGCTTTGTCGAAGGCACCGAAATCCTCACCACCCGTGGCCATATCGCGGTCGAAACGCTCGCACCGGGCGATACCGTGATCACCCGCACCGGCGCCGTCCGGCCGATACGCTGGATCGGCCATCGTCTCGTCACCCGTCACGGCCAATCCCTCCCCGCCGCCTTGGCCCCCGTGCGCATCAGTGCCGATGCGTTCGGCCCAGGATTGCCCCGCCGCACCCTCGCCGTATCGCCCGATCACGGTCTCTATTTCGAAGGGGTGCTGATCCCAGCCAAGCATCTGATCAATGGCGCCACCATCACCGCGGCCAACCCGCCGCACCGCGTGCGCTATTTCCATCTCGAATTGGATAGCCATGATATCGTGCTGGCCGAAGGTCTGGCCTGCGAAACCTATCTCGATACCGGCAATCGCAGCGCCTTTGAAAACGGCGCCCCGCATTTTGGCCGCCGCAAAAGCTGGGATTCTGACGCCGCCGCGCCCCTCTGCACCCAAGGCAAAATCCTCCAGAAACTTCGCACCAGCCTACTCGCCCGTGCCCACGCACGCGGCTTTACCCGCCAATTCGTCACCGATCTTGCCGTCATCATCGATGGGTGCGCCGCCAAACCCTTGCCCGGCACCGCACTCACCCGCCGCTTCGCCCTGCCACTGCGCCATGGCGATTGCGCCGAAATCCGGTCGGCCCATTTTGCCCCCGCCGCGTTCGATCCTGAATCGGATGATTGGCGCCGTCTCGGCGTCGCCCTCACCGGCCTGCGAATCGGGCGCAATCGCTACACTCCCGATACGCTGGCGCGCAGCGGCATTCACCCGCGTGACGCCGGCGATCCTGCGCTCTGGACCGATGGGGCGGGCGTCATCGCCGTGCCCCCGCGCGCCCAGCGCCTCACGCTCGAAATTGCCGGGCTGCCGCTGGCATGGCGATCCCATGCCCCACCGCCATAGCGTGCTGCGCCATCGCCAAATAAGCCTCAGGCGGTACCGTCTCTGCCCGGCGCTGCGGATCAATCCCCGCCACATCCAGCAGCGAAACCGCATCAATGGCGCGCAACGACGCCCGCAACATTTTCCGCCGCTGGCCAAAGGCCGCAGCGGTAATCCGCGCCACCACCTCCAGCACCGCCCGCTCGGGCGCCCCGGCACGCGGGGTGAGCCGCACCACGGCTGATTCCACCTTGGGCGGCGGCGCAAAAGCTGAAGCGGGCACCCGCATCACAATATCCGCCTGCACCGTCAACCCCGCCAACACGGCGAGCCGCCCATACGCCGCATCGCCGGCTGACGCGACGATGCGCTGCGCCACCTCGGCTTGAAACATCAGCACCATCACCTGAAACGACGCCGCTTGGGTGAGCCAATCCACCAGCAAAGCCGTGCCAATATTATAGGGCAAATTGGCAATAATCGCGCGCGGTGCGGCCACCAGCGATGCCAAATCCAGCGTCGCCGCATCCGCCTCAATAATTGTCAACCGTGCCGGATCGCGTGTGCGCAGCTCCGCCACCGCCGCCACCGCCCGAGGGTCGATTTCAACCGCAATCACCCCCGCCGCCTCACTCGCGAGCAAAGCGCGGGTCAATCCGCCCGGCCCCGGCCCCACCTCGATCACCTGCACCCCGGCAAGCGGTCCCGCCGCCCGCACAATCCGCGCCAGTAAATCCGGATCAAGTAAAAAATGCTGCCCGAGCGATTTGCGCGCCGACAAACCATGCCGCGCAATAACCGCCCGCAGCGTGTCGTCCGCGCTGATCGATCAGGCTCCCGGGTTGCGGGTAATAATCGCCTCGCGATGCAGCGTATCCATCAATTGCCGCGCCTCCAGCGCCACGCGCCGTTGGATCAATTCCTGCCCCACCCGATTGAGCCCAGGCAGACCAGTGGTTTTGTTCACCCGCGAACACACCATCACAATGGCCACGCCATGATGCGACACTAAGGGCTGGCTCGCCTGGCCAATCGGCAACGAGCCCAGCAATTGCTGAAACGCGGCCGGCTGCACGGTCGAGAGATCAACCGGCCCCGGACTGGTCGGCCGGACCGACCCCGCCGCCTGATTGGCCGCCGCCACCGCCGCACAATCATGCAAGCTGGCGCGCAACGCCCCCGCCCGATTCAGCACCGCAATCTGCCCAGCATCCGGCTGGCCGCCATTGAAGGGTGTTGGAAATTTCAAGACCACCTGATTGACATGCAAAATCGTGGTCGGCACCTCGCCGAATTTGCGCGTGCCCAACAGCGACACAATCTCATAGCCGCCGGGCACCCGCACCGGATCGCTAATGGCCCCCGCCGGCATCTGCTCAACAATCTGGCGCACTGCCGGATCGAGCAAATCAGGCGCAACCCAACCCTTATCGCCACCGGTTAACGCACTTTCGCTCTGGCTAAATTGCGCCGCCACCACCGGAAACGCCGCCCCGTTGCGCAACTGCTTGATCACCGTATCGGCAAATTTCTGCGCATTCCGCGCGTCGCGCGGCCGATCGATCGGCACGAAAATCTCCGCGATATGATACTGGGTTTGCCCGATCTCCTTGCGCATCGCATGGCGTTCGGCCAGCACATCTTCCTTGGTCGGGCGCAAATTCGCCCCCAAATGCTTTTTCAGCACCCCATTCCAGC
>VFSW01010277.1_pt1 | contig 13277 bp, 9 predicted proteins | sample 5358111 | NCBI WGS metagenome assembly VFSW01 (sample SAMN11554181, study PRJNA540505) | mine drainage metagenome | isolation source: sediment from site ElyBrook_90M | place: USA: Ely Copper Mine, Vershire, VT | collected 2017 | reverse complement strand
CCCCCGGCGGGGCCCCCACGGCCCCCCTCACCCCCCCGCCCCGCGGGGCCTCCCCCACCCGCCGCGCCGCCGTCGTACCCGACGACGCCGGGCTTCGGCTGACGCACTTGGTGGCCGATACATCGATCCGGGGGGCGCTGCGCGCCGTACCTGGACTGCGCACGACCATGAAGCTTCGTGTGGTGGCGCGCCAGCAGCAGTTGCTGCGAATGGATTTCGAAGAGGCCCCCAACGGCGAAGTACTGCTCGAATTGATGGAACGCTTCGAGCAGGAACTGGCGCTGCATGACGTGGTGCTGATGTCCGACTACGGCAAGGGCGGACTCGTGCACGTGGAGCGCATGATCGCGTTGGCCCGTGCACAGGGCAAGCGGGTGCTGGTCGACCCCAAGGGGCGCGATTACGCGCGCTACCGGGGCGCAAACCTGATCACCCCCAACCGCCATGAGTTTCACCTCGCAGCGGGCGACTGGAGCGACGAATCCAGCCTCGAGGCGCTGGCGCAGCGAATGCGCGCCGACCTCGACCTGGATGCCCTGCTCGTGACTCGTGCCGAAGATGGCATGAGCCTGTTCAATGCCGACGGCCACCTTCACGTCCCGGCCCAGGCCAAGGAAGTCTTTGATGTCTCCGGAGCGGGCGATACCGTGATCGCGACCCTGGCGGTGATGCTGGGCGCCGGAGGCTCCCTGCCTGAGGCCGTGCGCACCGCCAACCGGGCTGCCGGCATCGTCGTCGGCAAGCTGGGCACCGCCAGCGTGAGCCCGGCTGAACTCTGGCCCACCACCTCGGAACCGTCATGACCAAGCGCATCGTCGTTACCGGCGCCGCCGGCTTCATTGGCAGCAATATCGTGCGCGGTCTGAACGCTCGCGGCATCACCGACATCATCGCAGTCGACAACCTCACGCAGGCCGACAAATTCCGCAATCTGGTCGACCTTCGCATTGCCGACTACGTTGACAAGACCGTCTTTTACGAAGCCTTTGCACAAGGCCGCTACGGCAACGTCGATAGCGTGTTCCACGAGGGTGCGTGCTCCGACACCATGCAGCACGACGGGCGCTACATGCTCGACAACAACTACGCCACCAGTCGCTTGCTGCTTGACACCTGCCTGGCGCGAGGAACCCGCCTGATGTACGCCTCCAGCGCCGCCATCTATGGCGGTTCGGACCGGTTCACGGAGGAGCCCGCCTGCGAACGGCCGCTCAACGTCTACGGATATTCCAAGTTGCTGTTTGATCAGGTCGTGCGCCAACACTTGCACACCGCACACTCCCAGATCGTGGGGCTACGCTATTTCAACGTTTATGGTCCCGGTGAGCAGCACAAGGCCCGGATGGCGTCGGTGGCGTTTCATCACATGCATCAATACCGCGCGCAAGGGCATGTGCGACTGTTTGGCGCCCATGGGACCTACGGTGCCGGCGAACAAATGCGCGATTTCATCCATGTCGATGACGTCGCGGCAGTGAACCTCTGGTTCTTCGACCACCCCTACCGCAGCGGCGTCTTCAATCTTGGCACCGGACGCGCGCAGCCATTCAACGACGTTGCGCAGGCAGTGGTCAATACCTTGCGCGCCGCCGAGGGCCTCGGGCCGCTGACGCTGCCGCGCCTGGTCGAGGAGAATTTCATTCGCTACATCGATTTTCCCGCCGACCTCGTGGGTCGCTACCAGAGCTTCACGCAAGCCGACCTGCGCGCGCTGCGCGAGACCGGGTGCGACCATGTCTTTGCCGATGTGGCGCACGGCGTGGCGTCCTACGTCGAGTTCATGGTGCGCCAGCACGCACAGACCTGATCAGACGGGGTCGATGCCGGGCAAGGGCACTGCTCCTGCCCTGGTTCATTGCTGCGACCCCACCGACCCCAGCAGTTCCATCAAGGCAGCCTCGTCGAGCACGGTGACGCCGAGTTCCATGGCGCGGGCAAGTTTGGAACCGGGCTCGGCGCCGGCAACGACGAAATCCGTCTTTTTCGACACCGAACCCGTCACCCGTCCGCCAGCGGCTTCGATGCGTGCTTTGACATCATCTCGGCCCAGATGGGGAAGCGTCCCGGTGAGGACGAATACCCGCCCTTCCAAGACCCCCGTGCCGCCCTGCCCCGGCACGCTCGCCTGCTCGCTCCAGTGCACGCCAGCGGCGCGCAATTGCGCGAGCACCTCGCGGTTGTGCGTCTGCTCGAAAAAGAGCCGGATGCTTTCAGCCACGACCGGCCCGACGTCGGGAACTGCCTCGAGCGCCCCCACCGGGGCTTCCATCAGCGCGTCCAGGCTGCCGAAATGCCGCGCGAGATCACGGGCCGTGGCTTCACCCACGTGGCGGATGCCAAGGGCGTAGATCAGTCGCGCCAGCGTGGTGGCACGACTGGCATCGATGGCAGCAACAAGCTTGGCCGCGCTTTTCCCGCCCATCCGATCCAGTGCCGCCAGACGTGCCGCGTCGAGTGAAAAGATGTCGGGGAGCACGCGCACCAGCCCCCCATCGACCAACTGATCAACGCGTTGTTCGCCCAGGCCCTCGATATCCATCGCACGCCGGCTGGCGAAATGAAGCACGGCCTGCTTGCGCTGTGCCGGACAATACAGGCCGCCGGTACAGCGCCAGTCCACCTCCCCTGGCTCGCGGTGGATCGCCGATCCGCATACCGGGCATACGCCTCCGAGGCGTGCATGGAGGTCAAAGGGATCCGCACGGGTGGCACGCCCGTCGGGCACCACCGCCACCACCTCGGGAATGACATCGCCGGCACGCCGCACAACCACACGGTCGCCAATGCGCACGTCCTTGCGCCGCACCTCGTCCTCGTTGTGCAACGTGGCGTTGGTGACGGTCACGCCGCCGACGAATACCGGCTCGAGCTTCGCCACGGGTGTGAGCTTGCCGGTACGTCCAACCTGAATGTCGATACCCAGCACTTGGGTACTTCGCTCCTGCGCCGGATATTTGTGTGCCACGGCCCAGACCGGCTCCCGATTGCGAAAGCCCAGATCGCGCTGCAGGGCCAGCCGATCAACCTTGTAGACCACGCCATCGATGTCAAAGGGCAATTCGTCGCGCTCTCGGGCGATGCGAGCATGAAACGCCATCAGGGTTTGCGCGCCAGGTCCATGCACGCGCTGCGCCGCGACGGGAAAACCGAAAGCGGCAAAAGCGTCAAGCATGCCGTGCTGGGTCGTGGGCCGATCTTCCCAGCCCTCGACCTCGCCCCAGCCGTATGCGTAAAACGACAGGGGGCGCTGCGCCGCGACCGTCGGATCAAGCTGGCGGATGCTGCCCGCCGCCCCATTGCGTGGATTGACCAGGGTGGGCTGACCCTTTGCGCGCTGGCGCGCGTTATAGCGCTCGAAGTCCGCGCGTTTCATGAGCACCTCGCCACGGACCTCCAGCACGGCGGGTGGCTGCTCCGCCAGCAGGCGCAGTGGCAGTCCGCGGATGGTGCGTACGTTCTGGGTCACATCCTCACCGGTTTCGCCGTCACCACGCGTTGCCGCCTGCGTCAGGACACCGTATTCGTAGCGCAGGCTCACAGCCAGGCCATCGAACTTGAGCTCGGCTTGGTAGACCACCGGGGGATCCACCGCGTCCAGACCCAGGCGCGCACGCACGCGGTGATCAAAAGCCTCTGCTCCCTTGGGGCTGGTGTCCGTCTCGGTCTGGATCGACAACATCGGAACGCGGTGGCGAACCGGTTCGAAGGCCGGCAGTGGCGCTGCTCCCACACGCTGCGTCGGGGAATCGGGAGCGCGCAGATCCGGGTGTGCTGCTTCCAGTGCCTGCAGCTCCCGGTACAGCGCGTCATACTCCGCGTCTGGAATCAACGGCGCGTCGAGCTGGTAGTAGGCGCGGTCGCACTGCGCGATGTCCGCTCGCAAACGCGCGATACGCGCTGCGGCGTCCTCGGCCTTGGGCATGGGCACAGCCTCCGCGTCAGCTGAACAGTCGCTGCGCCGCAGGGCTGCCCGCTGGCAGTCCGCGCTGGTCGAGCACGGCGTAGAGATGCTGAAGTTGCGCATCGATCTGCTCCATGACCGCGGCTGAAAGCGGCGCACCATTGTCATCGACTTCACGCGCGTCCAGATCCTGCGCCAATCGGTGCGCGGCATCACGCATGCGGTTGAATGGCTGGAGCGCCTGCGGCACCTGCGGCACATCGAGCAACAGGGTCGCACGACTGACCGGAACATCCGGGTTATCCGCAAGCTCGGCCTGGGCGTCGTAGACCAACTGCACAACGGGAATCAACCGCGCCGCGCCATTGCCGTGGTCCTCCGAATCGCCGGCTCCCGCCCGCGGCTCGGGTTCGAGCAGCGCCAGGCGACCGGCTCCCAGCAACGCGGTGAAGCCTGCTGCCTGTGCATGGCGACGAAGAAAATCAAGGCCCCAAGCCACGTCGCGCGCCTGAAGATTGATCGACAGCTGCGCGTCGTTGCCGGCGGCGAAATGATCGAGGTCGCGCGCCTGCTCCAACACCTCGGCCATGTCAGGCAAGTCCGGCGATGTTCCCAGCGCCTCGCCAAGCGCGTGGCATTTGGTGACGAATTCGGAGTATTCGATGGCATTGAGCGGGCCACTACGGCTGGCGAGTTGCACCGCCGCCTGCAGCTCCGCATAACGTTCTCCGGTCTGCAGCATTTCCCACAAGCCCGATCGCGCGTTCCTGCCCTCGAACAGCAGCGGCTTCGCGCCGGCGCGCGCCGCCCGCGGCAAACGTTCCGCCAGCGATTCACCTGGCACAGGCTGGTCGAATCCGAAACTCGCGATGGCATCGATCAGCGGATCGATGTGCGCCACGAAAGCGCGCCCGCGCGCCCGGTCGAGGTCGGCGTGAGTCCCTTCGTTCCCCGCGTGCGCATCGTCCAGCCCTGGCTCACGGCGCTCGTTCCGCCCCCGCTCCCCCTCCAGCTCCACGATCTCGGCACGCGCGCGCCTGCGGCGAATCTGCGCCGATTGCCAAAAATTGAAGCCTGCCACCGCGGCAATGATTCCTGCCCCGACCAGCAGCAAGGCTTGTTGCAGTTGACCCATCGAAATTTCCTTGTTGCAAACCCTGGCGACGCATCGCCATCGACCGCTGAATCATCACGCCGCGGTTTCCATCATGCGCGCCGCCTGTTCCATGTCCACGGCGACAAGCCGAGATACCCCTTGCTCTTGCATGGTCACACCCACCAGCTGCTCGGCCATTTCCATGGCGATCTTATTGTGCGAGATGAACAGAAACTGGGTGGCGTTCGACATCGTTTCCACCAGACGCGCAAACCGTTCCGTGTTGGCGTCGTCCAGCGGTGCGTCGACCTCGTCGAGAATACAGAATGGCGCCGGGTTGAGATGGAAGATCCCGAACACCAGGGCAATCGCCACGAGCGCCTTTTCCCCGCCCGACAACAAGTGGATGGTGCTGTTGCGCTTGCCCGGGGGCTGCGCCATGACCTGGACGCCAGCGTCGAGAATCTCGTCGCCGGTCATCACCAGGCGTGCCGACCCGCCGCCGAACAGATCCGGAAACAGACGCCCGAAATGCGTATTGACCTGATCAAAGGTCTGGCGCAGCTGCTCGCGGGTTTCAGCGTCGATTTTGTGAATAGCACCGTCCAGCGTCGCCGCGGCCTGCTCGAGATCGGCCAGTTGCGCGTCGAGGAACTGCTTGCGCTCGCGCGCCTGGCCCAGCTCGTCAAGCGCCGCCAGATTCACCGCGCCCAGCGCCGCAAGTTCGCGCTGGAAGCGCTGGGTCTCGCGCGCGAGCTGCTCGGGACGCGCATCGAGACCGAGTCGCTGCGCCAGCGCGGCCATCGACGCGGGCTCGACGCCCGCGTCGGCCAACATCTGTGCGAACTGCTCACCCTGCAAGCGTGCCTCTTGCTCCTCGAGTTGGCGCGCCGTGATGGTTCCCCGCAGCGGCTCGACTTCGCGCTCGATGCCCAGCCTGGTTTCCTCGAGCCCCCGCAGCGTTTGCGCAAGCGCCTCATGTTCGATGCGGCGTGTCGCCAGCGCGACCTGGCATCGTTCCTGCAAAGCGAGCGCCTCTTGCAGCCCCGCGCGCGCGGTCTCGCTGCCGAGGCGCGTGAGCTCATCCGCGGCCTCCTGCAGGCGCTGCTGCAACGGGCCCAGTTGCTCCACCGCAGTCTCGCCCACACGCTGCGCGTCGGCGCGACGCTGCTGCAGACTGCGAATCGCATACGTGCATTCCGCCTGTTGCTGCTCAAGTTGGCGCAGTCCGGCGCGGGCCTCGGCCAGCGCGGCGTGCTCGCGCAAGACGTCGCCGTCCACGTCCGCCTGGCCTTGCTGGCGCTCGGCCAACTCGGCATCGAGCTGCTCGAAGCGCGCCTCACTTTCCGCGCGACCAGCAGCAATTTCATCGGCCTGTGCCGACAGCTCGGCCACGTCCGCGTCCAGGCGCGCCGCGCGGGTGCTTGCCTCCTGCTCCTGCTGCTGCAGCTTGAGCCACGCGACCTGCATGGCGTGCGCCTGCTGGGTCAGTGACTGCAGGCGCCGGGTCTCGCCGCCGAGCTGTTCGCGCGCTTGCTGAAGTGCTGCGTCCGCACGCATGCTCGCCGTGCGCGCGTCATCGGCCATGATCTGCTGCGCCTTGCACTGGCGCTCGAGGTTCTCGATGTCCTGCGCGCGAGCGAGCATTCCGGCCTGCTCGCTGTCGGCAGCATAAAGGCTCAGACTGTGACGGGTGACGATATGCCCCTCGCGTGTGACCAGGCTGCACCCCACGGCAAGCGCCCCGCGGTCGCGCATGGCTTGGGTGAGGTCGGTTGCGGCGTACACACCTTCCAGCCAGTCTTCGATCACCACCCGCAAACCCGGGTCGGTCTCGCGCAGCAGCGAGGCCAGCGGGCGCAGCCCAACCGTGCCAGGCCGCGATGGCGAAGGGGGCGGTGCCGCGTAAAAACCGAGCTTGCTCGGTGGCGGATCGTCCGCAAACCCGGCCATGGCGTCAAGGGCGCGCACTTCCAGCGCGGCGAGGCGCTCGCGCAGCGTTGCTTCCAGCGCCGGCTCCCAGCCTGCTTCGACGTGGATGCGCGTCCATAGACGCGCCATGCCGTCAAGCCCGTGGCGCGCCATCCAGGGTTGCAAGCGTCCCTCGGTCATGACCTTGTCCTGCAACGCACGCAAGGCCTGCAGGCGGGCCGCGGTGGATGCAAGGTCAGCCGCTGCCGCCTGCGCGGCACGCTGCTGCTGCCCCTGCATATCCTGCAATGCCGGAAGTTGATCCTGAAGTCCCTGCATGCGGGCCTCGCTGTCATCGCGTTCGGCTGCCAGGCGCTCCTGCTCGCGCGCCAGATCCGAGAGCCGCGCGGCATCCGGCCGCTGCACCCCGCGCCGCTCGGCCTGCAAACGCTGCATACGCTGCTCCAGCGCCTGCGCCTGCTGCGCCAGGGCCCGTTGCCGGTCGGCCTCGGCACGCAGACGCTGCTGCGCAGCGGCCGCATCGGCGCGCAACTCAGCCACGCGCATTTGCGCGTCAGCCAGACGTGCCTCCAGCGCCGGGATATGCTCGGACTGCTCGAGAACGCGCGCTTCGGCTTCTGCCAGCCGCATTTCCGCATCCGTCAGGGAACTGGAGGTCGACTCCGCGTCGTCGGCAGCGACGCGCAGCCGCTCCTGCCACTGATCAATCTGGGCCTGGGTTTCGACCTGCGTTCGCCGGGCGCGATCGCGGGCCTCGAGCACGAAGCGGACTTCTGCCTCGAGCTGTCCCACGCGCGCCTGTGCGGCGTAGACCTCGGCCTGCGCCTTGTTCAGCGCGTCGGTAGCCGCATACTGGGCCTGCCGCACGCCCTCGAGTTCGGCTTCCGCGGCCCGCAGGCGCGCGATGTGGGCGTCGAGTGCAACCACGGCCCGCGCGCTTTCCGCGACGATCCCGGCCTGGCGGGCCTGCGCCTCGCGAAGCCGCAACAGCCACAATCCGTGCTGGCTGGTTTCAAGCTGTTCCTGCAGGGTACGGTACTGCTGCGCCACAGCGGCCTGCTGCTCCAGCCGCGCCAACTGCACCCCGAGCTCGCGCAGGATGTCATGGACCCGCAGCAGGTTTTCCCGCGTGCTGTTCAGGCGGTTCTCGGTTTCACGGCGCCGCTCCTTGTACTTGGACACGCCAGCGGCTTCCTCGAGCATGACCCGCAATTCCTCTGGGCGCGACTCGATGATGCGCGATATCGTCCCCTGTCCAATGATGGCGTACGAGCGCGACCCGAGACCCGTGCCCAGGAACATGTCCTGCACGTCGCGGCGGCGCACGAGCTGATTGTTGATGTAGTAACTGGAGGTCCCGTCTCGCGTCAGTACGCGCTTGACCGCAATCTCGCTGTATTGACCAAAGCTGCCGCCGATGCGCTGCGAACTGTTGTCGAACACCAGCTCGACACTGCAACGTCCGGCGGGCTTGCGCGCTCCGGAGCCATTGAAAATGACATCGAGCATCGACTCGCCGCGCAGCTCCGATGCCTTCGACTCACCCAGAACCCAGCGTACGGCGTCGATGATGTTCGACTTCCCGCAGCCGTTGGGGCCGACCACCCCGACGCGCTGTCCGGGGAGCTGGAACGAGACGGGGTCGGCGAAGGATTTGAATCCAGCTAGCTTGATCCAGGACAGGCGCACGGCGAAATTGGGTCAGCGACGCAATCAACTACTTGATTTAAAAGGTTAATTGTCCGGAGCCGAACAGAATTTGCCATGATAGCATCCAGGGTTTATCGATGAACCCGCCGACACGATCACCATGCGCACCAGCCCCAGCAAGGATCTGCAAAGCTTTGACAACCCCGCCCCGGAGCGCGACTACCACATCCATATCCAGGTCCCGGAATTCACCTGCCTGTGTCCGCTCACCGGGCAGCCGGATTTTGCGCGTATCACGCTCGATGTCATCCCCGACCGCAAGTGCGTGGAACTCAAAAGCCTGAAACTTTACATGTGGAGTTTCCGCGACGAAGGCGCATTCCACGAAAAGATGACCAATCGCATTCTCGACGACCTCGTCAAAGCCATCAAACCACGATTCATGCGGGTCACCGCGCAGTGGTACGTGCGCGGTGGCATCTACACCAACGTCGTCGTCGAACACCAGAAGCGGGGCTGGAAGCCGGCACCTCGCGTCGACCTGAGCCGCTTCGACCCCGCGCCCTCGGTCGCTGGCGTCTAGGTTCGCGCCAGACCGCGTGCGCTGCGCTCAGTCAGGGCGGTCGATTCGCAACAGCGCCTGGGCGCTGCTCACGATGACACTGCCTCCGGGACCTGGTGCCACGCCGTACGGCGTGACCAGCGACCCTGGCAACGGCCCGAATTCGAAACGGTCGAGGAGACCCTGACCAGCCAGCGTCCGGACCTCGCCGTCCGGCGTCATCCAGCGCACCTTGTGGTTGCCGCCATCCGCGATGATGACGTTGCCGTCCGCGTCCACGCAAATCTGCTGCGGCTTGCGAAAGCGTGCCGCAGCGCCCTTGCCATCAACATCGCCAGCCGCGTCCGCGGCGCCTGCCACCGTGCGCACCATGCCGTCGATGCCGATACGCCGCACGTCGTGATTGAAATACTCGCTGACCCAGATCGTCCCATCGGGGCCCACCGCCAGCCCGACCGGCGTATTGAAGAGCGCGCTGGCAAGCGGACCGTCACGGTGGTCAGCCACGCCCGCGGCGCCGCCGATGGTGCGTACCCGCCCGTCACGATCGATGCGCCGCAGGGTGTTGTTGTAGGCGTCGGCGACCAGCAAGTCGCCGCTGCCTGGATCAACCGCCAGTCCGACCGGATGATTGAATGCGGCAGCGGTGCCGCGTCCATCGGCATAGCCGGGCTCACCCGCGCGACCGGCCAGGGTCGAGACCGTTCCGTCGCGCAGGACCCGGATCGTGTTGGCGTAGGAGTCGGCGACGAAAATCGTGCCATCATCGCCCACGGCAACCGCGTCGGGACCGACGAACCGGGCGTCGGCCGCGGCGCCGTCGCGGCTCGTGCGCCGGGTTGCCGCTCCAGCCAGGGTCGTGACTTCCCCGTGCAGGTTCACGCGCCGGATCAGAGCGTTCGCCGCATCCGCCACCACGATGTCTCCGGTATGCGGATCGCGCGCAAGGCCCCGGGGATCGAAAAATGCAGCCCGCGTCCCTGGCCCGTCCTCGTGGCCATTCTGCATTGGCTGTCCGGCCCAGACCGCCAGCGTTCCGGAGCCGTCGCGCGCGCGGGACACCGGCATGGCGGCGGCCAGCGCCGGCGCAAGAAGGAGAAAACGACGTCGTGTCAGGGCCATGGCGTGATCGGCATCAGGCAAGGTCAAACATTAGTCGATGCTAATACGACAATGCATTTCATGCACCTCGGCGATCCACCAATGCACGCGCAATCGTGCCGAGGTCGACGTATTCCAGCTCGGCCCCGGCGGGCACACCACGCGCGAGCCGCGTGATCCGCAAGTCAAGCGGGCGCAGGGTCTGTGCGATGGCATGCGCCGTGGCCTCCCCCTCATTGGTGAAGTTGGTGGCGAGGATGATTTCCTCGACCTCCCCATCGACCACCCGCCGCTGCAGCAGATCCAAACCGATGTCCTTCGGACCGATTCCGTCAAGGGGACTGAGGTGTCCCATCAGCACGAAGTACAACCCTTTATAAGTCAAGGTCTGCTCGACCGCGGCCAGATCGGCTGGCGATTCGACCACACACAATTGGCGAGGATCGCGGCGCGGATCGGCGCAAGTGCCGCAGATTTCATCTTCGGTATACGTGTTGCAGCGCGCGCAGCGGCGAATCACACCCAGCGCGTGCTGCAGCGCCTCGGATAGCCTTGCGGCCCCCGGCCGGTCATGCTGCAGCAAGTGAAACGCCAGCCGCGCTGCGCTCTTTGGCCCGATCCCGGGCAGTGCGCGCAATGACTCGACCAGGGCGTCGAGGCTCGGTACCCGGGTTTGCGCCGGTGGATGGCTCACGCCAGCAAATCCCGTGGCGTCAGAAAGGAAGCTTCATGCCCGGGGGCAGCGGCAGCCCGGCGGTGACCGCCGACAACTTCTCCTGCGATGTCGCCTCGGCCTTGCGGGCGGCGTCGTTGAAAGCTGCTGCCAGCAGATCTTCCAGCATGTCGCGATCCTCGCCCAGCAGGGTCGGGTCGATCGTGAGCCGGCGCACGACGTACTTGCATGTCATGAGAATTTTCACCAACCCTGCGCCGGCCTGTCCCTCAACCTCGATGTCGGCGAGTTGTTCCTGCACTCGCTTCATGTTGTCCTGCATTGCCTGCGCCTGCTTCATCAGGCCCGACAGTTGTCCTTTGTTGAACATGAAATGTCCTTGTGAGAGTCTTGATGGATGGAAGGGTGGAGCGTGCGCCGTCGTTGATCGCATCAGGCGGACACGCGAACGAAATGAGGAATCATTCGATGGGTCGAATCGACCCCGGAACAAGCTGCGCCCCGAGGCCATCGACCAGATCACGCACGAGCGGATCGGCGGCGATGACGGCTTCGGCGTGTTCCTGAAGGGCCCGGCGCGCGGCGATGGCGCGCAGATTTGCGGTATCGCACACGGCGCCGATATCGACCCGAAGCTGAAGCGGGCGTCCCAGCGCGTCCGACAGTGCGGTCTGCAATCGGTCCAGCGCGCCCGCGCGGGTGTATTGTTCACTGGGGACCCGAAGGCTCCAGGTGTCGCCTTGCGCACCGACCCATTCGCTGTGCATGGCCAGACTTCGCGTCAGGGCAACCAGTTGCAGCCGCGCCGCGAGCGTTGGCCAATCGGGGTCCGGACCAGGGAACCCCAACGCCTGGGTCGGCGCCGCCGAAGAAGAGCCGGCCGTGTCCGCCGCGGCCTGACGGTCGGCGCGGTCCGCCGCAACGACGGCTGCCGGGGCGGTGGCCTCGACCTCCACGTGCGATGCGGGCACGGATGCCTTCGTCGCCGTCCCGGTCGGCGTGAGGGACAAGCCTTGGGGCGTCTTCGACGCGTCGGGCACGACCGCAGCGGCTTTGTCAGCCGACGCCTGCACTGCCGTCCTCACGCGAGGGGGCTGTGGGAGCGAGGGGTCACGCGGGACCGCACCAGCGGTCGATATCGGCGCAAACGCCAGCAGGCGCAGCAGCAACATACTGAATCCGGCCAGTTCGTCGGGCGCCAACACGAGCTCCGCGCGTCCATGCAGCACCATGCTGTAGGCCAGTTGCACGGTTTCCGGCGACAGCGCCGCCGCCAGCTCACGCAACGTCGGCGCGTCGGGGTCGGTCGCGTCAACGGCATCGGGCACGACCTGCGCAACCGCCACACGCTGCAAAAGCCCGGCCAGGTCCTCGAGGGCGTTGCCGAACGACAGTCCACGCGCGTCCATGGCATCAGCCAGCCCCAGCAGGGCAGCACCATCCCCCACGGCCAGCGCACGCAGCAAGTCGAACAGATAGCCGGCATCGACGGCGCCGAGCATGGACCGTACGCCATCCAGGCTGATCGTGCCGGCGTTATAGGCGATGGCCTGGTCGGTCAGCGAGAGCGCATCCCGCATCGATCCATGCGCCGCGCGTCCCAGGGCCAGCAAGGCCTGCGCCTCGGCATCGACCCCTTCCGCATGCAGCACGCCTTGCAGGTACGACGCGATGGCCTGCGGCGTCATGGATTTGAGCCCGAACTGCAGGCAACGGCTCAACACCGTGACCGGCACTTTCTGTGGGTCGGTGGTTGCGAGCACGAACTTCACCGATTCAGGGGGCTCTTCAAGCGTCTTCAGCATCGCGTTGAAGGCATGATTCGACAGCATGTGAACTTCGTCGATCATGTACACCTTGTAGCGCCCTGCGGTCGGCTTGTAGACCGCCTGCTCGAGCAGGCGGGTCATGTCGTCGACGCCACGATTCGATGCCGCATCAAGCTCGATGTAGTCGACAAAACGCCCGGCATCGATCTCGGTGCAGGCCGGGCAGGCGCCGCAGGGCTGCGCGGTGACGCCGCCGCTTCCATCGGGCCCGGTGCAATTGAGCGATTTGGCCAGGATGCGCGCAATGGTGGTCTTGCCCACGCCACGCGTCCCGGTGAACAGATACGCGTGGTGCAGGCGTCCGCGCTCAAGCGCATGCGTCAGGGCGCGCACGACATGGTCCTGACCCACCAGGGTTGCGAAGGTCTTGGGGCGCCACTTGCGCGCGAGCACGGTATTCGACATGTGTTTGATTGTAGGCGGGGCGCCTGGCCAAGCGGCGACGAGACGTGTTCACGCTGCCGTCATACAATAGGTGCTGACGGGCCGCCCCGCATTGCGGCGCGGTGAACCTGGTCAGGCCGGGAACGGAG
>VFSW01010276.1_pt1 | contig 13278 bp, 10 predicted proteins | sample 5358111 | NCBI WGS metagenome assembly VFSW01 (sample SAMN11554181, study PRJNA540505) | mine drainage metagenome | isolation source: sediment from site ElyBrook_90M | place: USA: Ely Copper Mine, Vershire, VT | collected 2017 | reverse complement strand
CCCTTCCCCCACCTGGGGGAAGGGACAGGCGCAGGCCGTAGGGCCGCAGCCAGGGCTAGGCCCGCGCCACCCCAATCGGCAAACTCACTCCGCGTCGGCAGGGTTAGGCTCGCGCCAGCGCCTCACGCGGTCGCGCTGGCCCGTCGCGCGCCGCCCGCGTGGCGGAAGCCCATCGCGTAGAGCGTCGCGTAGGCGCCCTCCTGTTGCAAGAGTTCGGCGTGCGTACCATGCTCCACGATGCGGCCACCTTGTAGAACGACGATGCTCTCGGCGTTCTTAATCGTCGAGAGGCGATGGGCGATCACCAGCGCCGTCCGCCCGTGGAGCAGCCGTTGCAGACCCTGCTGCACCAGCATCTCGGTGAATGTGTCAATGTTCGCGGTCGCTTCATCCAGAATCAGGATGCGCGGGTCGGCCAGCAGCGCGCGGGCGAAGGCGATCATCTGGCGCTGCCCCATGCTCAGGTTGCGCCCCCGTTCGCGGATCGGCGTCTCGTAGCCCTGCGGCAGCCCCAGGATTAGCTCGTGGGCGCCGATCACCTCCGCCGCCGCCTGCACCTCGGCGTCGGTCGCATCCAGCCGACCGTAGCGGATATTGTCGCGGATTGAGCCGGTGAAGAGAAACGGCTCTTGCAGCACGACGCCGATCTGGCTGCGCAGCGAGGCTTGCGTCACCGACTTTACGTCGTGACCATCCACCAGCACGGCGCCGCCCTGCACGTCGTAGAAGCGCGAGAGCAGCCCGGCGATGGTGCTTTTGCCCGCGCCGGTCGGCCCGACGATCGCCACCGTCTGCCCGGCGTGGATGCGCAGGTTCAGGTTGTGCAGCACGACGCGGTCGGCTGTGTAGCCAAAGACCACATCGCGGAACTCCACCGCGCCCTGGATCGGCGGCAACGTCTGCGCGTCGGGCGCATCCACAATCTCGACCGGTACGCTGAGGATTTGGAAGATGCGCTCCGCCGCGACCCCGGCGCGCTGCAACTGCGTATACTGCTGGCTAAGATCGCGAATCGGATCGAAGAAGCGGTTGATGTAGAGGATGAACGCCACCAGCACGCCGACCTGAAGCTTGCCCAGCGAGATCTGCCAGCCGCCGTACAGAACAGCCAGCGCAATGGCGATGGCGGCCACCACCTCGACCAACGGCAACACCAGCGCCGCGACCCGGCTCGCTTCCAAGTTGGTGTCGCGGTTATAGGCGTTCAGGTCCTCGAACTCGGCGCTGTTGCGGTCTTCGCGCACCATGCTCTGGATCACCCGCATACAGGAGATATTCTCTTGCAGCGTCGCGTTGACCAGCGAGATTGCGGCGCGCGTCAGGCGGAACGAGCGTTGGGCGTAGCCCTGCCAGTAGGCCGCGATCACCACCATCAGCGGCAGCACGATAAACGTCAGTAGCGCCAGCCGCCAGTTGAGGAAGAGCATCACCCCGACGATCCCCACCAACGCCACCACTGAACTGAGCATCGAGAGGATACCCGAACTCAGCATCGTCTCCAACACATCAATATCAGACTGCAAGCGCGACATCACCCGCCCGATCTGCGTGCGGTCATAGAAGCTGAGCGCCAACCGCTGAAGGTGCGCGAACATATCGGCGCTCAGGTTATAGAGCATCTGCTCGCCCGCCCACGACATGATCCAGATCTGCCAATACTGCGCCTGCCACATGGCGATGTTGACGGCCAGCAAGACCACCGAGATGATCGCCAACCCGCGCAGGTCGTGTGTGCTGATGTAGTTGTCAATCGCGACACCGATCAGGAACGGGTTGGCGAGGTTCAGCCCGGTGTAGGCCAGCATCAGGATCACACTCAACCACGACGCCCCCTGATAGCGGCGAACATAGGGGCCGAAGCGGCTGATCAGCTTCCAATCGAAGTTCCCTGAGATGTCTTCATCCGCCGTCGCCAGGCTGTTCTCGCGCCAATGCTTGCGCCGCAGCGACTCGACGTACTCACCCGACTTGATCGGCGTATCGCTTGGCGGCTTGACTATCGTACTCATCGTCGCGCCCTCCTGGCCTCACGTAATAGCTCTCCCGCGTCATCCACCGCGCCCAAGCTCTCCACCGCCTCCACTGCCGCTGGCTCGTCGGTCGGGTCATCGTAGGGGTTGCGCCAGATCGACTCATCCACATCATCGCCGTGGTCTGCCGACTCAGCGTCTGACGCGGCGCCCTGATCGCCGTCGGCCAACGCGCCCTCGGTGGCGGCGTCTGCGCCCGCAGCGGTCGTCGGGCTGGTCAGCAGCATCTGCGCCTCAAACTCCTCCTGGTCGCGGAGCTGGGCGTCATAGAGCCGCCGGTAGGGGCCATCCTGGGTCAGCAGCGAAGTATGCGTGCCGCGTTCGACGATGCGGCCATGATCGAGCAGCAAAATCTGGTCGGCGCTCTTGATGGTGCGCAGCCGCGAGGCGACCACAAACGTCGTGCGGCCCTCCATCACCGCGTCCAAGGCCTCCTGAATCAGATACTCCGTCTCCATATCCACGCTAGAAGTAGAGTCATCCAGCACGAGGATGCTGGGGTCGAGCAGAATGGTGCGGGCAATCGCCACCCGCTGCTTCTGCCCGCCAGAGAGCGTCACGCCGCGCTCGCCCACCCACGTCTCGTAGCCATCGGGCAGCGTCAGCGCGAAGTCGTGCAGCCGCGCGACCTTCGCCGCCGCGATGATCTGATCCTCGGTGGCATTGGGGGCGCCGAAGGCGATGTTGTCACGCAGGGTCGCATTGAACAGAAAGACATCCTGCAAGACAAAGCCGATGTTGCGGCGCAACGCCGCCTGCTGCACGTCGCGCACATCATAGCCATCCACGGTTACGCGCCCGGCGGTCACATCGTAGAAGCGCGGCAGCAGTTGCAGGATCGTGCTCTTGCCGCTGCCGGTCGCGCCCAGCAGCGCGATCATCTGGCCCGGCGCGGCGTCAATCGAGACGTCGGTCAGCGCCAGCGGCCCGCCGCCATAGGCAAACGACACGTCGTCGAAGCGTACCTTCCCGCTGAGGCGATCAAGCGCAACGGCGTCGGGGGTATCCACAATCGTCGGCTGGGTATCCAGCACCTCGAAGAGCCGTTCGCCACTGGCGACGCCACGCATCAGCCATGTCACCATGAAGCCAAACGAACGCACCGGCGTCGCCAGCAACTGCACATACAGCGTGACGGCGACCAGTTCGGCCAGGGTAATGCGCTGGCCGATCACGGCGGCGCCGCCGACCCAGAGCGTCAGCACCGTAACGATGTTGAGCGCCAGGATCATCAGCGGCTGGTTCCAGGCGGAGAGGCGCATCCCGGCCAGCGTGAGGTCGCGGACGCTGCGGTTGGTCTGCTCGAACTTGGCGATCTCGAATGGCTCGCGCACAAACGACATCACGACCCGGCGTCCGCTGAGGCTCTCCTGCATCACCGTCCCCAGCGCGCCGGTCTCCTGCTGCGTGCCAGCCCAGAGCGGTCGCAGCCGCCGCCCCACCTGCACGGCCAGCACGACCAGGATCGGCACAGAGATCAGCGTCACCAGCGCCAACTGCCAATCGAGCGCCGCCAGGATCACGGAGATGGCGCCAAAGGTCAACACGGCGACGATCACCCGCAGGAAGCCCAACGGCAGCGAGTTGGGCACACCCTCGATGTCGGCGGTGAGCCGCGACATGAGCTGGCCCGTCTCCGACTCGTCATGGTACGAGAAGCTGAGACGCTGGAGGTGGTCGTAGACCTTGTTGCGTAGGTCATACGCCAGCAGCACGGAGAGCGCCTGCGAATAGTAGCCCTGGCCAAACGCCGCCAGCCCGCGCAACGCGCTGACCACCAGCACGGCGAGCGCCGCCAGTAGCAGATAGCTGAGCTTGCCAGAGCCAACACCCTCGCCCACCACAAGCTGCAACAGCCAGGGGACGAGCAACGCAAAGACGGTAGCGAGGATTGCGCAGATGACGGAAGCCACCGCCATCACCCAATGAGGCCGCAACAAATCCAAGATACGGACGAGTACACGCCAGCTTGTTTGCCAGATTCTGTGAGGTGAAGTTTGCGTATCCGGTTCTGAAGCAGCAGGAGCCACGACCTCATCCTTTCTCCTGATATGACACGTCTGTGAAACGACGAGGCGCGCCAAAACCTACCTATAGAGTATACGCCCATCTAACACGGAATATCATGCCCATCTAACACTACATGCTAAGCCGGCACGTAAAGTAGGCGCTACCGCTCCGGCGCACTGCGCTGCGCATGACCTGAGATGCGCCTCTGCGGCGCCGATGACTTATGAGCGCGATCTTCTATTCTGTCTCAGCTTCAACAGAAATGCAAATAACCGGACGGTAAAAAACCGCCCGGTTCTGCTGGCAGCAAAATTGACGATCACTACTGCCCGGTGGTGGCTGAATCCAATCGTCCCACGATGGCGTCCGTTACCTCTTGGGTAGAGGCGCGCCCACCAACGTCTGGGGTGAGGAGTCCGCTCGCAGTGGTGACTTCAATAGCGGTGACGATCTGCGCCGCCGCCGTAGGGTGGCCCAGGTGTTCCAGCATCAGCGCCGCCGCCCAGATGGCGCCGATCGGATTGGCAAGACCCCGACCAACGATATCTGGAGCCGAGCCGTGGATTGGCTCGAAGAGCGAAGGGTAGACCCCCTCAGGATTGAGGTTCGCCGAGGGCGCAATTCCGATAGCTCCTGTAATCGCGGCGGTGATCTCGGAGAGGATGTCGCCCAGCAGGTTCGAGGCGACAATCACATCGAACGTCGTCGGGCGCAGCACCAATCCTGCCGCCAGCGCGTCCGCGTGCATCAGCCCCGCCTCTACATCGGGGTAGCCCTTGGCCACCTCGCTAAACACCTCGTCGAAGAAGGGCATCGTCACGCGGATGCCGTTGGACTTCGTCGCGCCAGTCACTTTCTTGCGGCGCTTCCTCGCCAGTTCGAAGGCGTAGCGCACGACCCGCTCCACCCCCAGCCGGGTGAAAATGGCCTCCTGAATGGCCATCTCCCGCGATGTACCAGTGAACATACGCCCGCCCACATCCGAGTACTCACCCTCGGTGTTTTCGCGCACCACCGTCACATCGATTGCGCCTGGGCGCGCGAGCGGACTCGGTATCCCTGGCAGCAGATGCGTGGGTCGCAGGTTGACATACTGGTCGAAACTCCGCCGCATTGGGATCAACAACTGCCAGAGAGAGATGTGGTCAGGCACATCTGGAGCCCCCACTGCGCCAAAATAGATCGCGTCGAAGTTCCTGAGTTGCGCTAGCCCATCATTTGGCATGTACGCGCCATGCTCGTGGTAGTACGCGGTTCCCCAAGGAAATGGGGTGTACTCAAGCGCCAGGTCTGGGTTCGTGAGCGACACGGCGGCAAGTACCCGCATGCCTGCAGCAATAACTTCCGAACCAATCCCATCACCAGGGATGACCGCAATACGCTGTGCCATAGACAACTCCTCTCAGCCAATAGCTGAACACCATGTGATCGTAACACACACATCTCTTCGCCAGTCACCCATCGAGTCTCGGCCAGGCGCTCTCCTCCGCTGTCGCTCACGTAAACAGCGCATGCCAAGGATTAACAGGCAATCGAAACGAGTTTCCGCCGTTCCGGAGACAGACGCTTGACATCTTGTCAATTATAAGTTATAACTTATCACAACAGGAGGGGCAACTACACATGGTACCACTTGATCGCACGCTGTCAAAGCAAGTCTATGCCCGCATCAAAGACCGTTTCTTACGCGGGGAATACCTCCCAGGGAGCCGGCTCTTTGAAGACGAGCTCGCCAGAGAGTATGGCATCTCGCTGACGCCTGTACGCGAGGCGATGCACCGCTTCCAGGCAGAGGGTCTGGTCGTACGAAAGGAGCATTCTGCGCTGTATGTGCGCACCTTCACGCTCGAAGAGGCGCGCAATGTCTACGAGATGCGTATGCTCCTGGAGCCATACGCGATCGAATTAGCGACCCGGCGCTTTGATCCAACTTGGCTAGAAAAGGTCGAGGTAATCGAGGCTGAACAGAAAGCGGGGGTTGCCGCACGCGACTTCCCACGTGTCCAGCGCACCAACTATTACCTTCACGTCGCGTTCGCTGAAGGGAGCTGCAACCCGATTCTCGTGGAGATGATTGAGCGGTTGTGGGTGTTTGTTCCTGTTTTGCGTGCGGTTGCGTGGAAGCATGATCCGTCGACCGTGCGGTTCGTCGCCGAAGAACATGCGGAGATCATCGCCAATCTGCGACAGCAGCGTGCGGAAGAGGCCGTCGCAGCCAGTCGGCGCCATGTCGAAGGGAGTTGGGAGCGTGTCCGGCAGACCCTGGAAGACGCGCTGCCCCAACTTCTGTTGAAGACCGCCTCCCAGAACTAATCCGCCACTCGACCACTTTCACCAGTCGCCTACTGTCAACCAACATCCGACCACGCTCCCTGGTGGAGCATGGCCGGAATGTCCACAGGCTCCGTTATCACAGGCTCCTCCTGTCACCTGTGCAACCCCTACCTGTGCAACAGCTTGCCCACTTTTGAGCGTGAGCAGACAGGAGTGCGCAAAGACCGCACGAGACCTCTGCTACGCGCTGGGCGGCGTTTCCTAGCCGCAGACGACTTGCATCATCGCTTCTTCAGCATTTCCAGCCTTGGGGCTCCCGCCCGGTATTCCGGCTATCCAACTAGGTATCCATCGATTCCACACCGGGGTGGATGGTGGCAAAGAGTTACCTGCAAAGAGGAAGAGGACAGCCATGAGAAAGACTATGGCCACAGTCGGCAGCATAGCAGTATTAGTTGTCTCCCTGCTCATCGCAGCCTGTGGCAGTGGGGGGGGTAACGGCTCCTCGACGATTGCGCTCGGCCTAGAAGGCCCGATGACGGGCAGCCGCGCAGACATTGGGAAGGCCATGACACAGGCCGCGACGATGGCGGTTGATATCATCAACAAGAATGGTGGCGTAGACGGACAACAAGTCAAGCTCTACGTCCAGGATGACGCCGCCGACCCGGTTGATGCGCTCCCGGCGATTCACACCCTCATCAACGTGGACAACGTAGCTGCCGTGGTTGGCCCCATCTCGCTGACCGAGTCAGCGATCCTCCCATCCATTGATGAGGCGAACATTCCGAACATGATGTGGGGCGGCGGGAGCGCGTTTGACGCCGTCACCGATCCGCACTTCTTCCGCCTGTCACCCTCAGACACCGAGCAGGCCCAGGCGATGGTGTACTACGCCTATAAGCGTGGCTGGACGAAGATTGCTCTCGCCTTCGACGCCAGCGCCGGTTCGCAGTCGTTGGTCGCACCGATCCAGCAGGCCGCAGCGAAGCTCAACATGACCATCACGAACAACGTCAGTTTTACCCCTGGCCTCTCGAACTACAACAGTGAGGTGCAGGCCATCTACGGCGGGCGCCCACAGGCGGTGCTCGGCGGCATGGACTCCGACACGGCAGGCGTGCTCTTTGGCGAGATCAAGCAGCAAGGCTTCTCGTCAACGCCATTCGTCGCCACCAACATCTTCTACTCAAGCTCGTACTTTAGCGCGCTCGGCGCCGCGATCTCTAGCGGCCCGCTCTACATCCTCAACTCAAGCCCAACCGGTGGGCAAGGCTCGACCGCGCTGCTAGCGGACATGAAGCAGTACTACGGCTACACCACGCCGCCGAACGGCTTCGAGTACACCTACGACGCCGTGATGGCCTGGGCGATTGGCGCAGACCAGGCAGGTACAACCGCCTGGCCTAAGGTCGAGCAGGGCATCCTGGATGCGACGACCAACGTGAGTAATACCGTCTGCGCTGATTACCCCTCCTGCTACGCCGCCATCAAGGCAGGCAAGGCCATCAAGTTTGAAGGCTCGGCCAGTTCCGTCACCTTCAACAAGTTCCACAACGTGTATGGCCCATTCGCGGTGCTCCAATTCAAGGCGGATGGCTCCTCGGCTCAACTGGCCACTTACTCGGCCCAGGAAATTCAGTCCGCTTTCAACGGATAGGCACGGCAAGCCAGCATCGGGTGTGGCCACTGGTCGGCGAAGGGAGAAGCGCGCGAATACCGATCACCTCTCCACAGCCTACCTTGCCCACACCTGAGCAGGCCCCGTAAAGTAGTTACATAACCTATCGCTATCCTCAAGACGAAGGGGAATTTCTGAGCTATCACCTCGTCATCTTGTCGGATGGTAGCGCACGCCGTGCCGGGGAGTACGCCATGTTTGCCTCGATGCTAGCTGAAGGCATTGGATTCGGATTGGTCGCCGCAGCGGTGATTGCGCTGGGAGCTGTAGGGTTATCCCTACAGCTTTCCGTCACCAACTACATCAACTTTGCCTTTGGCGATTTGATGACGTTAGGGGCGTACTTCGTCATCACACTGAACCTCAGCCTTCACATGAACTTCTTTCTCGCTGGGTTGCTCGGCGCGATCGGACTCGCGGTCGTCTTCGTGCTCCTCAACATCTTCGTTCTGCGCCCCTTTGTCCGCTCTGGCGCGCGCGTGTTCACCTTACTCGTGGCGACCATCGGCGTTTCGTTTATCGTGCAGAACCTGACGATCATGATTTGGGGCACTGGGGCGTTCCAGTACACCGTCAACGTGGGCGACGCCATCCATTTCGGGCCGCTGGTGCTCACCCCTGGCGATCTCATCATTATTGGCATCGCAATCGCCCTCTTCATTGGCCTGCATCTGTTCTTGCAGTACACCAAGCTGGGCAAAGCCCTACGCGCGACATCGAACAATGCGGACTTGGCGATGGCCTCCGGGATCAATACCGATCTCGTCGTCAACATCACCTGGGCGATCTCCGGTTTCTTCGCAGCGGTGGCCGGTGTTGCGCTGGCGATGGAAGAGAATAATCTGCGACCGCTTCAGGGCTTCAATGAACTGTTGGTGATCTTCGCCGCCATCATTCTCGGCGGCATTGGCCGACAAACCGGCGCGCTGCTCGGCGCGCTCGTGATCGGCGTCGCCACGTCGGTCGTTGGGCTGTTCCTGCCTTCAGGCTATGATTCCATGATTGCCTTTGGCTTGCTGATCGTCGTCTTGCTCCTGCGACCGCAGGGCATCCTTGGTGGGCGGGAGGTCGCAGACTAATGCTGTACTTTCTCCTCGATCTTGCCGTGCTAGGCACGATCACCGGCATCATGATGGTGGGACTCAACCTCCAATATGGCATGACCGGCATGATCAACTTTACCTACTATACGTTCGTCGCCATCGGCGCGTATATGACTGCGGTGACGTTGATGGGGCCGCCACCACCAGGCTTCAACAGCGGCCCACTTGCGGAGCAGTATATCCTCCAGTGGACACTGCCCTGGCCGATCGCCATCCTCATCGGCGGCTTGAGCAGCGCGCTGCTGGGGTTGGTGGTGGTGCTGGTGACGGTGCGGCGCTTGCGCAGTGACTACCTCGCCATCGTCACCATTGCGGTCGGATACATCATCTTCACCCTCACCAACAACTACATCCCGCTTTTCGACGGCGCCAATGGGCTGTTCGACGTGCCGCAGATTGCCAATCTGAAGAGCGAGCCATACGCGGTTCTGCTGACAGTGATCAGCCTCGCAGTGCTGGCCGTGTGCCTGTTCGTCTCCTCCCGCATCTTCCACTCGCCTGCTGGTCGTGTGCTGCGCACCATCCGTGAGGACATCATCGTTGCGCGCACCTTCGGCAAGAATGTGCAGGTGGCGCAGGTGGTGATCTTCGTCATCAGCTCCTTTATGGCGGGCATTGCGGGCGGGCTGCTGATCGTCTATGTGACCGCCTGGAGTCCGCTGGCCTTCACGCCGACGGAGTCATTCTTGCTGATCGCGGCGCTGGTGATCGGCGGTACGGGGAACTACTGGGGCGCAGTGCTCGGTGGGTTCGTCATCCTGGAAGGGCTGGCTGAGTTCACCCGACTGCTCCCGGAGTCACTTGCCGCGACTGCGGCGGGTCCCGTCCGCACGATTCTCATCGGTATCGGGTTGATCCTCTTCCTGCGCTTCCGGCCACAGGGCATCCTACCGGAGTCTCTCCTCAAGATGTACAGGAAGCGAACTGCTGCCCCGACCGAACCGATCCTAGCTGGCGATATCCCAGGCGATGCGCCGAGCGAGGCGCCCGCAACGAAACCCAGCTAGGCGGATGAGGTCTTACACGGAGCGAGCGAACGCTCTCCAGTCGAGCCAGTGACCCGCTCAATGTAGGCGGAAAGGAAGCAGCAACGATGATGACTGAACGCAGCGATAAGGCGCTGCCCGCACAGGGAACCCAGGCGACCGCTGACTTCGGCGTCTTGGGCGCCCTGACGCCGGTACTCGATATTCAAGGCGTCAAGTTCAACTATGGTGGGGTGCAGGCGCTCGCCGATGCTACAGTGAAGATACCAAAGGGGCGCGTCACCGGCCTGATCGGCCCGAATGGCGCCGGGAAATCGACTTTGGTCGAGATCATCGCTGGTGGCCTCAAGCCAAGCGCAGGCCATATCTACTACGAAGGCCACGACATCGCGGGGCTGCGGCGCGAGGAACTCTTCAAGCTGGGCATCGCGCGCACATTTCAGCAGACGCGCCTGTTACCACGGCTCTCCGTGCTGGAAAATGTCATGATAGCGGCGCCCGGCCAGACTGGCGAGAACCTGTTTTCTGCGATGTTCGGGCGACGACGTTGGGCGCAACAGGAGAAGCAGCTCATCGACCGGGCGGATTACTTCCTACAGTGGCTACAACTTGATCGCATGCGCGATCAACCGGCGCGGGTGCTCTCTGGTGGGCAACGGCGCCTCGTCGAGATCGCCCGTGCGCTGATGGCGGAACCCCGTTTGCTCCTGCTCGATGAGCCAGGCGCAGGCGTCTATCCCGCGCTGATGCGCCTGATCGGTGAGCGTATCCGCGAGATCGTGTCCGACAAAGTCAGCGTGCTGCTGGTGGCGCACAATATGGCGTTTGTCTCGCTCGTCTGCGACTACGTCGTCGTCATGGATCAGGGGCAGGTGCTCACCGCTGGCCAGCTTGACGAGGTTCGTGCGAACAAAAATGTCGTCGAGGCCTACTTGGGCTTCTAGCGGCTGGGATAGAGATACATGGGCAAGGTACTACGGGCGCAGAACCTCGGTGGTGGTTATGATGGGCCAGCCATCATTCACGATATTACCCTCGCGGCGCAACCGGGCGAGATCACCATCATCCTCGGCCCCAATGGGGCGGGCAAGTCAACCTGTGCGAAGGCGATGGTGGGGCTGCTGCCCTCGATCACCGGGAAGGTCTTCATCGGCAATGACGACGTGACCAGACTCAAACCGTACCAGTTGATTCATCGCGGGATCGGCTACCTGCCGCAACTCGCCAACGTGTTCGACACCATGACCGTCATGGAAAATTTGGAGATGGGGGGCTTCACCCTCAGAGGTGGCCTTGAGGCCCGCGTCAAAGAGGTGATCGACCTGTTTCCCGATCTCAGCGGGGTACTTAATCGCAAGGCGGGCGAGCTTTCGGGCGGTCAACAGCGCATGGTGGCGATGGCGCGTGCGATGATGACTCGCCCGGAGGCCATGATCCTCGACGAGCCGACGGCGGGCCTCTCACCGCTCTATACCAACAAGGTCTGGGATCGCATCTCTGAAATCAAGACCACTGGCGTGACGCTGCTGGTCATCGAGCAAAACGCCCGGACGGCGTTGGAGCATGCCAACATCGCGCTGGTGATCACCAACGGCACCGTCACACAGTCTGGCGCCGCAGCCGTCCTCATGGAAGAAGAGTCCGTCAAGACCGCGCTCGCTGGTTTGTAGCCACAGCGGCGCCAGACCACGTTCGCCAACCAGTACGCAGAGGAGAAAGAGTAATGGCAACTGACCATGGCGCCGACGGCGCCGCGCAGCACGCGGACGGAGTGACAGATGAGGTCGTCGACTTCGTCATAAACTTGACCTGGGAGGCCCTGCCCGCCGAGGTGATCCGTATCGCCAAGGAGCACATCCTTGATACGTTTGGTGTGACCCTGGCAGGCAGCAGGGAGGCCTGCGCGGAGATTGTGCGGCAGACACTCGTCCTGGGCGAGGGGAAAGCCACTGTCGCTGGGTCCCCAGACAAGCGGCCGCCCTACCTCGCCGCGCTCGCCAATGGGGTCGCGAGCCACGCGCTCGACTATGATGATACGCAACTCTCCACCTCGCCAGAGGCCGTCTATGGCCTGCTGACCCACCCCTCGACGCCCGTGCTCTCCGCAGCGGCGGCGGTGGCGGAGGACGTTGGCGCGAGTGGCGAACAACTGCTGGTGGCCTACTGCGCTGGCGTGGAGGTTGCCTGCCGCGTCGCCGACGCAATCAACCCGCGCCACTACCAGGCAGGGTTTCACTCCACTGGCACAATCGGAACGATTGGCGCGGCGGTGGCGGCAGGGCAGCTATTGAGGCTGAATCGCGAGCAACTCGCCACGGCGATTGGCATCTCGGCCAGCATGGCGTCTGGCCTGCGCGAGAATTTTGGCACCATGACCAAGCCGCTGCATGCTGGTCGCGCTGCGAGCAACGGAGTGGCGGCGGCCTATCTGGCGCAGCATGGGTTCACCGCGAGCAAGCACATCCTTGAGGCGCGGCGCGGCTTCTTCAACGCGGCGGGCGGGGGATTCTTGGCCGATAAGATTGTTGGCCAACTCGGCAAACCGTTCTTCCTGGAAACTCCTGGCGTCTCGATCAAGCCCTACCCTTCCGGTTCGCTCTCGCATCCTGGGCAGGACCTCATCCTTGACCTCGTGGCCGCGCATGACATCACGCCTGATCAGGTCGAGCGCGTCGAGGTAGGCACCAACACAAACGTCCTCAATGCGCTGATCTACCCCCGCCCCACGACTGACCTCGAAGGCAAGTTCAGCTTGGAGTACTGTATGGCCGCAGGTATCGTGTACCGCAAGGCTGGCCTACAGGAGTTCACCGATGCGGCGGTCAACGACCCGCGCATTCAGGAGCTGCTGCCGCGCATCATCGTGCGCGTTGACCCTGAACTGGAACAGATGGGGTACCAGCATGTGCGCACACGAGTGAAGGTGATCACCCGTGACGGACATTCGTATAGCGGCGAGGCCGAATGGGCCAAGGGCTATCCGCTCAAGCCATTGTCGCCGGAGGAGCTGGAAGGCAAGTTCCTTGAGTGCGCGCAGACCGTCCTCTCGCAGCAGCAGGCGCTGGCGGCGCTGGCGGCCATCAAAACGATCGAGACCGCTCCCACGGCGGTTCAAATAATGGCGACGTTGCTCACACCAGCCGCCGTGCCAGCGCATGTCCACTCTGCTCAGTCGGCCACGGCATAATCAACGC
>VFSW01010275.1_pt1 | contig 13279 bp, 6 predicted proteins | sample 5358111 | NCBI WGS metagenome assembly VFSW01 (sample SAMN11554181, study PRJNA540505) | mine drainage metagenome | isolation source: sediment from site ElyBrook_90M | place: USA: Ely Copper Mine, Vershire, VT | collected 2017 | reverse complement strand
TCTCCCGGAAAGTGTGCCCATCGCGAGTGTGCCAGTTCAAGGGGTCATTCCACCAAGGTGAAAACGATGGCCTGATATCAAGGTGAAACCGGTCTGCGACTTCGGTTTCACCTCAGCTGCGTCTAAGAGGCGACGTGATCGGGACGCTCGAGCTTCACTGAGCGATTCGATTGGAGGCTGGAATTCTCAACATGACTTGTCCAGAATGCACAATTAGCGTCGACCCTATACCCGAAGTCGCTCGAATCGTGAGCACTGAAGATTGCCAACGCGCTGTGGGTGAAGGCAAGCCGCTACATCCGGTTAGAACGCCCAAACTAGCGAATAACAGAATTATCATGGCAAATGAAAGGCGACGGCGAGCAGTTGCTCCCGACAGCAACAGCAAAGCGAGAGCGAGGGTCAAACCAGCCCAGGATCCTGTTTCATGGCCAATTCCAGCCTGAGCTGTTGAAAGGCGAATCGTCAAGTTCGCGACGCCACCACCGACAAGGGAGGCGGGCGAGAATGCACAATAGTATCCTGGAGGCAAGCCTTGCGCACAAGATAGCGCGATCTTTTGTTGGAAGTTCCCCACCGGGATAATCCTAATCGGAAAAGGCTTTGACTCATCGGACACAACTGTGAGCGACTGAACTTTGAGGCCGAGTGCGAAGCCTGGACCCGATACCGGCCATTGATCGGTAATTTCTGGCGACACGCTGGGAGCAAAACCCGATCCTCCGCCAAAGCTAGCGGTAAATCTGTGGGTTCCGCTTCCCAGGTTCGCAACGCGCAAAAGAGCAAACCCCGAAGCATCCGTTCTGGCAGTGCCTAGAATCAGGCCGTTATCAAGGAATGTCACGACGCCGGCGGGGGAACCTTCGAGCGCGCCCACGTTTGCGACCAGTGTTGACTTCCCCGTCGAGTTGGGCTCTGGGACCAAAGACACAACAGCCGCGGCTGCACCCGGGGGTGCAGCCGATACGGATATTGTGATCGCCGAGGAACTGCTCCCTGCATATGGGCCGTTAGCGTTAAAGGCTGCCGTAATGCTGTGCGAGCCTGCGCTTAAGGAAGCAGTGCTGAACGCAGCGGTGCCGTCCGCCTTAACCGCCAACGTGCCCAGCGCGGTAGAACCATCGTAGAAGGTTGCGCTGCCGAAAGGCACGCCCAGCGTAGAGCTGACATCGGCAGTGAACGTGACCACGGTGCCTGCTGTGGACGACGCCGATGAAGAGGAAAGACTGGTAGTCGTGACATCTGAAGAGACGATCTCGCTCACCGGCGCCGATGTGCTGGGAGCGAAAATCGCCGCAGCGTACGACGTTGAATTGCCGGTGAAGCCGGGCTCGGTGAAGCCCTGGAATTTCGCCGTCAAGGTGTGCGTACCAGCCGAGAGCAGCGCCGTATCCAGATACGCGTTCCCGCTGGAGCCAATGCTCGCGGCACCTAGGGAGTTCGATCCGTCGAAGAAGGTGACGATTCCCGCAGGCACGGGCGGCGTAGAGGTAACGCTCGCGGTGAGGCGAACCGTCTGACTTGCCAAAACAGTCGCCGGAGTGGCCCTCAGCGTGGTCTGTGTTGGATAAGTGGGAGGCGCGACAGTGTGCAGGACCGTAAAGCTCCTAGGTGCATAAGTGCTGTCGCCGTCGTAGGTGGCCACAATCGTATGCTGGACGGGAATCAGCGTTTCGGTGACGTTATAACTGGCCGTGCCAGTGGCCAGCGGCGTCGTGGCGAGAAAATCTCCGTCCACGTAAAAGCTGACTGAGCCTGTCGGCGTAGTCGCGCCGGAACTTGCCCCAGCCACGCTCAACGACAAAGTGAACGGTTGGCCGAAGGCAGAAGGCTCTGGGGAAACCGTGAGCGTGCCCGTGGTGGTGGCGCCCTCAAGGTTTGTGCCGTTCGGTTGATTCAGGAGCACGGTTACAGTCGTTCCGCCAGAATTCGCTACTGCGATATCAGGGAAGCCATCGCCATTCACATCCGCGACGCTCATCAAGGAAATCGACTGGCCTGCGACGTAGTAGGTTTCCGAATTAAAAGTGCGGCTCCCCTCGTTGAGCATCACCGAAATAATCGAGCCGTCGGTCATCACTAGGTCCGGCTTGTTATCGCCATTCACGTCCGCCTCAATTATTTGTGTGTAGGCGTGGGAGACGGGGATAGTGACCGGCGGCTGAAATGTGCCGTCGCCGTTTCCATAGAAAATTGTCAATGCTGGCGAGCCCGATCCTGGGCCGACGACGATATCCGCGTTGCCGTCTCCATCCAAATCGGCGGCCACAATGGGCTGTCCTCCTATTCCCACTCCCTGGCTGAAATAGTCGATGGACGAAGAGTAGCGGAAAGTTCCATCGCCATTTCCCAGCCAGATTTCCAGGTGATCTCCATAACTCAGCACAAGGTCAGGCTTTCCGTCATTATTCACGTCACCAACGGCGAACGAGGGAGGTGCACCGATCCGCAAGGGAGTAGTTACAGTCGTAAAGCTGCCGTCCGTCTGGCCGAGCAAGACAACCGCTCCACTTCCGTCAAACCAGAGCATGTCGCTACGGCCGTCCCCGTTGAAATCAGCAATCACGGGAGAAGCATTCGTAGGTGAGACGGGCGCGCTGAACGTGCCATTCCCTGCCCCAAACTCGATGGATTGCGACCCAATAGCCGAGCCGTATATCCCTTCGGTGCCAAAGTCCACATCCTTCTTTCCATCACCGTTGAAATCCGCTGCATTGATGTTGCTTGCGGGAGCTTGCGATCCATAAGATGAGTTCTGGTCCGCAGCCGGCGAGAAGGCTCCTTGACCGTTCCCCAGGAGCAATCGTGGATAGGTGGCTGGCACCGTCACGGCAATATCGGGCTGGTTGTCGCCATTGAAATCCGCGATCGCCACCGCTCCCGTTGGCTGACCCACATCGTACAAGTCGGCGCTGGTAAACGTTCCGTCCTTGTTTCCCAGAAGGATAGCGACGCCGCCCTCAACGGGGTCCGCTATGTCCAGGGCTCCGTCATTGTTGAAGTCGCCGCAGACAGGGTATGTTTCGATAACCGACGCATAGGACACGAACCCGGCAACACTCTGCTTCATGGGACCGAAGGCCAGGTTGCCTTGATTTAATTCCACTCCGACTCCAGCGGGAGTGGAAAAAAGCAGGTCAGGGATTCCATCGGAATTAAAATCCGCGACGCCGATTAAAAGGTCCAATGAACTCACGGACCCAATTGTGGTGGGAGTTGAGAATGTGCCGTCGGGATTCCCTTTGAATACAGCCAGCGTTCCTGGGTAGTATTCGGTCACCATGTCCGGGTGGCCGTCACCGTCCAAGTCGGCGAGGATGAAGGTGGCCGTGCCCGGTTGTCCTGGTAGTTTACGAGAGGCTGAAACGTTCCGTCGCCATTGCCTAGAGCCACGGCGAAAAGCGCGCCTATGGGATCCGTAGCTATGAGGTCCAGATGACCGTTTCCAGTCAAGTCCGCCAGATAGACCGAACGCCAGTATTGATGATCTTGGATTACACTGGAAAACTGAAAATGCCCTTGACCGTCCCCGAGCAAAATATATAGCGATGTGTTCGCTATATCGGAAAGAACCAAATCCATCTTCCCATCCCCGTTGATATCCCCAGTAGCCGCGCCCCTGATGCCGGGGTAGCCGGCAATGTTGGCCGGCTGGAAGGAGCTTTGGATCGGAGTCTGAAATGTGCCGTCTCCGTTTCCGAGCATGACCGCAATTACCACCGTGAACTGCTGACTACCCTCCACGATGATATCGGGAATTCCATCGCCATTAACGTCGGCGATTGAAATCAAGCAGCAGACACCCGCAGGCAGGCTTATATCTTGCGAATGGGAAAAAGTGCCATTACCACGGCCGAGAAGTATATGAAGCGTCGGAGCTGTTGTGGTTCCGTCGACATAAATGAGGTCGAGATTTCCGTCGTGATTCAGATCCGCTGTCGCGATTCCCATTGGGTCCGAGCCTGTCGGTCTAAGCGGTGGATTCTTAAAGATCGGTGTCGAGGCGAGAGAAACGCGCTCGGTAACAAACGTGCTGCAAAGAACAATCAAAAGAACAAGCAAGAAGCGTGACGAGAAGTTTTGCATCTGCTGGGCTAGTCCGTCTTCTAAAAATGGGTACACAACGTGACATGCGTGAGTCAAGACCCAGCGCTTGGCACAAGATATCTGCCCTTATTTATATCGACCAGTCTATTGACTGGTCGACATTAGTGCAGGCATACTAGCACACCTTAACGCAATTGGGAAGGATCTCCCAACAGGATGGATGCGGCCCGGCCCCGTATGCACCAGATTCCCTCTCGAATTGGTTCCTCCCCCAAACATATCCGGGTGGTGTTTGCCCTGCTCCAAGTTGCCTTGTTCGCCTGCGGATGCGGCGGCGGGAGTCCACAGCAATCACCTCCACCCCCTACCCCCGATTTCACTCTGACCGCTAATCCAGCCACAGTGATCCTTGTTCCGGGCAACGGAACGGCAGTTTCCGTTTCGGCCACGGCGGTTAATGGATTTAGTTCCCAAGTCTCGGTGCAGGTGAACGGGTTGCCTGCCGGTGTATCCGCAACACCAGCAAGCTTTACCCTCATTCCAGGCACTCCGCAGAACGTGCTCCTGTCTGCGGCGGCGTCCGCGTCCGTAAGCACGGCAACCGCGACATTTACGGGCGTCTCCGGTTCACTGAACCATACAGCGAACGTGAAAGTCTCGGTTTCCGCGCAAACGACCAGCGGCGCATTACCAACACGGACACGCTATGTTCGTTCTGACGCAGTTACCGAATACGGCTACTCGCTAAATACTCACTGGGAGGTGTACCACAGCCCGACATCCCGCTTCTTTGTCACTGATCCAGACTCAAATCAAGTGTTCGTATTTAATTCCACGACTGAGGCAGAGGTCGGCGCTATTCCTGTACCAGGTGCTTATGGAATAGACGAAACTCCCGATCAAAGCACGCTATACGTCGGAACGTTAATCGGTGACGTTTACACGATTGATCCAGTAGCCATGAAAGTCACTCACCGGTACGTGGCCTCGCAAATTGGCCCATACGGCTACAAAGCCTTGACGGCGCTCGTGCTCTCCGACGGACGACTCGCCCTGTTGGGCTCGCCGGGCGGCATTCCGAGTGTGGATGGATCCTCTAGTTTTGCCATATGGAATCCAACTGACAATTCCATGGCCATCTACGGTTCGAGCTATGGGCTTGGCCAACTCAGCGGCGTTCCGGCCTCAACCGTTTGCGGCCCTTTGGAAAACATCGGAGGCTTCGCCCTTACCGCAGATCGCGCAACGGTAATTCTCGGAAGCATCGATAGCGATAGTACCCTCTGCGAAGTAAATGCCACAACCGGGCAAGATAGCTACATTACCAGCGAATCTTCTTTCATCTTTAGCATTGTCACATCGCCGGACGGGAATTACATCGCCCTCCCAGCTAATCCAAATCAAGTCGTGCTCTACAACGCACATACTTTGAACAAAGCAGCTCAATTTGCAGTTGCCGGGGATGTCGGCTCGGATTCGAATTTCGTCTTCAGTAACGACTCCCAAACTCTTTTCGTTCCGAGTTCCTCAATCGTCTACGCGTACAGCGTTGCCACTGGGCAACAGATCGGTTGGCTACCGAACGTCGAGGTTGAATACACGAGCGGTGGCTTCGCCGTGGGGCAATCTACCAGCCCCAATTATGAAGTCGCAGACGGCACAGGCCTCCTGGCAGGCCCCATGGAGGAGGGTTTTGGCTTTCTCGACACGACCGCGATGCGAACCGGTCCGGTTGGCACAGCATTCACAAACGCCTACCTCAACCCTGCAACGGGTCCTACAGGTGGCGGGACCGAAGTGCAGTGGTCAGTTCCCGGCAACACTCCCCCAAAGGTTTATTTCGGCGGTAATCTCGCATCGTCTGTGTCCGTAGGCGGTGGGAATCTTACTGCGACAACTCCGCCAAACAATCCCGGGTCCGTTCCGGTTTACGTTTTTGCGGCAGATGGAGGAATGCAGCTCGTTCCCGAAGGCTTTAGTTACGGACCTAGCATACTGGAAGTTGCACCCAACGCCTCAACAGCAGATGGCGGCGGAATCGGCGTAATCTACGGCTACGGATTTGGGCCAGCTAACGCGACGACGATTCCAACGGGCTTAAGCGTCACTGTCGGCGGCCTGTTTACAAGCATAGTCGGTTTCAATTCGAATGCTTACAACCTTTCGTCGCCGCCTTTCCTTTTGCAGTCAGTTTACTACGCGATTCCGCCCGGAGCTTCCGGAACATCTGCCGATGTTAGTGTCACCTCAAGTTCGGGGACAGGTTTAGCGCACAATGCGATGCTTTACCTTCCCGCTGCGCAACAGTTTCCGCTCGTCGGCTCCTCACTGGCGCAAGGTATCTACGATCCTGTGCGCGATCTCTATTATTTTACTGACACCAACCGCATTCAGGTTTTCTCGTTGACTCAAGGCTCGTGGCTGGCTCCCATCAATATCCCCGCTCCGTCCGGTGCCACGCAACGTCTTTGGGGAATCGCGCTTTCACCGGACGGAAGCAAGCTTGCCGTCGCGGACGCCCAGGCCAATGTGATTTATCTCCTCGACCCCGCGAACACGTCAGCCGTACAGACCTTTCCGTTCACGCCGCCTTATAATTCAGGGTTCATCTCTCATCCCATCGGGGTTGCGATAAGCAACGCCGGCATCATCTACATTACGGCATTCGTTGAAGGCGGCACGGGCACTCACAATTTTTTCAAACTTGATACAAGTACAGGGACCCTGACCGATTACGGGATCGACGGGCCCGACATGTACAACGTTGTTACCGATACTCCCCTGGACGTCTATCTGAGAACCGAGATTAGCTCTGATAATAGTCGCGTGTTTTTTAACGACGACGGTTACGTTTTCAACATCGACACCGCGACGGATACAGTTTTCCCTGCGTCAATCGATCAAAGCTGCTGCTACGGTAACTATGATTTGGCTCTTTCCAGTAATCAGACCCAGTTCGAGGCGAGCAGTTATCTGTATGACTCAGACCTTAACGCCCAATCCTCTTTAACCTTGAACGACCGCGAGGCTCTGGATGCTTCGTACGTCTACGGTGCCAAGCTTAGTCCCGACGGGAATCTGCTCTTTCAGCCCTCCACGAATGGCTTAGATGTTTACGACGGACGGTTGGGAACTTTGCTCACACGCATCGCCCTTCCGTTTGCACTTTCCGCGAATTATGATGCATTGGTGAGCGACGGCAAGGACGACGTCTTAATCGCCATTACCGGCGCCAATGGCGATGGGATTGCTGTGCTGGATCTGTCATCCCTTAGCGAACCTGCGCCACTAACCTACGCTGCGAAACTTTCTCCTCGACCTTTGACAAGGGCGCGATTTCCCGGGCGCGTGGGTTTTGAGTTCAACCGTTTGCATACAAAAAAGAATCCCGCGCTGTTGGGAGTTCGTGTTATTCCACACGTCACGCATTTCATCCTTGCGCCTTCCCGGCGGACCCCCCGGTGAGTGTGGCAAACGGACCTTTCAATGAGCGGACCTGGCTCGGGGCTCTGCCAGTCATGATTGAACCAGCGTTCTACGGAATCAAGCTGAGCGCGCTTGCGCGCCATGATCTTGTTCGTTGCGGAATCGGTGTCGTCCTCGAACGGAATCTGGTTTTTCTTCGAATTTCGGTGTCGGCACGCATTGAAAAACGTACTTTTGTGAACAAAGGCCGGTTTCGGAGTCGATAGCATCATCGCCGTAGGCGGTTTTTGGGTTCGAGTATCATCGTCGCAGAGGCTTTCGGAGACGGCGAGATTTGGTAGGATGCGTTCCCGGAGGCATAAGAAGGAGAACCCCGGTTGTATCTGCAACCGGTTTTTTTTCGTTTTCCTCCCTGCGGCGCGGTGTTCTATCTCTGCCGCCATTGTGACCGCGGCCAGCGTTATTGCGGTTCCCATTGCCGTGAAAAAGCCCGCCGCCTCCAGCGCCGCGAGGCCAACCGCCGCCATCAACAGAGTCCCGAGAGACGTGACGATCACCGCGACCGCCAACGAGAGTATCGCCGACGCTTGAAATCTTGCGTGACGGATCAATCTTCCCTTCGCCCCTCTCCTTGTGCCAAGAACGAAACGGTGCCTTCATCATCGTCATCTGCGTCCCGCCGCGCGGGATGGGCCGTCTGTCAGATCTGTGGCTGCCGAGGGCGCTGGATCGATCCCTTTCCCGAGGTGAAACATGATTTCCGATGAGCAAGTCGCTAAAATCTGCTCCCTGTTTCATGCCGAGCATTGGAAGATCGGCACCATTGCCACCGAACTCGGCCTGCATTCCGAAACCGTGCGCGCCGCCCTGGACACGGACCGTTTCCGCAGTCATCCCCGCCTGCGCGACCGGCTCACCGATCCCTATTTCGACTTTCTGCGCCAGACCTTGCAGCAATATCCCCGCCTGCGTGCCACCTGCCTCTTGCAGATGATTTGCCCGCGCGGCTATACCGGCAGTATCAGCCAACTTCGCCGCATCGTGGCCGAACTGCGCCCCACGCGTCGCGAAGCTTTTCTGCGTCTGCACAGTTTTCCTGGTGAGCAGGGTCAGGTCGGTCGCTTCGGGCGCGGAGCCTTTTTTCATCGTCGGTGCTATCGCCGGCGGCTGAGTGCCACTGTGTCAGCGAAATCTGCGGATGAGCAGGGTGTGCCGGCCGGAGCGGTAAAGACCTACAACGTAGATTGTGGCCTTGCCGCGGGTCGAGAAGATGAGCTGGCGGATGCGAAGCAACGGAGAGCCTGGTGGAATGTCCAGGAGCTCGGCTGTTTTCTGGTCCGCGTCGGTGGCGTCAATTTCCTCGTCCGCGTAGGCGAGCTCGATTCCATAGTCGTGCTCGAGGGTGTTGAAGAGCGAGCCGCGCTCCAGCGCCGCGATGGACAGGCCCGGAAATTCGTCAGCCGACAGATAACAAGTTTCCAGCGCGAAGGGTTCGTCGGCGGCTTGCCGGACGCGTCCCACTTGGATCAAATCGCTCGCCGCCGGAAGAGAGAGCCGGGCGGCAATCTCGGCTTCCGCGCAGGTGACGCCTGAACTCACAATCCGGGAGCGCGGAGACAATCCCCGGCTGGCCATCTGCTCCGTATAGCTCATCAGTTTGTTGAAATGGATTTTCGGGGGCGCCACAAAAGTTCCCGCGCCGTGGCGGCGTTCAACCATTCCTTCTCGCGCGAGCTCGGCCAGCGCGTGGCGCGCGGTCATCAAACTGACGCGGTGGATTTTCGCCAAGCCGCGTTCTGATTCGACCCGGTCTCCGGGCTTTAAGTGCCCTGCTTCAATGCGACTTCGGATCGCATTTTGGATCCTCCGATAGGCAGGCTTGCCGTTTTGACGATTCGATTTCATGCACTCTCCGGATATGGCCCCGCGTCTTGCCAAATTTGCTAAATGTGTGAGGTGCCGACTCTAGGTGGTGCCGGAAACACGGCTAAGCATACATTATACAAATGGCAGTACGGATCGCGCGGCTGGTGCGTGCGGCATTCCTCCGTTTTAGACGGCGACGCGCGAAGCAACGTGGTTCCCCCGGTGAGTAATCGCAAAATATCCAGACCAACTACAGTCCTGCAACGGCCAAGCCCGCCTGGAGCGTGCCTCCTACACTTCTTTCCTGCTATAGAGCAGCCCGCCGGTCCACGCCAGGCGACGTGCTATAGAGCACGCTAGGTAATTTCTATTAGGGGCTCATAATATATTAAATTTTTTTTCTTGACAACGGAAATGTTCCGCTATATAGCTCCAAGCCATCAGGGGTGACAACTATAGCTCACTACCGGGACAGAAGGACGAGGAGGAATTCCGTGAGACCAAAATTTTGGCCGTTTGCAATGGCCCTCGCTTTGTCGATGACTTTGTTTGCCGCGCTGCTGGCGTTAGCGCCTCGGACTTGGAGCCAGGGTGTGACGGCGTCCATCACAGGCACAGTGACGGATCCTTCGGGCGCGGCGGTTCCCGGCGCCACGATTACCGTGACGGAAACGGACCGCGGGACAACGTACTCCGCGGAGACGAGCAGCGAGGGCATTTACAACTTGCTGCACATTCCCGTGGGCACCTACACGCTCAAGGTGGAAGCGAAAGGCTTTCAGACAACCGTGCAGCCCGCCTTCACTCTGGTGCTGAACCAAACGGCGCGCATGGATTTCCAATTGAAAGTGGGATCGTCGTCGGCGACCGTGGAAGTCACCTCGGGCGCTCCGGTGCTGCAAACCGAAACGACGCAGGGCAGCACGATTATCGACTCCCGACCCAACGAGGCTCTCCCGCTGGCGTCGCGCAATTACATCCAGTTGACGCTGCTTGCGCCGGGGAGCGTGCAGCCGAATCCACAGACCATGGTCCAGGCACAGCGGATTGACAGTTCGGGAAGGCCTTACATCAATGGCAACCGCGAGCAGTCCGATAACTTCCTTCTGGACGGCGTGGACAACAACGAAGTGTCCGATAACCTGGTCGGTTATCAGCCGAGCGTGGACGCGATTCAGGAATTCAACTTGATCACACAGAATGCTCCCGCTGAGTTCGGCAGTTTCGCGGGCGGCATTATCAACGCCACGATCAAATCAGGAACGGACCAATACCACGGCGATGTCTTTGAGTTCATCCGCAACGATAAGCTCAACGCGAATAGCTGGCAGAATAATCTCTTTGGCCTGCCGAAAAATAAGCTGCGCTGGAATATGTTTGGAGCCACGTTCGGCGGACCCATCAAGAAAGACAAGCTGTTTTTCTTCGTGGATTATCAAGGGCAGCGGTTTGACTTTCCTTCTTCGGCAGCCGCGCCGGTGAAGACCTTTACGGCAGCGGAACGCGCCGGAAACTTTGGCGACATTTGCAATACAGGGTTCACTAGCGGGATCTGCAACGACAGGGACTCCTCGGGCAATATCATTGACCAGCTCTATAGCCCGTACAGCGTAGATTCCAGCGGGAACCGGCTGCCGTACGCCAACAATGTCATTACGGATCCCATCAATCCCGTTGCGCAGGCGCTCTTTTCTTCGAGCGCCTATCCGGGGGCGACAGGTACAAATCCAACGACGAATTATTACAATTACAACACGGCGAGCGCGCTCAACGTGGATCAGGGAGACGCGAAGATCGACTACAACATGTCGGAGAAGGACCGCCTCTTCTTCCGCTACTCGCATGAATATCAGAACAATCCCGAAACTGCAACAGGACTCGGCACACTCTTCGGCGGCGTGAATGATGGCCATGCGACGATGCATAACGGCGTCCTCGACTGGACCCATCTTTTTTCCGGAAACCTTGTGAACGATGCGCGTGTCGGCGTGAATTACGTGCGTCTGGATACGAATAACACGGACACGACCACGCTCGGAAACTTGGGCCTGAAACTCGGCATTCCAAACGCGAATACGCCCGGCCCCGGCCTTCTGGGCCTTAATTTCTCAGGGCTTGCCAGTAATATCGGCGGCTCCGCTATTGTCCAGCTTTTCGCCAGCACCGTGTTTCAATACGAAGATAACCTGATCATCACGCGCGGCCGCAACACGTTTAGCATGGGCTTTCAATACTGGCGTGACCGTATTGACGCGTACTACTCAGGGAACAACGGGCAACTGGGATTTATGAACTTCAGCGGGAAGTTTACGCAAGGACTGAATACGACAAACAACTCGCTCCAGTCCGGTGTCGGCTCTGGCAGTGGCTACGGAGGAGCTGACTTCTATCTCGGCCTGTCTGACAATCAGGGACGCGGCTCTGTCTCAGGAACTTGGGGCCAGCGCTCAAACGTCTTCGGCGCCTATTTCCAGGATGATATGCAGGTCTCGCAGCATCTGACTTTGAATCTTGGTCTGCGCTATGAAGATCACACTCCGTGGTATGAAGTGGACAACCGGCAGGACAACTTCGGCCTGTTTTCAGGCCAACTGGAAGCTCCGAACTGCTCGATTGGGGGTTTGTCATCGTTGCCCATCCCTTGCGTGCAGTCGAGCAACCGTGCGCTGTATAACAGCTACAACGGGATTGGGAACTACCAGCCGCGTATCGGGTTTGCCTGGACGCCTGGTTTCCTGAACGATAAAACAGTTTTGCGCGGTGCGTATACGGTTTCAACGTATTTGGAGGGCACGGGGACGAACCTGCGGCCCACGCTGAATCCGCCTTTCTCGGATGAATTTCAGGCGGTTTACGATGGGACGCAGTTCCAGTCGCCGTCCGGACTTCCTCCCACAATTAACAATGGGTTGCAAACGCCGCCGGTGAGCGATCCATTCCAGGGCGCCATCCTGCGCCTCTGGAATCCGAATGTCCGGCCGGAACTGGCCAATCAATGGAACTTGACGTTACAGCAGCGGCTAAACAACACGACGTCAATCCAGGTCGGATATGTGGGGCAAAAAGGCACGCACCTGATGGTTCCCATGAACTACGATCAGCAGATCGTGACGCCCGGTGGTTGTAGCGTGGCGGCATCTAACTGCGTCCTCACCAGTAATGGCGTCTATAACCTGCTTTCGCCCGGTCCCTACATCGCCGGGAATCCAACGCTCAAGAATGACCTTGGAACGCCCGGGTACATTTCGGGGACGGAATCAAACGGCACCATGTTGTACAACGCGCTTCAGGTGGTTCTGCAGAAGCGATTTAGCAGCGGACTGCAATACAACGTCGCCTATACGTACTCGAAGTGCAACACCAACTCGATTGGTTACTACGGCTCGTGGGGCGGCAGCCAAACAGTGCCAGCTTCGCCGTACTTTCAGAATATCTACAACGCAGCGGCGGAATGGGGTCCGTGCTATTACGACGTGACCAACGATGTTACCGCCTATGCGGTTTACCAGGTCCCTGTGGGTACCGACAGGAAATACGGCAAGGACATGAATAAGATGGTCAATGCCGGCGTGGGCAATTGGAATCTCAGCCCCATCATCACATTGCGAGGCGGATTCCCGCTCACGTTCGAGTACTACGATTACATCGGATCTGGCACCCGCGGTGAGCGTCCGGATTGCAGCGGATCAATTGCCCACGTAGGCTCACCCTCTACGGCCCCCGGGGTCCCTGGCATTCAGTGGTTTAGCGGAGCCAATGTATCCGCGCCTGCCGGTGCGTTTGGAACTTGCGGAATTGGGAGCGTGCGAGGCCCGGGTGAAAAGGATGGTGACCTGAGCATCCAGAAGAATTTTCCTCTGGGCGAAACGAAAAACCTTGAGTTCCGATCCGAATTTATTAACCTGTTCAACCATCCCATTCTCTCTCCCGGATACTGCAC
>VFSW01010274.1_pt1 | contig 13279 bp, 10 predicted proteins | sample 5358111 | NCBI WGS metagenome assembly VFSW01 (sample SAMN11554181, study PRJNA540505) | mine drainage metagenome | isolation source: sediment from site ElyBrook_90M | place: USA: Ely Copper Mine, Vershire, VT | collected 2017 | reverse complement strand
AGGAAAGCACATTTCAAACCAAGACACCGCTCGAACCTTCGCAAGGCTGAGCAGTAACCTCCGGTGGTCAATCTTTCGACGCCAGGATTATACTAGTCCAGATGATTCTTGTCAATATATCTGATGTTAGAGTTGCATAAAAACTTGACAATGATGTTGTAAGACTTGTTGACGAGATAGACCCGCACAAAAAATTGAGCCGAGACAAAGTCTCGGCTCAAACTGTTTGGCGCATCACCCTTCCGGGAATCACCTACGGCGGCAATCTTCTAGCCGCCCGAAATCGCTACGGGGTTGGAGTCGGTGGCGGCGGAGTTGGAGTTGGCGCAACCGGCGTGCTGGCAGGCGCTGACGGCATCGGCGTGAAAGTTGGCGCGTTCACGTCAACGGTTGGCGCCGCGATGGTTGGCAATGCCGACGTAGTGGGCGCGCCGGTAAACAGAAAGACGGTCCCTAACACCATGCTCACCGCGACGAGACCATTCAATCCCATCGACGCGTACCATCGCCAGTTTTTCTGTTGCGACTTTGGTTTAGCTCTTCTCGGCATTCCAAACTCCTTGAATTTCTAGAACGATTATACCACAATCCGGCGTGGTGACAAATTTGTTTCTCCGTTGCTTTTCCGAATCAACTACTTTTGACGCTCCTTTCATTCTACGGTATAATCATTCTAGTTCTGCAAAGGAGCTCGCTCTGTTTAGCATCTCACTTCGCCCGCGTGCAATAGCCATCTCGGTCTCAACTGCCGCGCTCGCCCTCCTCATTTCAAGCCAGACATTTTCCACGCCGGCATCTGCCTCTATACTCACTTCAATCGCCGGCACAGATACGCGCACCACAACCGCTCCCGCCGCCGCGCTCGTGCCGAGCGGTCAACTCATCGTTTCCGCCGAATCCGGCGGCGCGTGGAACATTTACACCGCCGATCCGAACGGCGGCGCGTGGCAGCGCATTTTGTCAAACTCCGATCCGGCACGCGATCCCGCCGTATCGCCGGATGGCAAGACGATCGCGTTCCGCTCCAAACTCGCGGGCACCTGGGACATTTACGCGCAGCCGATGAACGGCAGCGTGCCAACGCGGCTCACGCGCGGGATGATCTACAGCGGCGCACCCGTCTGGTCGCCCGACGGCAAGCGGATTGCGTTCGAGTCCTACGCGCGCGGCGACCTGGACATCTGGACGATGAACGCGGATGGGACGCAGCCGCTCGACTTGACCGACGACTCCAAGGCGCAGGATTACGGACCGGCGTGGTCGCCGGACGGCAAGCAGATCGCGTTTACGAGTTGGCGCACCGGCGCGCAGCAGATTTTTATCACCTCCGCCGATTGCGCCGCCGCGTGCAAGGCGGTCAACCTCAGCCAGAACAAATTCGACGATCAGGAACCGGCGTGGTCGCCGGATGGCAAGCAGATCGCGTTCGTATCTGACCGCGACGGTCCGCGCGCGATTTACGTCGCGGACTTGACGCTTCTCGGATTGCAGAACGCGCGGCGGCTCACTTTTTCCGGCTGGGACGATCAGCCCACATGGTCGCCGGACGGCAAGTGGATCGCGTTCATCTCCGCGCGCCCCACCCGTCAGCCGATCTATCTCGTCCCAGCCGCGGGCGGCATCCCGCGCATCGTGGATAACGGACCCACGGTCGCGTCCTCCGTTGCCTGGTCAGCCGATGCGTCCACCGGCGCCGATAACGCGGCGAATGATTCCGCGGCTCCGCTCTACACCGACAAACCCGACCTCGCGCCGCCGGGCAGCGATCATCCTTACGAGTTGCGCCGCATCACTTCCGCGCGACTCGATGGCGGCTTGAGCAAACTCAACAGCCGCGTCGCGGATTCTTTCGACGCCTTGCAGGCACACGTCAAGCAACAAGTCGGCTATGATTTCCTCGCCCTCCTTTCGGATATGTGGCGGCCGGTGGACGTCAAGTGCGACATCACCTGCGACACGCTTTCCTGGCACAAAGCGGGCCGCGCGTTCGACTCGCGCTTGGATTACAGCGACCCGCGCGGCATCGGCGGGCTGGAAATCGTCCGCGAAGATCAGCAGGGCGAAACCTTCTGGCGCGTTTATCTGCGCGCCGCCGCGCAGGACGGCACGATGGGCGAACCGCTGAAAGAAGCGCCGTGGGATTTGTCGTACCGCGCGCGGTGGGTCGTCGCTCCCGGCGCGGGCGGAACCGAAAAGCCGGTGCCGTACGGTTTCTATGTCGATTTCACGGAACTGGCGCGGGAGTACGGCTGGGAGCGCATCTCCTCGCAAAACAGCCCGGACTTTGACTGGAAGACGAACAAGATCGGCGCGGAGTACTGGCACTTTCAGCGAACGCAGGGACTGAACTGGTATCAAGCCATGCGCGAGGTGTATACGGAAAGCGAAATCCGAACGGCGGGGGATTGGAACGCGCTGGTCCAGTCTGGCTATGACCCGTACGTGCTCTATCTGAAGGACATTCCGGGACCCGCGCTAGCATCACGGTGGAATATCGCGGGTCCGTGAACTCTCTCACCCTTGCCCTCCCCCGCTTTCGCCGAGGAGACAGAAGACACAAATGACCATGGCTCCAAGACAAATCACGCAAGTGGAACGCCGCTTTATTCTTTTGGTCGATCGCCTCGTCGTCTTTGTGACCGCGCATTGGCTCTTGCTGGCGGTCCTCGCGCTCGTCGCCTTCGACGGATTGCCGATCCTCGCGCCGGTCTTGATGCACTATGGCATCACCGGTCCGGCGGATGCGATCTATCGCGTTTACAGTCTCACCTGCCATCAGTTAGCGTATCGCTCGTATTTCTTTTTCGGCGCGCAACCGGTCTATTCCACCGAACAACTGCAAAGCGCGTTGAGCGTGACCAACCCGGCGAGCGATCCGCAATACTGGCGCGATTTCCTCGGCAACTCTCAACTGGGTTTCAAGATGGCATGGTGCGAACGTGACGCGGCGATTTACACGGCCCTCTTGCTCGCGTCGATCTTGTTTGCGGCGGTGCGCACGCGCCTCCAGCCGCTCAACTGGCGCGAGTATCTGCTCCTCCTCGTGCCGATGGCGATTGATGGATTCTGGCAGCTCTTCACCAGCCCGCTGGACATTCTGCCCTTTCTGCCGACGCACGAAAGCAATTACCTGCTGCGCGGCATCACCGGCGTGCTCTTTGGTTTAGGATCGGTCTGGCTGATTTATCCGTATTTAGAAGTAGCGATGCGCGAGGCGCGCACGGATGCCGAAACGCAGTACCAACGCGGCAAGGCGCACCAAGCCGCGTTGACTCAAGGACATTGAAATGATGACTCTCAAACGATGGAAGGTCGCCGCGTGGATCGCGCCGGCGTTTCTGCTCGCGCTCGTTGCTCTGTTCGCCCTCTCGCCCTGGGCGCTGATGGACAAACTACAGGGCGTCTGTTTCGGCATCTGACCGCAGCGTCCCAGCCACTCGTACTTTCTGGGTGGGACGACGCTTCCGGGAGAAGCGTTCCTGCGCGCGAATGTGCCGGGCTATGCGGCGATCGACCCGGCGGAGCCGGTCAAGCTGCCGCTGGAAGCGCGCGACTTTGGCATTTACGCTGGCTTTATCGCGACTTGGCTCTACATCATCGCGCTGGGGCGCGGACGCGCGAAAGGCATGCCGCCGTTTCCGATGCTGTTGTATCTGGTGCTCTTTGTTTTTATCATGGGCGCGGACGGCGTGAACGCGTTTCTGTACGATCTGCACCAGAACGCGCCCGCCATTCCGTATCTGTACGAGCCGCTGCTCGAACTGCGGCTGGCGACCGGGCTGCTGTGCGGCGTCGCGTTCGGCGGCATCCTGACGCCGGTCGTCAACTATTCGCTCTGGCGCGGCGACGACAACCGGCCGGTGCTGGGGACGTGGAAACATTTGCTCGGTGCGCTAGGCATCGCCGCGGTGCTGTTCCTGATGAACTATTCCGAGATCGGCTTGTTCCTTTGGCCGTTCTCCATTCTCGCCAGCGCGGCGACGATCATCCTCATCGCGATGATCAACATGGTCTTCGTCATCTCGCTTGCCGGCAAGGACGGCAGCGCGATGACGTGGCGCGACGCGCTGAATCCCTTCGCGGTCGGCGTTGTGCTTGCCATCGTGGAACTGGGCGCGCTGTCGCTGATGCGCTACGCGGTGCTGGGGACGGCGGTGTTGCCGTGACAGTCGCGAGTCGCCAGTCGTCAGTCGTCAGACGTAGGGTTTCTGAATACGGGTGGTCGGATGCCAGCGAGCGCCTTTGACAAAGCAATGACTGGGTAATAAATCTTCGCTTGCAGTTTGTGTTTATCGAACAAAAAGCCGGAGGGCAATTGCTCTCCGGCTCGTTTCATTTTTTGCCGCCACGTGAAATCGTATCACGGCTGGCTCGGACACTGCTCCATGTGAAGAAGCTTTTGGCATTCCGCCAGCGTCCACGTCCGCGTCAGCCGCGAGCGCGCTAACGCAACCAAGTCTTCAATCTGCACGAGATAGACGCGCACGGTGCCGCGTTCTGGGACGCGTGTGTTTGAAGTCACTAGGCGCGTTCCGTCCGGGCTAAAGGTGACGGCGGTGAATCCACCATTGTCATGGCTGTCGCTGAAGAGAGTGAACAACTCCTTGCCGGTTGTGGCATCCCAGACTTTTGCAGTCTTATCAGCGCTCGCCGTCGCCAGGCGCGTCCCGTCCGGGCTGAAGGCAGCGGAAATTACTGGACCGCTGTGTCCGTTTAAGGTAAGCAACTCCCGACCGGTTGAGGCATCCCACACTTTCGCCGTCCCGTCGACACTCGCGGTTATCAAACGCGTTCCATTTGAGTTAAAAGCGACTCCCGGGACAGGTTGGCGATGCCCCGCCATAGTGAGGATTTCCTTGCCGGTCGCAGCGTCCCAGAGTTTTGCGGTCTGATCATCACTGGAAGTCGCGATACGTGTTCCATCTGGACTGAAGGCAATGGAATTGACCGCAAGGGTGTGACCGCGCAACGTCAACAATTCTGTGCCGGTCGAGGTGTCCCAGATTTTGGCTGTCTTGTCAAGACTAGCCGTCGCCAGGCGCGTGCCATCTGGACTGAAGGCAACATAGTAAACCCGATCAGCATGCCCGCGCAGCGTTAACAGCTCTCTACCAGTCGAGGCGTCCCATATTGTTGCTGCGTTATCAGCGCTTCCCGTTGCAAGACGCGTGCCATCTCGGCTAAAACCAATGCCATAGATCTCCCCCGTATTACCGCGAAGTGTAAGTAACTCCTTGCCGCTGGCGGCGTCCCACACTTTTGTCGTCCCATCAACCAACCCCATTGCCAAACGCGTACCATCCGGACTCAAAGCCACTCCGCGACGACTAGCCGCTGCGATCAAGGTGAGCGATTCCCGTCCCGGAGAGATGTCCCATACGTTCGTCGTATAATCCTCACTAGACGTAGCGAGGTGGGTACCGTCCGGGCTGAAGGCAATTCCGTCAATTCGACTGTTGTGACCTGCTAAGGTGAGCAACTCTGTGCCAGTAGCGGCATCCCACACCTTCGCCGTGCCATCGGTGCTACACGTGGCAACGCGTGTCCCATCTGCGCTATAGGCGATGTTAAATACCTCGCCGGTATGACCCGAGAAATTAAGCAGTTCGCGTCCAGACGTTGCATCCCACACTTTTGCGCCTAGAGCATTTGATGCTGCCAAGCGTGTGCCATCCGGACTGAAAGCGACTCCGCCCTTTAAGGGAACCGTTGTCGGGAGAGTGAGCAATTCTTTGCCGTTCGCTGTGTTCCATACCTTCACCGTGTTATCCGCGCTAATTGTCGCCAGGCGCGTCCCGTCCGGGCTGAAAGCAACCCCACGGACTGGCGCGGTATGGCCCAATAGAGTGAGGAGTTCTTTACCGGTCGAAACATCCCAAATCTTTGCCGTCTTGTCCCAGCTCGTTGTCGCCACACGAGTTCCGTCAGGACTGAAAGCCACGCGCAAGACCGTTCCCTTATGCCCTGACAAGGTGAGCAGTTCTTTGCCTGTAGAAGCGTCCCACAATTTTCCCGTGCCGTCATCGCTGGCAGTCGCCAGGTACTTGCCGTCTGGGCTGTAGGCAATGCCGTTGACCGAGTCCGTATGCCCCCGCAGTGTCAGCAACTCCTTGCCCGTCATGGCATCCCACACTTTTGCCGTCCCATCCTGGCTGGAGGTGGCAATGCGCGTGCCATCCGGACTATAGGCGACGTTCCAAACCGCACCCGTATGACCGACCAGTGTGAGTTGCAGATGCGAAGCCAGCACTGCGCGGTGGAGTGCGGTCGCCGCCTCGGGCAGCACGGTTTTGTCCACCGTATACGTCTCGGACACTGCCTGCAGTGCGAGCAAAATGCTCCGCTCCGGGTCAACCTCCAAATTGTTGACCGACGCTACCGACAGTTCGCGCGCGAACGCAATGCGACTGGTCGTCTGGGCTTGACGCGCGTTGGTTTGAGCAGCGATCGCGCTTGAGCGCGCTTGATCCCCGAAGAACAACGCGATGCCCGCCATCACCAATGCGATGATGAGCGCAACCGTCAAATGAATCGCGCGCAAGCGCAATTGGCGCGCGGCGCGGCTTTGTTCCTCGGCGCGTTTCTTTTCTTCCTCTGCCAGTTGTTGCGACGATTCTGCCAACCTTTGCGCCGCGTGCAATTCTCTTTGGCGTTGAGCTTCGCGCTCGGTTGCTTCGCGCTGTGCTGACTCTTTGGACGCGTCCAGAAACTCGCGTTCAAGTACGTTCATTTCATTCGTGTGCGCCGGCGAAGCAGCCCATTCACTCCCTTGCGACAAGAGCGCGCCGCGATAAAGCGCGCCTGGGTCGCGCCCCAATTTTTCCCACTCCTGCGCGTCTTCGGTCAGGCGCCGATGCAAGCGCAGCCCCTCGCGGTCTTGATTCAGCCACTCGCGGAGCATCGGCCATTCGCGGATCAGCGCCTCGTGTGCGACCTCGGCAGTGCTGTCGCCCGTCGTAATCAGCCGCGCGTCAGCCAGCGTTTTCAAAACAGATTGCACGGTTGGCGCGTCCTCCGAGCGCGGGATGAGTTCGCTGATGGCGGCGCGGCGGCGGGTATCCTGCGTCCCTTCACCCAGTTCAGTGAGTCGTAGGAAAATGCCGCGCGCGATACGCTGCCCGTCTGGCGTCAACTCGTGAAACACCGTCTCGGCTGTTTTCGCAATGGCGCCGCGCACCCCTCCCGATTCCTCATAGCCCTTCAAAGATAGCGTTCGCCCGCGCCGACGCTTCCAGGTTTCAAGCAGCGCGTGCGAGAGCAAAGGCAGCGCGCCCGGTTCGTCGCCGACATCGCGCAGCACCAAGTCCACCAGCCCTGGCTCTAATTCCCAGCCGCCGTGTTTGGCGGGCTCTTCAATCGCGCGCCGTAGTTCCTCCACGCTCATCGGTCCGATGTATTCCTGATGCTTTGCCAATGCTTCGCGCAAGTCTGGGTACTGCGCGCAGTGCGCGTAAAAGTCAGCGCGGAGAGTGATGACAACACTCGCCTTTCCGTCGGTCTCTGGCGCAATCGCGAACAGTAGATTGTCGATAAATGCTTCGCGCTCGAATTCATCTTGGCAGAGTGTGAACAGTTCCTCAAACTGATCTACGACGAGGAGCAAGTGGCGGGTGACGAGTGAAGAGTGACCGGGTTCAGCGGCAGTCGGCAGTCTGCGGTCAGCGGCCAGGATTTTTTGGGCATACAGATGCAGACTGCGCGGATCGCGGGTGAGGTCGTCAATGAGCGTGGTAGTGGCGGTGACAGATTCCGCGTCGCGAGTGAGACTGGCGGCGAGCGCTTCGAGCGGATGCGCCGTTGGAGTGATGAGATGGTATTGCCATTTCGCGCTGCCGTCGGGCGGGAGCGTGCCGTCGAAGAGTGCTTCGCCGCGTTTGAGCGCGGGGACGAGACCGGCGCGCACAATCGAAGACTTGCCGCTGCCGGACGCGCCGACGATAACGGCAAGGAAGCGATCTTGGAGCAGATGTGCTACGAGTTTAGCGGTGAGAAGTTCGCGTCCGAAAAAGAGAGCGGCATCGCTTTCGTCAAAATACTGTAGACCTTTGAACGGCGGATCGCCGGGCGCGGGAAGTTCGTCATCCAGTGGAGGAACAACGGCAAACGGGGGCAAGGGCGAAGGCGCTACTGGGCTAACTCTCTCACCGACTCTGAGTTGATCGCAGAGCGCGCGCGTTTGTGGCGAGGGTTCAACCCCCAGGTCTTTGCGAAGCGCTTCGACGCAGCGTTGATAGACCGCCGCCATTTTCGCGCGGTCGCCCAGTGCACTATGCGCGAGCATGAGCGCGCGGTACGCGGCTTCGGGCGATTGTCCCCGCGCGATCCAGCGCGCGCCCCAGTCCAAGATTTCTTTCCAACGTTTTTCTTCGACCAGGCACTCGAGCAAGCGCACCATCTTTCGCGCGAAGATGGCGGAGAGCCGTTCGCGTTCCGAAACAACCCAATCGGCATAAAAGCCCGGCAGGAGTGCGTCTCGGTAGACCGCGAGCGCTTCTATCAAATCGTCGATGGTTTCTACGTGCGCGCGCTCCAGCATAGCAACGTCGAGCGAGTAATCGGAATCGGCGTTGAACGCGATGGAGAATTCATCAACGATAAGATAATCTTTCTCATCGTCGCGCGGTTGTCCTGCTTCGATGGCTTTGCGGATGCGCCAGAGTTCGTGACGCAGATTGTGGCGCGCGCTTTCTTCAAGCGTGTTGGGCCAGAGAAGTCCAGCGAGTTTTTCACGGCGATGCGGAGTCCCAGCAGAGAGGAGAAGATAAGCAAGGAGAGACTGCGAGGCACGCGAAGGAATCGCGATCGGTGTGCCATCCCGTCGCACATCAAACTGCCCGAGCAACATCACTTCGAGCATTCTGTACCTTCTTCAGGCAATCGCCCAACTCCGTGACGATTGCCCAACTAACGAGCAACCCCAGTATACCACTTGTCATAGCCCCGCGCAATGGGGCAGAAAAAAAAGACGCTGAATTGACGCTAGAATTGACGCTAAGGCAACGCGGCTCTGCTAAGATGGCAACAGAGATCGGGAGCGCGAAAAACCGCGCAAAATCAAACCCCGATCCAGGAGGAAAAAATGTCTCGCAACCGTATGCTCTACATTCTCGTCGCACTCGCGCTGTTGGTGACCGGTGGGTTCACCTACAATGGGGCGATTGACACCGCCGCCTTGACGTCCCAAGTAAGAGCGGTGACCAAGTGGATTGAGGAAAATCAGAGCGCACTCAATCCGGCAGATGCCAGTCTGGGTACCGCGCCGGAATCGTTGCCCCTTAGCCAGCGAGAGCGCATCAACCGCTGGGACCAGCTTGATGCCAGTCTGGGTATCGCGCCGCAATCTTCGCCCGACCCCAATATTTCACCTGATAACTTCATCGTCGTTCCAAACGCTGTTGGGACTACCGGGGCGGACTTGTCGGATTACTATCAACGGCATCCGGGATCGAGTATCAGCATCGACGCGGGTGCTTCCGACTGGTTCCAGCGACATCCAGAAGTAAATGCTGCGAACGCGGTGGACTTGTCGGATTACTTTCAGCGGCATCGCGACTCGTTCAATCCGGCAAATGCCAGTCAGGGCACCGCGCCGCAATCTTCGCCCGACTCCTATCTGTCACCCGATGCGATTGACTGGTTAGTGCGACATCCAGAGATGCTGGATGCAACTGACTGGTTCCGGCAACATCCAGAATGGGTGAATGCAGCAAACGCAACGGACCTCTCAGATTACTTTCAGCGCCATCCAACCGTGATGACGCTGAGCGACACTACTGGCGCAATTGATTACATTCAACGCCATCCCCAGTCCACCAATGCTGAATACGCTGGCTCGTCCGATGAGCAGGACGATTGGGCGACTGCCGGAATCGCAACGGTTGAACGTTTCCCCGGCAAAGAAAAAGACGATCTATTCGTGGGCTTGACGAAATAGGTTCGGCTATCGATCCGCGACGAAATCGGCTTGAACGGCTCGCGCCGAATTGATTTCGAGCCGGAGGGCAATTGCTCTCCGGCTCGTTTCATTTTCCACGACCGTGCGAAATCATGCCCGATTAGTGCTCACGACATTGTATGCAGTCACCGGCTGCGCGATGCCTTTGAGCCGCAACTCTCCAACGCCTTCGAACGCAAAGAGTTCTTCGATGTCACAGAACACCCGCTGTGAAATTAGAATTTGTCCATCCGCTGCCTCGTCCGACAAGCGCGCCGCCAGGTTCAAGACCGTGCCAACTCCATTGTAGTGGAAGAAATCTTCCGATCCGAAAACGCCGAGCGTGGCGTACCCCAACGCAACGCCGACTCCGAAACCTAGATTGAAGCCGCGCTTGCGCCACTTGTTTTCCAACTCCAAGACGCGGTCGCGCATTTCGATCGCCATCCGAACCGCGCACTCGGCGGGATTGGGGACCGGAAATGGATCGTTGAAAAAAACCAGCATGCCATCGCCGGCAATGTGATCGATCGTCCCTTGGTGACGCAGGACAACCTCCGCGAGCGCGCTGTGGTATTCGCGCATCACCTTCAGGACTTCTTCCGGTTCGGTCGTGTCGGCGAAGCCAGTCGAGTTGCGCATATCGGCGAACACGGCGGCGATTTCGCGGCGGTGGCTGTCCAGCAACTGCTCTTGCTGGCTGGATACGATAAGTTCAGCAAGTTGGGGGACTAGGAAACGCCGCAGGCGCGATACGCGCTCGAGTTCCGCGACCTGGCTCTGCACGCGCGTCTCCAATTCCTTGTTCCATGCGGCGAGTTCTGCCTTCTGCGATTCAATCGTATCGTGATACTCCTTGATCCGCAGGAGCGAGCGGACGCGCGCCAAGAGTTCGTGCGGATTGACCGGCTTGGTGATGAAGTCATCCGCGCCGGCTTCGATGGCTTTGACTTTCTCCTGCGTCGCGTCGAGGGACGTGACCATGACGACGGGCAGAAATCGCGTCGCCGCATCCGCGCGCAGCTGACGCGCGACTTGATAGCCGTCCATCTGCGGCATCAGCACATCGAGCAGAATCAGATCGGGCGGCTCGCGGCGCGCGTGCCCAAGCGCGGCGCGACCATCGAGCGCGGTGGTGACCTGATAGCCCCGCGGTGTCAGCAGCGCCTCCAGCAACCGAACATTCTGTTCGATGTCGTCCACGACCAGGATTTTCCACATGCGCGCAGTCATGCCGCGCCTCCGGGCTTAAGGTCGCACAAGCCGCGAATCGTTTCCAGAAATTCGCGCACGACGATGGGCTTGGTTACATACGCGTCAAAGCCGGCGTGGGTAATTCGGTCGCAGTCATCCCGCATGACCGAAGCGGTGAACGCGGCGACAGTGATCGCGGCGGTGAACGGATCGGCTTTCAGTTGCTTGAGCGCGGTGACTCCATCCATGCCGGGCAATTGAATGTCCATCAGAATGAGATCGGGTTGGTGTTGGCGTGCCAGTTCGATCCCGCGCCGCGCCGCGTTCGCTTCGAGCGTCCGATAGCCCTTCACTTGCAGCGTGTCGCGCGCGAGTTTCAGATTCAGTTCATCATCTTCCACGATCAGAATTAGTTCGCCTGCCATACTATCTCTCCTCGCTCGATTCGCGCACCGGAATACTGAAAGTGAAGCGACTGCCTTGCCCGACCGCGCTCTCCACCCAAATGCGCCCGCCGTGTAATTCGACGAATTTTTTCGCGAGCGACAATCCCAGCCCAGTCCCTTCTCGCTTTTGGGTATAGTCGCCGTGCGCCTGCCGGAACTCTTCAAAGATCAACGCTTGGTCCGCCGGCGCGATGCCGATGCCGGTGTCCCAAACCGCGACGCGCAGATCGCCGTTCTGGCGCGTGGCTTGCACGCCGACCTGCCCACCGTCGCCGGTGAACTTGACCGCGTTCGAGAGGAGATTGAAAACGGTCTGCTTGATCTTGCGCTCGTCGGCTTGGATCGTGTTTACGCCGTCGTCCATTTCCAGCCGCAGTTCGATGCTATGCCGCGCCGCGCGTTCCTTGATCATCGTGATCCCATTCTGAAGCGCCTCGCGCACATCAAAACAGGATGGTTCCAATTCCATCCGCCCCGCCTCGACCTTGGAGAGATCGAGAATATCGTTGATGAGCGAAAGCAGGTGGCGACCGGAAGTGAGAATGTCGCCCAAGTATTCTTCCTGCTTGGGATTGAGTTCACCGAAAAACCTTTCGAGCAGCACTTCGGAAAAGCCGTTGATCGCGTTGAGCGGCGTTCGCAACTCATGCGACATATTGGCGAGAAACGCGGACTTGTGGCGGCTGGCGATTTCGAGTTGCAGCGTTTTGTCTTGGATCTCCGCGTACAGCCGCCCCAGCTCATCGCTCATGCGATTGAGATTCGCCGCGAGCGATCCCAGTTCGTCGCGATTCGACACGACGACCTTTCGCGAGAAATCGCCGGCGGCAATCTCGTTGAAGCGCGCGTCCATCCGCCGGACCGGATTCACCAGCGACCCGGAGAGCGCGTAGCCAAGCAACAACGCGAGCGCGATGCTGCCTAAGGCAAAACCGATAACCACCCAGATCGATGTGGCGTACGCGTCGCGGTTCAGATCCGTCTGCGCGACGATCTCCGCTTCCGCGCGATTCACCAGCTCATTCGTGCTGCGTTCAAGCCGGTCCGCCAGCGGCACGGCTTTGGCGCGTTCAAGTTGCTGCGCGTCGGCGACCTGGCCGGCGCGAATCAATTCGATCACTTGGGTGAGCGTTTGGATAAAGTCTTTATAGTCCGGCTGGATTTGAGCGAAGAGGGCGACCTCGTCCTGGGACACAAATTGCAGCCGGTCGAGATCGTAGCCGAATTGGCTGAGTTGACGCTGCGTGGAATCCAAGGTTTGCGCGTCGGGTGACAAGAGCGCGGAGGAGACATTCAGCAACTGCGCCGAGGTGTAATTCTGCAGTTGACGGTAGGCAACGATCTTGCGTTGCAGCGCGACGAGTGCTTCGGCGCGGCGATTGTCTTCGCTCAACGCGTTAAGACCCGCCGCGCCGACCGCGATCAGCAGTAGCACGATAACTAGAAATGCCGCGAGCAATTTGACATAGATGGTCATCGGAAGCCGCGCGACCAGCTGCGGCAGCCAATCGCGCAGTGTGCTCAATCGAGTTTTCGGAGAGTCTCCGGCTAGATGCTTATCGACGCTCACGGCGATCCTTCATGAAACCTTGCAATAGAACGGAGAAGGCGACGCGGTGGCAAATCCCTTCAGTTCGGTCTTGAGTTCGTTGAGGTAACGCCAATCCGCGCTGCGCGCGACGCTGTCGTTTGGGCTGCTCTTGAT
>VFSW01010273.1_pt1 | contig 13279 bp, 9 predicted proteins | sample 5358111 | NCBI WGS metagenome assembly VFSW01 (sample SAMN11554181, study PRJNA540505) | mine drainage metagenome | isolation source: sediment from site ElyBrook_90M | place: USA: Ely Copper Mine, Vershire, VT | collected 2017 | reverse complement strand
CTTTGAGCGGCTCACAAATTAAAGCCCCCGGCTTTGCCGGGGGATACTTACTAACTGTTTTATTGACCGTTATATTAATTAAGTCTTGCTGTTTGGATAAATATTAATATAATATATTTTTAATAGGCTGTTATATATTTTATTCGCCATTATTAGACCTTTTTTGGATCTTTATGGATTTATATTCACTATCAGATAAAGCGCTGGAGGCAGAGCTTGGTGGTCGCATCCGAGCACTTCGTCTGCGCAAGAATATCTCACAGAAAGAACTGGCTGAGGCAACTACCCTGTCACTCAATACGATCAAGTCGCTGGACTCCGGGAGAGGAAAGCTATCAACCCTCATTGCTGTCTTGAGAGCGTTGGGCGCATTGGATCAGCTGAATAGCTTTATTCCAGAGCCTTCAATCAGCCCCATTCAGTTGGCCAAGATGCAAGGCAAAGGTCGTGAAAGGGCATCCGGTGAGCGCTCGAAGGATAAACCGAGGGATGAATCAGCATGGTAAAAAGGGTTGATACGGCAAGAGTGCAGTTATGGGGTGATCTCGTTGGCGCTGTCTCGTGGCTGGATGATCGTGGCTATGGCGTTTTTGAATACGATCGCGATTTTTTAAAAAAAGGACTCGAAATCTCCCCAATCCACATGGGTCTCGATGATGCGATAAAAGGCGATGGGATTTTCGCATTCCCTGCGTTGAATAAAAGTACTTTTCTTGGTCTGCCGGGCCTGCTTGCTGATGCATTGCCCGATAAATTCGGTAACAGCATTATTGATGCTTGGCTGGCACAAAATGGGCGTGATGGCGCCAGCTTCAGCCCTGTCGAAAGACTTTGCTATACAGGCAAACGCGCCATGGGAGCATTGGAGTTCGCTCCTGCTATCAACGGAAAACACGACAAATCAGTGCCGATAGCTGTATCCGAGCTTGTCGAGTTGGCGCAGGAAATCATGAATGAACGAAAAAGACTGGACGTCAACCTCGAGCGTTCGGAGAAAGAGAATGCCGACGCCATCATGGATATTTTGCGAGTGGGTACATCGGCGGGCGGTGCACGGCCTAAAGCGGTTATCGCAATGGATGACAAGGGTGATGTCATGTCCGGCCAAGCCAAGGCACCCAAAGGATATCACTACTGGATACTGAAATTTGACGGCGTTACCGATCTAGAATTGGGCGAACCCAGGGGTTACGGCCGCATTGAATACGCCTATTATTTAATGGCAAAAGCCGCCGGCATCGATATGACGGAATCCCGGTTGCTGGAAGAAAACGGACGCGCGCATTTCATAACGAAACGATTTGATCGCGTGGCGGGTGAAAAGATCCATATGCAGTCGCTTTGTGGCATCGCACACTACGACTTTAATATGTCGGGCGCCTATAGCTATGAGCAAGCTTTCGCTGTAATGCGGAAGCTCCGCCTGAGCAAGCTAGATGCCATACAGCAATTCCGACGGATGGTCTTTAACGTCGTGGCACGCGATCTGGATGATCACACGAAAAATATTTCATTTTTGATGACGCAGGATGGCAAGTGGCGATTATCGCCCGCCTACGATGTCATTTATTCGCACAACCCGGCGGGACAGTGGACCAATCAGCATCAGATGAGCCTGAATGGTAACCGGGATAATTTTACAAAGGAGGATCTGATCGCGGTGAGTGACTCGATAAGCTTGTCGAAGCCCGATGGGATTATTAATGATGTCGTCACAGCGGTAGAACGATGGCCGGAATTTGCGAAAGAGGCAGATATCAATGATAAAACGATCAAGGAGATTTCAGAGAATCATCGATTGAAGCTGATTAATTGATGGCTGATTCATGGGGCATGAACGAAATGCAGTGCGTCACACGGAGGCCGCAAGAAGAATGTGCCTAAGTCGGAGCCCCGCCCTTGCCGAACTTAGCCATACGTCAGAGGGCAGCCACGATTACGTGGCTCGTTTCATTAAGTACGTAATTAAAGTGGCGTGCCCAAGGGGATATGCTCTTATTCCGCAGTTGCTTGTTTCTTCACATGTACAGGGATTAAATGCAAGGCGGTAATCCGCCCAACGCATCGTGGAGCCGCTGTTATCCTGCCGATTTTCGAACTGAACCAAGAAATCATCAGTGTTTCCTCGCCGTTTTACTAATACTTACCATAAGCACCAAAGGCAACATGATGATCAAACTCCAGGTGATAAGTATAAAGACATCGACGATCCCTACCATAAATGCCTGCCTTCTAAGCTCCCTGTTTAGATTTGCCATAACCTGGTATTCGGATAGATTTTGATGCAATACACCAAGATATTGGTTCAGCCTGGGATTGTAAGGATGGAAGTTTCCAGCAAGATGATTCCAGGCTATCTGTGTATGCCGGCTTAGAATAGTGCTGGCAGCGGCAATCCCAATTGACCCTCCCATGACGCGCATTAAGCTAAAAAGCCCTGCGCCTTCAGACGAAGACTCACGTGGTAATGTTTTAAACGCGATTGTCGAAATTGGCACAAGGGCCATGCCTATACCGAACCCTTGCACTATTCCTGGCCAGGTAGCCCACCATATATCTATGGTTACGCTATAAATAGTTGTTACATAAACGCCGATCGCTGCAATAAATAGCCCTGCCAACGCAATCAACCTGGGCTCCATTCGATGACTGACGCGTCCTACGATTATCATCCCAACCATTGCAGCGATGCCACGTGGGGCCATGGCGATACCTGCATCAAGAGTTGGGTAATCCAGAATAGAAATAAGCAATAATGGTTGAACGAAAAGCGTGCCATAAAAGGCAAGACCTAATGCGGCGATTAGAATATTGGCGATAGCGAAATTCCGATCCTTGAAAAGGCGAAGGTTCACGAAGCATTCACGGCCGTGTGTAATCCCATAAATCGCGAATCCGACCAAACTAATGACGGATAGATATGTCATCACTTGGATTAAGTGCGAACCAAACCAATCCTCCTGATTGCCTCTATCCAGAACGTACTGAAGCGAGCCAATTCCTAGCGCCATAAGCGTGAAACCTTTCCAGTCAAATGTCTTGTTGTTCTGATTCTTCTCTGCGTCCTGCACAACTAGAAGACAAAGCAATAATGAAAATATTCCAACTGGTAGATTTACAAAAAATACCCAACGCCAACTTAGTATTTGTGTGAGATATCCACCGAGCGTCGGACCAAGAATAGGTCCCATTACGACTCCCATACTCCATATGGCCATCGCTTTTCCACGCTCATCGGACGGATAAATATCCACCATAATGGCCTGTGACAGAGGGGCCAACGCAGCACCGAACATGCCTTGAAGCAATCGAAAAAGGACAACCTGTAAAAGATTATGTGAGAGGCCACAAAGACAAGAGGAAATAATAAAACCCGTGATACTAATGACTAGAACACGCTTACGTCCGAACTGTGAGGTTAAAAATCCCATCGTAGGCATAATCACAACGGACGCAACCATATAACTGGTAAGTACCCACGTAATTTGGTCCGGCGTAGCTCCGAGTGATCCCATCATATGAGGCAGGGCAACATTGACAATAGTGATATCCAGAACCTGCATCACGGCAGCAGTCATGACACCGAGGATAACAAGATAGCGGTAATGGTTACCCGTAGTTGCCATTGCGCGGGTTCTTAAAAACAAAACATTCAGGCGCCGAAGTCGCAGGATAATATTTACAGGCTGAAAACTCGCCTATACATTGTATAGACAAAGCGTTGGCAGGTCCGGTGAGCCGACAGAATTGCATGCTGGTCGATAGTCTTTTACAGAGTATTACACATGATCGGACTGCTCGTCGCATCGCAAATCACTTCTGCGCCTCAATGTCCTTCTTGTTGGTCGTAAATACGGTTTTACGATTATCGGCAGCGCTCGTATTAATGGTTACAATGGCACTCGTGCCAATTCGTAGAGGGTACAGTGAGTCGGGGTTTAGGATCTTAACCCGGACAGAGACCCGCTGAGTAACCTTGACCCAATTTCCAGTGGCATTTTCAGGTGGGAACAAGGAAAAAGCTGCCCCGCTTCCTCTGCTAATGCTTTGCACCACACCGCGGAAAGGTACGCCTGGATAACTATCGACATGTATTGTCGCTTCTTGGCCTGTTTGAATACGTCCAATATTCGTTTCCTTAAAGTTAGCATCAACCCACCATTCCGATTTGTCAATAATTGCGAAGAGGGCCACGCCGGCATCGATGATATCGCCAGGACGCAGAGATAACTTAGTTACATATCCAGAAGCCGGGGCCCGAATACTTGAATGTGCGAGATTGAGGCGCGCCTGATTGATGTCTGCTATGGCTTCCTTTAATCGAGGGCTCTGATTATTAATGTCGCCTAGATTAATTCGTGCTTGGTGTTCTTGTGCTTGTGACTGAACGCTGGCCGCAATGGCAACCTTGAGGTTCGCTACTGCATTATCAGCCATCTCTTCAGATACATAATGTTTTTTAACCAATTTGTTGATTCTGAGATTACCTTTTTCCACGTTATCTGCTTCAATATAAGATCTTTTCACTGCTGCTTGAGCAATTAGCAACGCCGCCTCATCGGCATCCCGTTGTTGTTGTACTATGGCAAGTTTTGCCTCCGCTCTCTCCAATGCGATTTTTAGGGGCTGAACATCTAGTTCAAAAAGGAGAGATCCTTCTTGTACTAGTCCGTTATCACGGACATACACTCTCGATACGCGTCCGTTAATTTCAGAAGCAATCTGTACAACATTCGCACCTACATATGCATTATCAGTATCCGGATAGAGCTCCATGTGTCGCCAGTAGAATCCTCCTGCCACTAAGCTAAATGACACCGCGATGGTCGCGATAGCCAGCCAGGCCTTACGTGTGTTCATGCATTTACCTCTGGTTCCTCGGCAAGACTCAATCCAAGAGAATTCAACTTTCTACCTCATGCATGCTGCATTTAGACTCTGCGCTTCAGCCTATTATCATCGCGCAACTGCATCACTCATTATCATTTCACTTCACGCCAAACTATCTGATCGACTGCCACATTTGATACCAGACTCGCAATGTAATTAGACATCGGTTTAAACTGGAACGCGCAACACTTGTCACGGTCATCTCCAATCATAGCTGACCGATAGGACCCACTACCCTCATGCGCCAGAGCAACACAGTCAATCCTTTCCAGTGGATAAGAAACACCAATTCCAAGCCCCTTCGAATAGGCTTCCTTTGCTGTCCACAATGCAAAGAATATCTCGCCACGATCTTTGATATCTGACTTCTCCAGCAACCGTCGTTCGTTCGCGCAAAAACACTTTAACGCAATTTCAGAATGATCAAGATCTTCATTTATCATTTCGACGTCGACGCCAATCCAGATCGAGCGGCCCCACGCGATAACGATCATGCCATGTGAATGAGACAGATTGAATTCAATGCCGCTGTGCGGCTCAACAGTCATTAATGATGGCTTACCAAATTTTCCATAATGAAAATTCACTTCACGCGCGTGGCACCCCAATTCATGACTCAATGCTATCCTTAACAAGGCTCTAGATACGATGAATTCCGCACGATGTGAATCAAAGAAAAACCGTTTTGCACGCTCTCTCTCCGAATAGGAAAGGAGCGCCAGGTATTGTTGCAGACCAGCCGCGTCTATCGATACCTGGTGTGTCCATAACTCAATACACGATGACCCACATTTTTCGCGATCTTTTGATTTATCTGTTTCTGTATCTGACAGCAATTTAGCCATTGACAAGGCATCGAGCTTAACCATATCTATCCCAACATTATCCATATGCATTTTATTGAAAGACTCCATAAGAATTTCCTCACCGCCACTAAGCATGGTGCACGCGTAACACGTTCGCATGGAGATCAGTTGTTAAAGATGTTTGCACCATCTACAATCAATGCATACACGATGAGCCCCATCGGAATCACTCTGTCATAACCCACTCATCAACACTACACACGCACATCTCGCGCATCTGATACGATAGGTTCTGCGTGGCAATAATTTACTCAGACGAACAATGCGCTGTTGTCTGACGATTAATATTCTTCGCGAAATTATCCAGACTCTCACTCGCTACAATTGAGGTCATAATTGCTTCAGACAAACTTTCTACATTATTATTACTCAATATTGTGTAGTGATTCCCCGGAACGTCGACAATGACAATATCTGATGTTAGCTTAAACCACCCCATATCCGGGCTTTCAATATATGGGTAGTACTTTCTAAGATAGTGACTTGGATCTTGTGTGGCCTTATATAGGGTAACTGGATTGACTCGATTAGGGCCACTTATTTCCGAGTACTCTCTTTGTAATTTTAGATTCATTCGGAAGACGTTAATGAGGCGTGCAAATTGTGACTCTGATATGTCATTTGAAAATATACCGGCTGATACAATCTTATCCAACAGGTAGCGGAGCTGTGCTTCCTCATTATCTTGTTTTAACTCGTCAGCCGATATGAAGTTGTCAATTCCCGACAAATCGGTTACAAACCAAGCCAACAGATCTCGCTCATCGACTTCCGGCAGCTTATAAGGAGCGGGGGAATCAAACATTCCAACCCATTCAATTTCGGCACCTGCTATTTGTAGCTGAGTGGCAATTTCAAATGCGACACTACCACCTAGTGACCACCCGGCGATACGATATGGCCCACGTGGTTGAACGCGAAGAATTTCTTGTATATACACGTCTACCATCTCTGAAAAACTTGAGAACGGCGATTCGCCCGCCGACAATCCACGCGATTGTAGTGCGTAGATCGGGTAATCTTTATCGATTGTATTCGCAAGGAGCCCATAGCAGAACACATTCCCCCCTACCGGGTGGATGAAAAATATGGGGGACTTATTTCCCTCTTTTCTTAATACGACCAAAGGTGAATATGATTCTGGTCCTGCAGCGTCTAGATGATGGGCTAAGTTGGCTATTGTAGGATTCTCAAATAGGATACTTAACGGCAAATCACGGCCGAACTTCTTATGTATCTGAGCCATCATGCGCACTGCTAAGAATGACTGTCCACCTAGATCAAAGAAATTGTCATTGACGCTAATTTCGGGCTGTGCCAGCAATGATTGCCATATCTGAACGAGCGATCTTTCCGTATCATTATTTGGTGGAGTGTATTTTTCCTCTGTTCTTTTGTCTTCCAACCTAACTGCCGGCAGGGATTTCCTATCCAATTTACCATTATTGGACAATGGAAATGAATCCAGAAAGACGTAATGTTTTGGAACCATATACGACGGAAGTTTCTTGGACAGATACTCGGCCAGATCAGAGCCCGATACCTTTGCTTTATCGCTTCGGACAACATAGGAGACGAGCTGCTTATTCGCAGCATTGTCACCAGTTACGGTCACTAAGACCGACTTTACGGAATAATGCCCTAACAGAATTGATTCAATCTCTCCAAGCTCAATCCTATGCCCTTGAAGTTTTACCTGAAAATCAATTCGTCCAAGAAATTCAATGTTACCGTCCGGTAGATATCTACCTTTATCACCAGTACGGTAAAGACGCTCTCCTGTAACGGGATTTTTAACAAATTTGTTGCTTGTTAAGTCTTGATCGTCGTAGTAGCCAAGCGCCAGTCCTACACCAGCAATACACAGTTCACCAGGGACCCACGTTGGACAATGATCGTAATTTTCATTTAAAACGTAGAATTTTTGATTTCGCAAAGGCTTCCCATACGGAATGCTCTTTTTACAGTCAGTTTCCGACTTGACCGGATAGATTATCGACCAAATAGCCGCCTCAGTTGCGCCCCCTAAGCTATAGATCTTAGCTTTGCTTGCAAATCGCCATATCTGGCGTGGTAACGAGACAGGAATCCAGTCGCCACTGAGCATCACTAAACGCAATGATTCCAATAAATGACCATTCCGAATTTCAGCGAAATCCGCCATCATTACCATCAGCGGTGGCGCTGAATTCCATATGGTTACATTGTGTCTATCTATTAGATCCATCCAATGCGTAGGATCCGTACGTTTACTATATTCTGGCAGGACAAGTGTGGCGCCAGCTGCCGCTGCACCAAAAATATCATACACAGATAAATCAAAGGATAATTGTGATACACCCAAGAAGACATCATTCTCTGTGACATCAAAACGCTCATTACAGTCTAGAATAGTATTAATAACAGCCCGATGGGTCATCATCACCCCTTTGGGTTTTCCGGTTGACCCAGACGTATAAATAATGTACGCGGTGTCTTCTTGATGCTGCAATGGTCGCCGCCGCTCTGTATGACGCTCAAATCCTTCTAAGGTATCGATTTCTAATATGTGGATATCTTTAAATCCAGTAAGTTTATTTGCTACGCGGCTTTGAGTAAGCACGATAGCTACGTTTGCATTGCTCAAAATTTCCCTCATTCTCTCTTCAGGCAATTCGGCGTCAATGGGAATATAGGGGCATCCCGCAATCAAAGATCCATACACGCCAACTACTTGTTCCCACCCTTTGTGCATGATTAAAGCAATGGGTGACCGCGATACGCCGTGCTTATCCACGATATCGGCTATCTGATTGGCTCTTTGAAATATTTCGTCATAACTCAATTCACGATCTTCACTAATGACGGCCATCCGTTTGCCGTTCGTTTCAACCTGACTAAGGAATGGCGCATGCAGGAGCCCAGTTGCAAGCATGCCACCTGCTGTTGCATTAGCCCTCATCCTGGGTCCAAGGTCACCCGCAGTAGTTTGTGGTCGAACTGGAGTATCCCAGAGGCTGCCGTCCGAAAGAGTCTTTATGTGGTTAACATAAGAATCCAGCATATTCTCGATGAATCCCTCCTCAAATAGGTCCTTAACCACATACCACGACAAAAACAACGAACCGTCCTCATTTTCCCCCGCTACATGATCTAAATAGGTGCCGGGAGTTTCAAGAAGATTGAAGGTACTGTTGGTTCCTATAGGTTTGAGCAATAGATTCTTGGATAGCTGATGTGCAAATGTGCTCGAGAAAGCGATCGGAAACGGCGCTGTTCCACTTGTATTCCGCCGGCGATTTATCTCTTGCATCACTTGAAGACCAGTCGTCGTTTTTAGATTCTCTACGTCATTTAGGATTTGGTGCTGAATCTTTCTGCATAGCTCCCTAAACGAGACCTGATCCCGAAGATCAACCTCGAGAAGAAACGTCGACGCGCAGTTACCGACCATTTCATAAACATCCGGACTGAATGGCAACCGGTTAAAGGTCATGACATTTAAAATAAAATGATTACTACTGCTGAACAGCGACAATACTTGCGCAAAGATTGTCATCACCGCCGCAGAAAGCTGCATCCCACTCGCTCTCACATGTTCTTTGACTTTCTTCCACGTTTCACAATCAATTACAGCGTGACGTAACTCAAAACCTGGGTGCTTGCCAATAGATGAGATCGCGCGCTTCAGAGGGAGTTCTGGCGCTCCCGGAAGTGCATCTAATCGTTTCCACCAATAATCTTTTTCTTTTTCAAATAAATGGTTATTTTCGATCTCCGTAAGCGCACACATATAATCCCGATATGAAATTTTTACAGGCTCAAGTGACTCACCCCTGTACAATTTTTCCAGGTCTCTATTGAGGAGATAATACGTGTTGTAATCTAATATAAGCAGATCGCAGTCAAAATGGATCCTTATGCGGTTTTCCAATAAGGTTACGCGGATATCAAACAACGGCCATTGATCCGGCTTGTATTGACGCGTAATCATTTCATTTCGAATTTGAACACAAGTTTGTTGTGCCTTCTCATTCTCTTCATTAACAAGGTCTACAATTTTTATTTTATATCTAGGAGTACTTGGCAGAATTTTGAACTGGCCATCGGCCAATACTATCGCTCGTAGCATTTCATGATGCTGTATGAGCTGATTCCATGCTTCCTCATACTTGCTCAGGTCTAAGCCGCTGACATCGTTCTCGAAATAATCATGAGAACGTATGCTAAGCTCAAAATTTGCCAATCGGCTCATGAAATAGCTTGAAACAAGATTTCTGAGAAAGAATGGCTCATGGCGATTTCTGAGATCGGGCGTTATTTTAGGTAAGTCCGGAGAGGACTTGAGATTGTTCTCCATCGAGGTCGTCGACGGCTGTGGTTGCATTTCTCGAGTAGTATCGTAAATTGCCTCAAAAATGAACTCGGAAAGATCGGAAATTCTAGGATACTCAAATAAGAGGGTGTTCTGACACGAGAGATCGAATTCTTTTTCGATATTGGCCTTAATTGCTATCGCCGCTAGTGATTGCACCCCTAATTCTATAAGGTTCTCGTGCTCACCAATTTCTTGGCTAGCATCGAATATTCTTTCGTCAACTAGGCGTTGCTGGACTATTTGCTTTATCTGGTTGGATATAAAATCAAGTTGCTTATGTTTCGGCAATTGTGCAAGTTTTTCTAAGTATTTATTGTGCACTGGAATAACATCCGATTCAGATAAACTCTTTATAATAAGTTCATTATTATACGAACTGACCGAATCATCTTCGCCAAATACATATTTTTCTTCGGGTACGCCCGCGGTACGCGCACAGTACCAGTAACGCTTTCTCTCAAACGGGTAGTTTGGAAGGCCCGGCATGAGATTCATATTCATTGGATAAAGCTTAGAAAAGTCTATCCGTATGCCCTCCTCATGTAGAGTCCTAATGGCCGATAAGAAACCCTCCCTGGCCTGCGGTACTTCATTAGGAAACTCGACAATGCAGGTTACCTTGTCCGTTATAATTTCATTTATTGACGCATGATTGCCTAGGCTGAGAATTATCCGTTGATGTAGATTTTTAGATTTTTTAAACAGTGCTTCAATATCAGCGTCAGGCGCTGACAGCTGCCATAAATTCCTACAGATACTGTCAGGGTCTGTGTGTAATGACTGTCGCGTTCCGGACGAAATTAAAACAATTTGCTTGTCTTCGCTGTTTAGCTTCACGCTTTTTGCCAGTTGCGTAAAACTATCAAGCGATAACAATCCCCCTAATACAGAGCGTCTCTTAAGAAGCAAACGCATTATATCTTGCGTAGATGTCCTGCCTCCTATTATCTGAGCTGTGTATTGGCCAAGGCCGCTGCCTATGACCACCGCCGGAATTAATCCTAATACTTCCCAAACTTTCGCTGCGGCAAGTTGAACGCCACAAAAGAGGCAATCTCTTAATTCAGCTGGAAGATCTGAGGTTAAACATGTTTTTGTTGAACCATCTAAGAAAGACTGTGATTCAGGTGATATATGCGCTAAATCACGTTTAAATTGTTCAAGCGTTGACTGAAACTCAGGAAAGCATGAAAGCTCCTCTATGCTGGCATCTACAAATTCTTGATTTGGATCGCAGAGTAACAATGCAGGCCGCATTGCCACAGATGACAATGCAGATACTTCTTCCGCTTTGCAATCCTTCAATCGTGCCTGTCGTTCAATCAGCGCATCAATTAATTCCTCTCTGCTATTACCGATGACGGTGGTTCTAAACTTGAGATGTGTTCTCTTTACGTTAGCCGTGTAGCAGATATCCGCTAATGACGTATTCTTCAAATCTTTGAGATAACCTACGTAAGATTCCATCAAGGCGTCAAGCGCTGTTAATGTTTTGGCAGAGATGCAAAGTAGGTAAGGGCCCATCCACGACGCTGTCGCTTCGTCGGTTCTGGCGCTGGAATGCTCTTGAATTAATGCATGAGCTATGCTTCCGCTAAAGCCAAATGAATGAACAGCCGCTATACGCGGTTTGCCTTTCGACCCCCATGTTTTTTGCTTGGTGGGAAATTCAATTGGAAATTTATTTCCTCTAAAGTCGGGATTTAATTGTCTTAAATTAATTGTCGGTGGAATTTCGCCTTTTTGAATACACAATACCGCCTTTATGATCGCGCCTATCCCGGAAGCAGCTTCCATGTGCCCAAGATTTCCTTTAAGAGAGCCGATTAAAAGCGGACTATCTTTAGCGCGATCTTTGCACAATACTTTCACGTAACTCTGAATCTCCATGGCGTCACCCAGCAATGAGCCCGTACCATGCGCTTCAACGTATCCCACATCGCGAGGGTTGATGTGACTGCGGTTGAGCGCGTTATTGATAACTACTTCCTGCGCGAGACCGCTAGGAGCGGTTAATGTACTACTCCGTCCCATTTGATTTACCGAAGAACCTCGTATAATAGCGAGGATATTATCCTTGTTTCGATCGGCGTCACTCAGCCGTTTCAAGACCAGCACGGCACAGCCCTCACTGCGCACAAACCCGTCTGCCGTTGAGTCAAACGGTTTGCAACGTCCACTGGGCGATAGCATGCCCATTTTAGAAACAGCAAACGATGTTGCGGTCGACAGCACTAGGTTTACACCACCCACTAGTGCTTGTGAGCATTCTTTCTGCCTGAGAGCCTGGCAGGCAAGATGAACGGCCACCAGCGATGATGCACAGGCTGCGTCAACCGCGAGACTCGGGCCATGTAGGCCCAGAAAATGCGAGAGCCTACCGGGTAGCACGCTAAAGTTGGTGCCTGGACTTGTGGCAGCAGTAATATTTTCAAGGTTTTCATCGCGTACTTGGAAATGACTATAATCGTTGTTAAATACCCCAATATAGACACCCGTGTCCGATCCGTTGAGCTGTTCCTGGGTTTGACCTGCGTTTTCTAACGCATGCCAGGTGACCTCCAGGAGAATTCGCTGCTGAGGATCCATGGCTTTAGCTTCTTCTTCTGTAATTCCAAAAAATGCGTTATCAAATAAATCGGCGCTGCTTAGAAAGCCTCCTTTACGAATCCTGATATCGTCGGTTGAATTCCGAGCAGTTGGATTCGTTGTGCGCTCTTGAGGAAAATCCGTTATACAATCCGCTCCCTTCTTCAGTACCTCCCACAATGAAACTGGGTCAACGATGTCACCGGGGAGCCTGCAACTCATCCCAATTATGGCAATGGGCTCGTTAGCTAGCACATCCAGCTCATTGATCCTCGCTTGTGCTTTTTCGAGTGCAGAATAGGCACGTTTTAATAAATGAATATCAGATTTCCCTTCAAACGTCTTCATTACCAATCTCCGCTTTGTCAAACTCCGCCAGTTTAGTGTTCAGTAACATTCTCATGTCCTCTACAGATAGCCCTTCCTCTATCTGAGGCCGGTTGTTTTCATCTTGCTTATCGTCTAAGTTTTCTAGACCCTCGCCAGGGTTTTGCCTGGCTTTCACATAATCGTTAAAAATATAGGCTCAATGCAGATTCGAGTGGGTAAATCGTAGCAGAAAACGGGGTTATACGCT
>VFSW01010272.1_pt1 | contig 13280 bp, 10 predicted proteins | sample 5358111 | NCBI WGS metagenome assembly VFSW01 (sample SAMN11554181, study PRJNA540505) | mine drainage metagenome | isolation source: sediment from site ElyBrook_90M | place: USA: Ely Copper Mine, Vershire, VT | collected 2017 | reverse complement strand
GGGCGAACGCGAAAGATTGCTCATTCACCTGTGTCTGCTCGTAGGCGCTGACCAGGTCCCAGTAGATATTCTCGATCTGCGTGATCGTCGCGATGACCTGGTCTTTGAAGGCAATGTCGGAGATTCTCTTGTTGTTCCTCGCGATACGCAAATAGCGCAGGTTCGGCCCGAAACCGAAGCCGGCCAGCAATTCCTGCTGGATCTGGAAACGAAACATGGAGCTGAGACTAGGAGAGAGGTTGAAATATGGGCTATTGGTCGTCTGGCGAGAGTTGGAGAAGGAAAACGTGATACTCGTGCCCGTGGCAAAAGCTTGAGAGTAATTGGCGCTGAACTGGCCCGTATTTAATTGCAGAGACGGAACTCCATAAATCTGCTGGTTTGCGAGAGGAGACGTTTGATGCTCGTCTCCGCCATTTACATTGATGAATGGATCGTAAGAGGAAACCGCTGTTCCGGTGCCCAGCGTCGATTGCACAAGTCCTGACGCACCGGCTCCGGCGCCCCCCGCGCCGCCCGTCGTGCCACCGGCCCCTGCGCCGGGAGCGCCGGTACCGAAACCGCCGACGCCGCCTCCTGGAGTGCCCTGTACAACCCCGGTATTCACTCCGCGGAAAAATCCACCGGCCTGCGTACGTAGAATGTCGGTGTTCGCGATCGGAAGATTGTAACGGGCAATCGCCAGGTCGAGATTATCTTCGAGTGCGAGTTCGATGGCATCTTTCAATGAGAGGTAGAGTTTGCCGTCGCGCACAAGTTGGTCGAGGCGCGCCGAATTCGACAGTACCGGCTCAGGAACTGTGTCGGGCGCATAGGCATTCAGGGGATTGTGCGACTTCGGCATCTCGAACTGAAGCCGCGTCTCGGGCGGAGAAGTTGGGAGTTGTGACTGAGCAGCATCTCCAAGTGGGGCCGACGTCTGCGCCAGCAGGCTAGCCGCAACGACAGCTTGAGTACCGATAAGAGTTACTCCAAGTTTCCAGATTCTCGAAGCATATAAGCTCACGATGCGCTGACCTCCGTCGGCTGAGCGAGTGCCGAATTCGCCGTGTCTCCGACCATCCATCCGTCGCGCAGTTGGATGGTGCGGCTCCCGTAGCTGGCGTTCGTCTCGGAATGGGTGACTTGGACGATAGTCGTTCCCTGCAGATTCAGATCGCGAAAGAGTTCCATGATCTCCTTCGCTTGCGTGGAATGAAGATTTCCGGTCGGCTAGTCAGCCAGCAGCAATGGCGGCTTGTGAATGACGGCGCGCGCGATTCCGACAAGCTGCTGCTGGCCGCCCGAGAGCTGGCTGGGATACAAATCTTTCTTGGCCACGATCTGAAAACGATCGAGCGTGTCGGCGACGAGACTCTGTCGCTCGCGGCGCGGGATGTCTTTGTAAGAAAGCGGAAGGTCAATGTTTTCCTGCACAGTGAGATCGTCAAGCAAGTGATAGCTCTGGAAGACCATGCCGACGTTCCGTTTTGCCAACTCAGCACGCTGCATGCGCTTCATGTCGTGGGCAGCCTGGTCGCGAAACCAGAACTCTCCCCCCCATCCGTCATCCAGTAACGCGAGAACATTGAGCAGCGAAGATTTTCCCGCTCCGGATGGCCCCATGATGGTGATGAATTCGCCTTCGCGAATCTCCATGTTGATGCGGCGCAGAACCCAGGTCTGTCCGGCGGGAGTTTTGTAGCTGCGTTCCAGATTTTTCAACTGAATCATCGTTATCTCCAATCGGTGTTTCTACTCGTAGCGCAATGCGACCATGGGATCGACTTTGGTGGCACGGTATGCGGGCCCGGACGCCGCAACCAGTACCACGCACAGGAGAAGCAGCGGCACGAATATCATGGTCGTCCAGTCAAAACGGCTCACCTCGTAAAGAGTCGATTCGAGAGCGCGGGTAACAAAAACGCACAAGGAAAAGCCAAGCAAACAGCCGCCGATGGCAAGCACAGCGGCTCGGGTGAGCACTTGTCGGAGAATCCTGGCCCGGTCCGCCCCCAGCGCCATGCGTACCCCAAATTCGCGTGTACGCTCGATCACAAAATAGGAGATCACTCCAAATAGACTGATGCCCGCCAACAGAAGAGCCATGACCGCGAAACTTCCCAACAGCAATACCGTGAAGCGCCTTTGGGCCACGGATTCGGATACCAGTGTGGCCAAAGTGCTTGAGTTATATACGGGCAGGTCTTTATCCACGCTCCACACCTGGCGTTGGGCCGCGGAGAACAAGCCCTGCGTGAGGCCGCCAGTGCGCAGCACGAACGCCATCCGTCCGCTGGCGCCGCTCTCCACCTGAAATATGGAGTTGTAGATCATGGGGGGAGGGTCGGCGTCGAGTGCGGAGATATGAACATCCGCCGCGACACCGGCAGCGCTTGTCAGCCGGACCGGTTCGCCTACGTGGGTCAAGTTGAACTCATGCCCTTCGGCATAGGCGGCCACATCGATGGTGTGAATCTGCTCTCGCATCGCCGCAAACGCACCCTTGGGATATGTTCCCGTGACACTGACCAGTTCCTCGGGACGGGAATAAGGAAGAGGGCGCAGCAAGATGCCGCTCACGAGGCTGAAGATTGCGGTGTTCGCGCCGATCCCGAGCGCCAGAGTAAAAGAAGCTACCGCAGTGAACCTAAGGCTCTTGCGCAACTGCCGCAAAGCGTAGCGCACGTCTTGGAGAAGCCCGCTCATACCTGCACATCCGCCATCAGCTTCTTCAACTCTTCTTCGGCGACGACCTTGCCGTCGAACAGATGCACTTCTCTCTGCGCGTGCTTGGCGAAGCGCGGATCGTGCGTGACCATGCAGATCGTGGCTCCGTCTCGGTGCAGGTCGGCGAGAAGCTCCATCACCGCTTCACCGTTGCGCGAATCGAGATTTCCTGTAGGCTCGTCCGCGAGAAGGATGGATGGTTTTCCACCCAGTGCGCGAGCGACAGCGACGCGTTGTTGTTGCCCGCCGGAGAGTTGCGACGGATAGTGCCGCACGCGGTGTGCCATGCCGACCCGCTCGAGCGCTTCCATCACTCTGCCCTTGCGCTCGGCGGAGGGCATTCTTTGCCGATAGGTGAGCGGCAGTTCGACGTTCTCATAAACGGTCAGATCGCCAATCAGGTTGAAACTTTGAAAGATGAATCCGATTTCCTGATTGCGGATGCGGGCCCGCTCGGCGAAATCGAGGTTCTCGACCGGCTTGCTGTTCAGAAAATAGCGGCCCGCGGTGGGCGTATCGAGCAGGCCGATGATCGACAACAGCGTTGATTTTCCGCAGCCGGACGGCCCTGACATCGCTACGTACTCACCTTTGTTGACCGACAAGTGAACGCCCGAGAGCGCATGCGTCTCGATCTCATCGGTGTAGAAAACTTTCGTCATATCCGTGATCTGGATCAGGGGCAGGCTAGCTTCTGTCATGAGTCCCTCGCCTTGATTTCAATTGTTGAGTTCTTATTCCTGAAGCCGAATACGATCCGTGTTGTCCCAGCGCGACATGTCGGAAAGCACGACCGTGTCGCCTTCGCGCAATCCATCCAATACCTGTATCGAATTCACGGAAGCCCGGCCGACTTTGACCGGGACGCGGACCGCATCGTGTCCGTCGGCTTCGAGTTTGAACAGACTGATCGTGCTGTTTTCCTGCCCAAACGCCGGGCGCCCGACGTACAGCACGTTGTCCAGGCGCTCCAGGTCGATCGTGCCATCCACGCTCAAGTCAGGCCGAGCTCCCTTCGGAAGTTCGCCTGTCAGTTTGACGTCGACGGTGACCGTCCAGTTTTGCACCGCCGGATCGACCCGCATGACGGAACCGGAAATAACTCCATTGTGGGTATCGACGGAGGCAGGCTCGCCAATCTGGACATCCCGCGCCTGCGTCTCAGCCACCTTCAGCTCCGCCATCAGATGATTCGGCTGCACCACCTTGGCCAGCATCGTACCCGGCGAAACATGTTCCCCCACGTGCAGCGGCAACTCCACCAGAACGCCTTCGATTCCGGCGCGGACCTTGAGGGCATCCAATTGTTTTTGTTTTAGCTCGGCCAGAATCCGCATCTGGTCGATCTTGGCTTGCTGCTCGGCCAGTTGCGCGTCGATGGCCTTCTGGCTGCTCACGAGACTCTGGCCTTCAAGACTGTTGCGCTCGGTGAGTTCGTCCGCTTTTCCCTTCGAAGCTTTATAGGCAAGCCCGGAGATCACCCCGAGATCGTAGAGCGCTTTATCGGTTTGTGCCTGCAGTTGGGCCTGCGTGTAGTCGGCCTTCACGGTCGCAGCTCCAGCTTTCTGCGTCATCAAATCGCTTTCCAGCTTCATGCGCTGGCTCTGATACTCAGCCTCGGCGGCCTTCCATTGGAGGTGTGCGTCGACTGCAGCTTGTTCCACCTGCGGATTGCTCATTTCCATAAGGACGGTGTCAGGCTTGACCAGCGAGCCGGGCAACATGCGAATGCGCAAGACAGTTGCTTCGGTTTCAGCGGGAATCTGCAGAACGGACTCTTGCGACGGCACGAGCGACCCGATCCCGCGCACCTGGCGAAGCATCGAGCCCCGCTTCACCGAATCGGTCCATACCGTGCCACGCTCCACGGTCGGGGCAGCAGGCCGTAATCGGTAAACGATGATTGTTAAGACCTCGACGACAACCACGACCCCCGCCGAAATGGCAATTTGCCGTCGACGTTTGCGTTCCTTGAATTCGGGACGGGCGATATCCACATGGGGAGAATTGGCACGTTCTGCGCCAATCTGGTATGTATGCAAACGATTGAAAGCGAATGGGATAAGAGTCGAACATAACAGTCCCCGAGGCGGCGAGATGTCCGGTTGAGGATTCTACTGTCCACTGCCGGACAGTGCCCACACGTGGGGAAACCCCTTCCGCTTAATAAGATCGATCATGTTCTCCTGCGGACAATCTGGGCCTGAGTTTGATCGTGGAAATTGACTCGGCGAGTATATCGGTTACTGCAGATTCCCGCGTGGCTGGAACGTTCGCAAGTCCGCTGTTTCGCAGGATGATGCCTCAAGGCCGCAGGACTCCGCTTCGGTGATATCTTTGTGAGGAATCCGCGCATCCAACCGCACCCTGGCACTCTACATGGACGTTCTCAACAGACTTTTCGAGCATTATTTCAATGTACCGGTTGAACAGGTGCAGCCCGTTCAGGGGGAACTGGGCGGCTCGGGACGCAAGATCGTCCGGCTGAGTGGCAAGGGAATTAGAGCGATCGGAATCCTGTATGGTGTGCGCGAAGAGAATGTCGCCTTCCTTGAGTTCTCACGCCATTTTCGGAAACACGGACTGCCAGTGCCTGAAATTTACGGCGAAGATCTAGATCATGGCGCGTACTTGGAGGAGGATCTCGGGGATACTTCGCTCTTCGAGCTACTCTCAAAGACGCGCAGGGGTGAAACCATTGCTCCGGAAGTTGTGGAGGCTTATCGAAAAGTCATCGGAATCCTGCCGCGGTTTCAGATTGAGGCCGGACGCGATCTGAACTACAAAGTCTGTTATCCACGCGGGAGTTTCGACCGGCAATCGATCGCCTGGGACTTGAATTATTTCAAATATTACTTTCTGCGGCTTGCCGGGATTCCATTCAGTGAACAGGCGCTGGAAGACGATTTCAGCCGTCTGGCCAAGTTTTTGTTGAGCGCGCCGCGCGATTATTTCCTTTATCGGGACTTCCAGTCACGCAACATCATGCTTCGCGCCGGACAGCCCTATTTCCTCGACTATCAGGGTGGGCGGAAGGGGGCGCTTCAGTACGACGTAGCTTCGCTTCTGTACGACGCCAAGGCCGATCTGCCACCGGAGCTGCGGCAACAGCTGCTCGATCATTACTTGGAAACCCTGCGCGGCTTCGTCGACATGAAACGCGAAGTTTTCATGCAGCATTATCATGCGTACGTTTATATCCGCATCATGCAGGCGCTGGGGGCCTACGGGTTTCGCGGATTCTATGAGCGTAAGGTGCATTTCCTTCAGAGCGTACCCTATGCGCTGAAGAATCTCCGCTGGCTGCTGCACAACGTAAAGTTGCCGATCGCTCTGCCGACGTTGCTGGAAGCGTTTCACAGCATGCTGGCATCGGAAAAATTGCAGGGGCTCGCATCGGATGCGGACAATTTGGTCGTGCGGATGTTCAGTTTTTCCTTTCATCGCGGGCTGCCGAAAGATGAGAGCGGGAACGGCGGCGGCTTCATTTTCGACGGACGAAGCCTGCCGAATCCCGGGCGCGAGGAGCGCTTTAAGGCTCTCACCGGCAGAGATGCCCCAGTAATTGACTACCTAAATCAGCAGGAGAGCGTGCATCAGTTTCTGGCCAGCGTGATGTCGCTGGTGGACGCGAGCGTGAGCAATTATCAGCAGCGCGGATTCAAGAATCTGATGGTGTCCTTCGGCTGCACGGGCGGCCAGCATCGCTCGGTGTATCTAGCCGAGCAGGTCGCGAAACGATTGCGAGGCAGGAATGGCGTTGAAGTGGTTGTGCAGCATCGCGAGCTGGAGAGGATGGAATCGGAGCAAGTTCAGGCGCAGAAGGCCGCGCCATGAGGGCAATGATTTTGGCCGCGGGGTTGGGCACGCGGCTTCGCCCGCTCACCAATGATCGTCCCAAGGCTCTGGTGGAAGTCGCGGGGCGGACACTCCTGGAAATCACGCTTCGACGCCTTGCCTCCTTCGGGATTCGCGAAGTGATCGTCAACGTGCATCACTTCGCCGACGTGGTCGTCGCGTATCTGCATAAGAGCGGCAATTTCGGCATGCGGATCGAGATTTCCCGTGAAGACGTATTGCTCGACACCGGCGGCGGATTAAAGAAGGCCGCGTGGTTTTTTCAGCGGTATGGCAGCGAGGAGCCTTTCGTTCTGCACAACGTCGATGTGATCAGCACCATTGATCTCGCGAGCATGGTCAAGTTCCACCGGGAGAATGGGGCGCTGGCGACGCTGGCCGTGCAGGAGCGCGAGACCTCCCGATATCTCCTGTTCGACGAGCACGATGAACTCTGCGGGCGGAGGGCGGGTCGAGAGAATCCCGAGTTGGTTCGAGCGGGTCAGCCATCCCATGCATGGGCCTTTTCAGGCGTTCACATCATTTCAACGCGCATATTGCCTCTCCTCTCCGAGCAGGGTGTCTTTTCAATCATTGCCAGTTACATGCGACTTGCTGGACAGGGCGAAAGGATTTTGGCGTTCCGCGCAGACGAATATTACTGGCGCGATCTCGGCAAACCCGAGAACGTTCTGCAAGCGTCGACGGATGCGGAACAAGGGGCGATCCAATTGTGACTTTCCCCTTGCAGCGCGTGTTGGGCTTCGGTACCATCTCTGCACCGCGTCAAACAGCTATGAACAATCGCTACCTGCACCGAATTCGTGTCGTGTTTGTTGGGGGACGAATTTTTATACCCTCGACGGTGTGGAGGGAAGCAGTGAGCTGAGAAAAGAGAAATCCAAAAAGGCTCCCGAATCCCGCCCCGCCAGAAACGCTGGCCCGGTGGGTTTTGATTTTTGGGGCAGATTCGAAGCGATGGGAAGGCCGGTATGAATGACAGGTCGTCTGGCACAAATATGACTGGAGCGAGCATTCTGTGGGAATGCATCGAACGCGAAGGCGTGAAGCACGTTTTCGGCTATCCCGGCGGAGCGATTCTGCCGGCGTACGACGCCCTGAAGCACAGCAAGATTCACCACGTGCTGGTGCGTCACGAGCAGGGAGCGACGCACATGGCCGATGGCTATGCCCGTGCCAGCGGGCAAGTGGGAGTGGCCGTCGCCACGTCGGGCCCAGGCGCAACCAACATGGTCACAGGAATTGCGACAGCCATGCTCGATTCCTCGCCGATCGTCTGCATCACCGGCCAGGTGGGCAGCAAGCTGATCGGCTCCGATGCTTTTCAGGAGACTGACATCACCGGCGTTACGCTCCCCGTTACGAAGCACAACTATCTCGTCACCCACGCCAACGAAGTCGCGCGCACGATCCGCGAGGCGTTTTACGTGGCGCGGTCCGGCCGTCCCGGGCCGGTGCTGGTCGACATCACCAAAGATGCGCAACAGACCTCCTGCGAATTCGATTGGGAAGGCGCCAAGCCGCAGTTGCCCGGATATCGTCCGGAGCTGTCGCCAGCTCCAAAAGAATATGAGCAGGCGCTGGATTTGATTCACAATGCAAAGCGGCCCGTGATCCTTGCAGGGCACGGCATCATCATCTCTGGAGCCATGAAGGAAGTCCGCGATTTTGCCGAGCGCGCGGGAATTCCCGTTGCGCTTACGCTATTGGGGATTGGCGCTTTCCCCGCGGCGCATCCGCTGAATCTCGGCATGATGGGCATGCATGGCGAGGCCTGGGTGAACCACACCATTCAGGAAGCCGATCTGCTGCTTGCGTTCGGCATGCGGTTCGATGACCGCGTCACCGGCAACTTAAAGACGTACGCTCCCAATGCCAAAAAGATCCACATTGAGATCGATCCGGCGGAGATCAACAAGAACGTCAAGGTGGACGTAGCCCTCGTCGGCGATTTGCGCGAAGTGCTGGATGAACTGCTGCCGCATGTCGAGTCGATCGACCGCAGCGAGTGGCTCGATTTTATCGACAAGCTGAAGGGCGATTCCGCCGTGCGCGACATTCAGAATTTGCCCGATAGCGGGCACCTATACGCGGCGCACGTGATCAACGACCTGTGGCGTGAGACTCGCGACGGCGACACCGTCGTTGTGACCGACGTCGGCCAGCACCAGATGTGGGAGGCTCAATATTACAAGCACGAGAAAGCACGCAGCCTCATTACGAGCGGAGGCCTGGGTACTATGGGATTCGCGCTGCCCGCCGCGATCGGCGCAAAAGTGGCGCGACCCGAAGCCGAAGTATGGGTGGTCGTCGGCGACGGTGGATTCCAAATGACTCTGTGCGAGCTTGCGACGATTGTGCAAGAGAAGCTCAAGGTCAACATTGCGATCATCAACAATGGATTCCTCGGCATGGTGCGCCAATGGCAGGAATTTTTCTATGAGCGCAACTACGCAGCCACGCCGTTGCTGAATCCGGATTTCGCAAAGCTCGGCGAAGCGTACGGCATTCGCAGCATGACCGTCACCGAGCGGTCTCAGGTCGTACCCTCGGTGCAGGCGGCGCGGCAGCACGACGGGCCGGTGCTGATCAACTTCCGCGTGGAGCAGGAAGATACCGTGTATCCGATGGTTGCGGCGGGAGCTGCGCTGCACGAGATGATCCGCCGGCCCAGCAAGATTGTGGAAACGGCCGCAGACGAGTAGAAAAACATGCTGAACACATACGTGGTGTACGTGGAAAACAAACCTGGCGTGCTGACACGAGTGGCTTCGCTGTTTCGCCGCCGCGCTTTCAACATCGACTCGCTCACGGTCGGACGCACCGAGAAACCTGAGGTTTCGCGCATGACGATCACGGTCGACGCCGACCGCGACCAGGCGCGCCGCATCGAGGCCAATCTTTACAAGCTCGTCAATGTACTGCTGGTCGAGAACATCACGAACCAGCCGGCAATTGTGCGGGATCTGGCGATGATCAAAGTTGCAGCGACGCATGAAGCGCGCTCGCACGTTCTGGAACTGGCCAGCGTGTTCCGCGCGCGTGTCGTCGATGTTGCTCCGGAATCGCTAACCATCGAAATTACGGGAGCGGAAGATAAAATTGACGGTCTGCTCGAGGTCTTGCGCCCTTACGGCGTGCTGGAAATGGTGCGCACGGGAATCGTCGCCATGCGGCGGGGGAAGGCTTCCGCTTCGATGGAGGCGGCCAGCAACGAAGACCAGGATGTCGCCGAAGACGGCTTGTCTCAGTCAGTTTGACACCAGAAAGAGCGGCTCACTTTTTATTTGGCATCCCCACAGGCTTGCCTGCTGTCGCAAGTGCCATCTCGCGAATCTGACTCAGGTAGCCGACATAGACCGGAATCGGAATGTCGGGCGAGTCGCCGTCGTTCAGGAAATGTGAGAGCCGAATCTCAAGAGGAATCGAGCGGATCGCCTCACTGAAACGCGCCATCTTGAGATATTTGACCTTCCAGATTTCGAGCATCTGTGAGCGAAACTCTTCGCTGATGAAACCCATCTTGCGTTCGCCCAGGTATATTCCGTCAAAGTGATGTTCGGCCAATGTTCTTCGAATCGAATCGTCGGGCAGAGAAAAGAGATAGACCAAGTGGAAGACATCCGCCAGATCGCCCCACAAAACTTTTTCTTCGTATGCAGTGAAGCGAAACGGTTTGGTTGTCCGCTGCTGAGCGGTGCGCGCGTGTTCTTCTGGCCGCACAGACTGGCGTCCCATCTCGGCTTCGAACCAGCTTAGGCGATCGAGCGTCAAGTTGTGGCGCAGAAATTCCACCGTATACGCATTCGGCAGGTAGATCTTTGGATCGTCATCCAGACGCTTCAGCCACGGGGTCCAGTCTCGACGCTCCATTACGGCGAGCAGGTTCGTCACTTCAGCCACGGTGAGGTCGGGGTGATATTTCACAGCCTGCAAGAAATGTTCCGTCGAATCGTAGGTCGCGCCGTATAGTTGAATGCCCTCTTCAATGGGGTACCAATTCGAAAGGACGCGGCCACGAATCGACGGAGATGCGCTCCAGCAGTTCAGTGAACGCTTCCACTTCTCCTGCACGTCCAAGAATGATTCGGCATACCCGGCAGGAACTAGCTCCTTCACCTGCGCCAGCGCTTCTTCGAGTTCCGCGCGGGTGTGGGTGATCAGAGTTTCCATAGGCCGCTCATCGGCCATCGAGATTACGCGGCTCTCTATGCCGCGCCGCAGCAGTTCGCGTCGCATGGCCCGTTGAGTTGCCTCATTGAAGTCCGGACGGGTCTTCCAGCGATGGGCTTGCGATTCGATGTATGGAAAAAGCTCGGCCAGCGATTTAAATTCGATGAAACCGTGCACCGCGAAGGTCAGCGGATGACCATCTTCCTGAATTACCGATGAGGGTGTCACAAGTGCTTGAAGAGAAATGGGTTCTGCTCGCAGCGGCGATCGCAGGAAGAGCATACAGACTGCAAAAATCCATCGTCGGTACGCCCCACTTTTTGCAGGTGGAATTCTCATTCGATTGAACCTCACTTGGCCGTTCATTCGGCGACAAATGATCCCACGTTTGTCAACCTCGAAGAGTTTACGCCGAGGTTACCGAAGTTTGCCGAAAACCACCCAAATCATTGTTTCTAAATAGTTTAGCTGATATCTATGGAGAGGGTCGGGCTGCATTCTCCCGCGGCACCGCCTTAACCCGAATGACTGGCGCAACGAGTATTGCCCTTGGTCTGCCCGAGCACTCGCGCTCGTGGCGAGGACTGTCTGTCCCTGCAAAGCTGTTCATCACTCTGGTTGTAATCGCCGGACTGGCGACTCTGGTTTACGGGGGCATTCACCAAAGCAGCAAGAACATCGCCGAGTTCATTTGCTACCTGGGTATCGCCACTCTGGCTTCACGGCTCAAGGTCAATCTGCCGGGGATCACCGGCACGTTGTCCGTCAATTTTCTCTTCATCCTGATTGGCATTCTCGAATTGAGTTTCACTGAGACCCTTATTTTGGGCGCCATCTCGATGCTGGCCCAGTGTCTGTATCCGGACCGTCCGAAAGCGATCCAGGTTACGTTCAACGTCTGCGCAGGCGCTGTATCAACGGCGCTGGCTTATCTCGCGTATCACCATCCGCTGACAAATCTGATCGTCCCCAGCCGTCCGGTCCTGCTTGGACTGTCGGCAACGGTGTACTTCATTGCCAATGCTGGATCGATCGCCACGGTAATTTCACTCACCGAACGCCGTCCGCTCATCCGCATTCTAGTCGATTGCTATTTCTGGTCGTTCCCGTATTACCTCGTGGGGGCAGGAATCGCTGGGGTGATCGCGTGGCTTAACCAGAAGTTCAACTGGGAAACATCCCTGCTTATATTGCCGGCGGTTTACCTCATCTACCGCTCATACCGCCTCTATCTCGGAAAGCTCGAAGATGAGAAGCGTCATGTCGAGGAGATGGCGAATCTGCACCTGCGAACGATCGAGGCGCTCGCATTAGCCATTGAAGCCAAGGATCATACGACCCACGAGCATTTGCAGCGTGTCCGCGTCTATGCGATCGAAGTGGCAAAAGAACTCGGCGTGGCCGGGGCCGAGCTTGAGGCCTTACACGCAGCCGCGCTCTTGCACGATATCGGCAAGCTCGCTGTTCCCGAACACATCATCTCGAAGCCCGGACGCCTCAGTCCCGAAGAATTCGAGAAGATGAAGATTCACACCCTGGTCGGAGCCGAGATACTGGAGCGCGTGCGCTTTCCATATCCAGTTGTGCCCATCGTGCGCGCCCACCACGAGAAGTGGGATGGTTCTGGTTACCCCATGGGATTGAAGGGAGCGGAAATTCCCATCGGAGCGCGCATCCTTTCTGCAGTCGATTATCTGGATGCGCTGGCATCGGACCGCCAGTACCGCCGCGCTCTCCCTCTGAAAGACGTAATGCAGAAGCTTGCTGCGGAGTCGGGCAAGTCATTTGATCCAAAAATCGTTGATGTCCTGCAAAAACGGTATGAGCACTTGGAACGACTCGCTATCGCCAAGTCGGTGGACGACCCCAACGCGCCACTGTCTACTGGCATCAAGATCGAGCGCGGACTCGAGCCGGCAGCCGGATTCGAGAACGCCATCGCCCAGGACTACGCCGGGCATGAAAACACGTTCCTGTCTTCCATCGCGGCCGCCCGCCAGGAAGCACAGGCATTATTCGAACTGAGTCAGGATTTGGGAGCTTCCCTCAGTTTAGGGGAAACACTCTCCGTCTTTTCCGTAAAGCTGAAGCCGATGGTGCCGTACGATGCGATCGCAATCTACATCAAGCGCGACGACGAACTGGTGCCCGAATATGTAAACGGCGATAACTATCGCCTATTTTCTTCGCTGCGCATTCCTATCGGGCAGGGATTGTCGGGATGGGTCGCGCACAATCGGAAGCCGATCATCAATGGGAATCCATCCGTAGAACCGGGATATCTGAACGATCCCACAAAGTTCAGCACCTTGCGCTCAGCGTTGGCGGTTCCGCTGGAGGGCGTGGCCGGAATCATCGGCGTGCTCGCGCTCTACCGCAGCGAACGCGATGCTTTCACCACCGACCACTTGCGAATCCTGCTTGCCGTTAGCGGCAAGATGGCGTTGGCAATCGAAAACGCGCTGAAGTACCAGCAAGCGGAGAATTCCGCCATTACGGACTATCTCACGGGGCTGCCGAACGCTCGATCTCTCTTCCTC
>VFSW01010271.1_pt1 | contig 13280 bp, 6 predicted proteins | sample 5358111 | NCBI WGS metagenome assembly VFSW01 (sample SAMN11554181, study PRJNA540505) | mine drainage metagenome | isolation source: sediment from site ElyBrook_90M | place: USA: Ely Copper Mine, Vershire, VT | collected 2017 | reverse complement strand
CTGCACAGTACGAAGGCCCAGGCAGTGCCTGGGCCTTCGATATTCGTGGCGGGGGCAGGATTTGAACCTACGACCTTCGGGTTATGAGCCCTAGACCCCCTGTTCGGACCCTCCAATTGGCTCCCATCCCGTCCGCCAGAAGTGGTGTTCTACCTGGGTTTTTGTCCTCTCCATGGTTCCGGAGCGGGGAAGGGGCATCTGACATCCGACGAACAGTTTTTGGGATTTTTTTGGGATGGGGGCGACCTCCTCAGAAATTTTTCCGAACGGGTGCGGAAGGTACCTATCTCGACGCCCTCAGGGCGTGGTCGGCTCCATGTGTGACCGTACGCCACCCCATCCGGTGATGCTTCGGCCTCAAGACGTGCTCGGGGGCACTCCGTACCTGTACCTCACGGCACGAAGTGTCCCCCTCGGGCGCTCCGCTTCGTCTGGTGGTGGCAACCGTCCTCTCCATGAATCCACTCTCACTGGAGGGCACCACGATGGTCCCAACATCTCTCACCCGCATCCGAACATTCTTCCGACCTCGGAAGGAGTCCGCCTCTCATCCAGAGGCGCTCCAAGAGCGCCATCTCACACTGCCTCGTCGGATTGACGATCCGGCGAGCGCTGCCAGCACCGCTCGTGCGCTGCTCTGCAACCGCAGGGAGGACGTGACACTTGTCCTCTACATGGACGACCGTCACCGCTTCGTCGGACATGCCGTCGTCGCCGTCGGCTGGGTCCAGGCATACCGCCTCTCGGCCCGCCCGGTGGTCCTGGGGGCTGTGGCCTGCCAGGCAACCGGCTGCGTCCTTGTCCGATATGGCCGCTATCGGGCGCTTCGTGCCACGGAGGCGGAGGTTGCCTCCTTCCGTGCCATCGCCGATGCGGCGGCCCGTCACGGGCTTGCTGTCGTGGACCACCTGGTGGTGGTCCCGTGAGGGCACCGCTCGACGACACAGCCCTGTCGTACCATCAGAGGATGATGATGCCCCTACCTACCCGCTGCTCCGGCCAGCGGAGCATGCTCCTGAGACGATTCAGGTAGGTAGTGACCAATGCCACATCCAGAGGTCGATGACGAAGCTGCCACACCGGAACGGTCGGCACGACAACGCCTCATCGAGTGGGCGAATCAGCAAGATGGATGGGCACGGTCGATCGCAGCAGAGGTGATCTCGACTCGACGTGAAGTCTCAGATGAGACTCTCCGCAAAATTCGAGACGCCTACCTCGTGGAGAAGCAACTCTCGCAAGGGGAGGCTCGGGCGGTCCCGCTGCTTGGGGATGACGGGACAAACGGCGATACTGCTGAGGTGCTGCGCCTCTCAAGGTTGAGAGAGTGCGACGGCATCAATGCATTGGCGGCTGGCCAGGAGATCACGTTCAATCCCAGGATGACGGTCCTCTTCGGCGAGAACGCCGCTGGCAAGACGGGATACGTGCGAATCCTCAAGCTTCTCGCCAACGTTCGCTCAGCAGAGAAGATCATCCCCGACATTCACCGTCCAAGTGCCAAGGCGATCCCTGAAGCAGTCATTGACTTCACGTTGGGAGAGACGCCTGATGCAGTCACATGGCACGGGGAACCGGGAGTGACACCCTTCACTCGGATGACGGTGTTCGACAGTCCGGCCCTGGCGCTGCATCTTGAAGACAGCGTCACTTACGTGTACACGCCAGCAGACTTGGCGCTCTTCGGGTACGTCCACTCAGCCATCGGAGGGGTGAAGGCGCTTCTCCAAGATGAGATGGACGAGCGCCGTCCCAAGCAGAATCCGTTCCTCACAGCGTTCACCCGTGGAACTGAGATTTATCCGAAGATCGAAGCGCTCAGCGGAAGCACGAACCTCAGTGAGCTGGAAACACTTGCTGTGGTCTCCGATGCCGAGAAGACGGAACTCGAATCGCTCAAGCTCAACGTTGAGGCGCTGGGAAGTTCGTCAACTGGGAGTCAGGCCGAGTTGCTTCGGAGTCGATCGACCGTGCTCCGAAACCTCATCACGTTGGGGTCCTCTCTCAGTGAATTTGATCCCGTGGCGTTCACTGATGCCGTGGCAGCGGAGGAATTGGCTCGCACGACGCAGACTCAATCGGCAGCAGCTGTCTTCGCTGGTGGTCAGCTGAATGATGAACTTCGGCCAGCCTGGCAGCGATTTGTCGAGGCAGGCGAGCAGTACCTGACCGCATCCGGTAGGGCTACCTATCCCGAGTCTGAAGATGCATGCATCTACTGCCAACAAGAACTCGATGAAGCCGCACGCACACTTCTGATCTCGTATCGAACGTATGCGAGCGGAGCAGCTGTCACCGCTCTCCAGGCCGCTACTGGTCACGTGACAGTGGTTCAAGGAACGATCACGACTCCAGCCGTCGAGGGAGCCATCGAAGGGCTTCGGGCAACACTTCCTGATCTCTCCGAAGGGGAACAGGTGCCTGACTGGTTGGCAGGGGGTCAGCTCCTCCTCGCTGAAGGCCAGAAGGTGCACGATGCCGTAGCTGCTCGTAGGAAGCCTGGAGTCGTTGACAGCACGCTCAACTTGACGGCGTTGCTCCCACGTCTCACGGTCGCACTGACCGAGGCCGAGACAGCTATCAAGGGGCTGGAAGGCGACGCCAGTGACCTGACCCGGCTCCTCGCCGAACAGAAGGCACGGATTGCCCTCATTGAGGCACGGCTGCGACTTGTTCAGCTTCTGCCAGATATTCGTACGCACGTAGCAAATGCAGCGTGGGCGGACCGCCTGAAAACACTCCTCGGTAGATTCCAGGGCTTGCTCGCCGGACTGACTGGTGTGAGCAATCTCGCTAGCGAGGACGCACTGAACCGTGACTTCGAGCGAGTGTTCACCGAGGAATGCATCGCCTTGCGTGCGCCAACAGTCACACTCGATTTTCCCGGAAGGAGGGGACAGGCTGCTCGTCGGAAGAAGGTGTCACAGAAGCACTCCCTCGCAGACATCTTGTCGGAGGGCGAGCAGAAGGTCATCGCAATCGCAGATTTTCTTGCGGAGGCATCGTTGCGTACGGGCTCAGCCCCGATCATTTTCGACGATCCTGTCAACAGTCTCGACCACCGTCGTGTACGTGAGATCGCAAAGCGCATCGCCGAACTCAGCGCCGAACACCAGGTCGTTGTCTTCACGCACGACATCTGGCTCGCCACAGAGCTGCTGGGAGAATTCGATGACAATCCCGGAGACTGTTCGAGCTACCTGATTCGTGAGGAAGGTGGAGTCAAGGGACTCATATCTGGCGAGAAGCATCCCCGCTCCGACACCGTCGCAAGCATCGGCAAGCGCATCAACGCCAAAATTCAAGACGCTGCGAGTGGAGACGACGAGGGGCGCCAGGAGCGCATCGACTCGACGTATGACCTCGTTCGCACCTGGTGCGAGCGAGTGGTTGAGCACGTTCTCCTCAAGAAGGTAGCCCAGCGATTCCAGCCGAATGTCGCCATGCAGAATCTCACCGGCATTCACGCAGACAGACTCGGGACAGCGATCGCCACGATCTATCCGATCTGGGAGAAGGCATGCCGATACATGACGGGTCACTCTCAGCCGATGGACACCTTGGGTATTCGTGCGACAGTTACCGAACTCAAGCAGGACTGGGCCGATTTGCAGCAAGCTCTCAAAGCCTACGAGGGCTCCTGAAGTGCGAACTACCTGTCCCGGTGAGACAGCACCATGAGAGATTCCTCCGCACTCCGCCAAGAGTTCGAATCGCTCAAGCAACGCACAGACGCCCAGCAGCGAGGATACGATTTCCAACCTTTCGTGGGAAGACTTTTCCAGGCCCAGCACTTTCGGGTCGAAAGAAAGGCACGAGCTGCCAAACCACGTCAAGTCGATCTCTTCGCAACTCGTGGGGATGAGGTCTACCTCATCGAGACGAAATGGCGGAAGGACCCTGCGCACATTGGCGATATCGACTCCCTATTCACACGTCTGAAGGCTGTCCCACCGTCAGTTACTGGCCTCCTGGTGAGTTACGCAGGCTTCACGAACGAGGTCCTGCAACGGGTGAAGGAAGAGTCCCACCGTCCGGTGCTCCTCATCTCTGGGGTTGAGCTAGAGGCTGCAATCGGATGGAGCGGCAGCTTCATCGGACTCCTTCGACGGAAAAAGGAGTCCCTACTCGTCCATCGCAACGTTCTCATCGAGACCGAGCCGCCACGGAGAGGAACGACTCGGAAGGTCAAGCCGACCGACCTTCCGGCCTCGAAGTCAGAGTTTCTGTTCCCGAATGGGGACCGATACCCGATCCTCTGGTCTGGAGGCGGGTTCGGAAAATTCTCCTTCGTCAGCGAGATGCCGGACATCGACTGGCATTCCTCGGGAGGTTGGGGTGTGACGGTGGACATCGCCGTCCCACTCCAGGGGCAGAACGACTTTCTTGGACTGATTCAGACCATGGCCCAGATGGGATGGGTAAGCACCAACGGCAACTGGAGCCTCCAGCAGGCGACTCGGAATTGGCATGGCTTCGGAACCGAGACCTTGTGCGAAGCGCTGCAAAGCTGGAAGGAACGCTACAAGGGTCTCGAAACGCACCACACCGAAGAACTGTGCTACTTCGATGAGATCGAAGAAGGCTTTTACACCCTGACGGCAGCCATCTCAGCAGACAGCCGTCGGATCGGCTGGCGTGCAGAACTCTCGTTCCAGCTCGTCGGTATCCCCCTCGATATCAAACCGCTGCAAGAGCTGTGCACCCGGCTCGGAATTCATGAATCGATACATTTCCGGCCACGCAACGAGAAGTCGGTAACCCGCTCTCGCCCACCCCGGAACTCCAACCGACGTCAGGTCATCCCGATCGCCTTCGTGGTTGATCGTCCGGACTCGGAGATGCTCAACGACGAAGAGTGGGTTGTCGGGATCGCGACCGCTAATCCCTTCTTCGTGAATGAAGCCTCCAAGCCAAAGCCCTGGCCCAAATGGGTTCCGGACATGCTCCGGGACAGCGAGTACCTCATTTGCAGCTTGAGGTCATGGCATCAGGTAGACAGCATCGGGAATTACAGCTACGAATTCTGGGACTTTGAATCATCGTGGACATCGGATGCGCTCGTGGTGCGAGCCCTCGCCGATTGGCGAGAAGATTCGGACCACGTCGGCAACATCACGGCTATGGCTGTGGACTTCGCCCCAACTCCCGGACCGCTATTGGCCAGCTCCGATTAGCTCGCCTCGAAACGCCCTAGCGAGCACTGACTGTTTACTCCGCTCGGTCACCCTTAAAGCTGCGGCAATGCGATTTGTGATCGAGGTCGCTAGTTGATACAACGTTTCAACTTTCCGGACAATCTCTCTCTGTTCCTCAATGGGTGGTAATGCGACCGCAACTTGCGACAGGATTGCGAGATTGATATTCGCCTGGGCAGTCGCCGGTGCAAACGCAGCAAGGTCACGCCGTGCAGTTCGGATGAACAGTTCAAGATATTGAGGCAGTACAACGCTCTCGTCGACAATCACACCGACCACGCTGTCTGGAAAGCAGCACGGATATGTCAAGAGTGCACTGTCGGCAATGTTCGCAGCGATCGTGATACACACCGTATTCTCAGGCCACAGTCGACTCTGCGATAACCCTCTATCGTTGTACGTCTTCGTGTGAGATACAACACGTCCACCTGATCTGGCGACCTCGCCTGTCTGAATGAACGGATATGGCCCGCAATAGAGTCCCGGATCGTCACGGGGGCGATGTTTCGATTTCCCTCGGCCCATTTCGCCTAGCTCCGGCAATGCGGCCCAGCACCAGCTCTCGGGTAAGTCCGGCAGATCAACTGGGCTTGCCATTGTCGGAGCAACATAGCGACTCCCTTGCGTGACTTTCTCGGCTGATCGCCTTCGGTAAAGCGCCTCTTGAGCGAACTCGACGACGTTGTGCTCTCGCCAATCGCCTGTCAGCCGTCCCGAACAGGCAGAGGCAAGCACGGCTTGTCGGAATCTATCGATAGCCAGCTGCGATGCAGCGAGATGTTGGGCCGTCGTACTAGCGCCGGTCCTTGCTGTTTCAATGGCTCGAACTATTGCGCGCTGCGCTTGCTTCGACACTGGGAAGGATATCGAAAGGGCAGATAGGCCCTTCCAGTCAACCCTAGGTAGTTCGACTCCCGCAGAAATATGGTTCGCACGCTGAGCAACTGACAGCTGATTGAGAAACTGTGCGAGGTATCCGGGGTCGAGCCGTTCAGATTCACCAAATACTAGGAAATCTGTCGAGCAAATTCCATCAAAATTGGGCTGCGCAACCTTATTGAGATAGGGCCTCAGCTTGCCATATAAGACATTTCCCGCCCTGAAAGTTGCCTTGGCGCTCCGAACATCGGAGCCCAGACCGCTACCCAGAATCCGCATCGTATGAGCTTCAACGTGCTCTAGCCCCACGTAACGAGCATCCGGCACGAGTGCTGGATCAACCTTGTCCTTAACGAGTTCCGCAACCTCGCCGAGAGTCGATATCTCCCAGGACGGTGGTAATTCGAATTCACGGTCGCTCATTCGGCAGCGCCATTCCCTTCAAGAAGCCGCTGTATGTCAGCAAGTTCGTCAAGTGCAAGCTGCAGCTCCTCCATAGCCTCTGTAATCAGCTCCTCGGGCTCAGGCAGCTCGTTAGGATCGTCGACCTCTTCGTCTCGGAGCCACTTGAAGGCATCAAGCTTGTAGTGATGCTCCTTCACTTCATCGATCGAAAACTTCCGCCATCGCTCCTGGGATGAGTCCTTTTCGGAACGCTTACTCAGTCCGTTAGGATCGTCGCCGTAGCATTTCTCAAACTCATTGAAATGTTTTGCCGTAAGGGGCCGGCTTTTTTTAGTGATCTTCGGCACGTTCGCCCGAGCATCGTAAATCCAGACGGCTTCGGTGGGCCGACCTTTGGTGAAGAAAATGACGTTGGTCTGAGTTCCTTCGGTGTACGGGCTGAAGGTTCCACGAGGGCATCGGACGACGGTGTGGACATCGCAGTCCTCCATCAGGACTTCAAACACCTCTCCGGCCTGTTGTGCGAAGAGGACGTTGTCTGGAACGACAATCGCTGCTCGTCCGCCCGGCTTGAGGATCGTCAGCACGTGCTGGATGAAGTTGAGTTGCTTGTTGCTGGTCTGGACGACGAAGTCTTCACGATCAGGTGCCTGGTTGGCCCCCTTCGTCCCGAACGGCGGGTTCGTGAGAATTACGTCGTAACGCTGAGCGGGCGGCACTTCGTAGATCGAGTCGGCGAGCGTGATGTGCGGCTCAACCTGGTGGAGGTACATATTCATGAGGGCCAGGCGACGGGGTCGAGCGACAAGCTCCTGCCCGAAGTAGGTCTCGGTGCGAATCCGCTTTGCGGTGTCACGGTCGAAGGCGCCGCCGGTCTCTGCCTTGAGCCACTCATAGGCAGCGATAAGGAAGCCTCCGGTTCCGCAGGCCGGATCGTCAATCGCAAATCCCTTGCTCACCCTTGGGTCGGGCTTCACGCAGTGGACGATGCTTTGGATGAGGATGCGTGGTGTGAAGTACTGACCTGCGCCCTTCTTGCCTTCGCTCGCCGCCTTCTCCAGCAGGCCCTCGAACGCCTCTGCCTTGATGTCGGTATCGATTGCGATCCACTCGGTCTCGTCGATTAGGCCGATGAGCTTCCCGAGGCTGACGGGGTTCGTGAATCGGTTCTGCGCCCCTCCGAAGATGTCGCCAAGGATGCCGGGCTGCCTGCCGAGCGTCCGAAGCGCTTCGATGTAGACGTCAAGGAGTTGCGTACCAGATTGCTTGCGGAGGTAGGGCCAGTCCGTCTCAACCGGGACGTCGACTCCCCGTTCATCTGCCATCTTGAGGAAGAGGAGGTAGGTCAACTGCTCGATGTAGTCGCCATAGTCGACGCCATCGTGCCGGAGCGTGTGGCAGAAGCCCCAGAGCTTGTTGACGACGTCGGTCATGCAGCCACCAATTCCTTGTTGAGCTCGTCGAGAAGCTCAGCGAGGTGCCCGTCGAACGTGCGGTTGGCTCTACCCCAACCGCCCCTGTCAGCGAGCACGGGGATGTTGTCGAAGTCATCGGGCTCGATCGATAGGTTCTGGACGAGGTGTTGGCGGATGTATCCCATCCACTTATTTTGCTCCTCGGTAAGGCTGCGCCCGGATGAGACGGTAGTCACGGCAGCGTTCACTCTCTCCTCGGCAGTCAGCAGGGCCGATGTCTCACTCGCTGCACGCTTCACCATCGAGATGATGTCGACGAGCGCCTTGTGGTGGGTCATCTTGAATGCCTTCTCAAGGTTCGCCTCGGTGAAGTGCTCCGGGGCGTGGTTGAGTGCTTCTCGTAACTCCTTGAGTGGTCCGGCACCCCAGTCCGCTGGCTTGGAGAGCAGGATGCGGAGGGCTCGAATCTCGTCGACGTGCTCGTCGACGAACTGCTCGAAGAGCTTGAGGTAGTCGTCGGGCCTGTACTCCTTGCCGACGCCTGCCTTGATGAGCCACTCAGATTCGACGGTGTCGGTAACCCCAGTGGCGACGATGAAGCTGCGCTCTGCTCTCGGATAGTCCTTGAGGAGCGCCAAGAAGTCCGGATTCCGGAGGATTGCCATGGTGTTGGTGAAGTCTCCCCGCACCTTGGCCGGTAGCTCCGCTGCAAAGCGAGCAACGTCTCCGTCCGCAATAAAGCGAGCGAACAGGTCCCGAGCATTCCCACTCATGTTCTTGTCGATGCGCTGAAGGCGCTTGGAAAGTCTCTTCGTGTTGTAGTCCCGATCGGTGTTCTGCCAGATTTCCTCGACGATCTGTTCTACGGACTTGCCGTCACCCTCGGGAGGTTCGACCGTCATGCCGGTCGTGTTTCGGAAATACTCGAAAAGGGACCCGTCGAAGCAGTCGAAGACGACAAAGTGGTCCTTGCCAGGGACGAGGTCGGGTGAGCGACGAGTTCCCCGTCCGAGCATCTGCTCGAACAGGATTCGAGATTTCACCGGACGGAGAAACACCAGGAACTCAAGGTCTGGGATGTCGACGCCGGTCGTGAGAAGGTCCACCGTCACCGTGATCTTGGGATTCGGTCGGTTTCGGAACTCTCGAATCTTCTGCAAGGGCCGGTCGACACGACCAGTGATCTTCGAGACGAACGCCTCACCTCGTCCGAAGACGTCACGAGCCTGATCAACGAGCTGGTCAGCGTGGGACGTGTGTGGAAGATCGTTCGCAGCGAAGATGAGAATCTTTGGGAAGCGCCCCGTGGCAGCCTCGTGCCCCTCGGCGTAGCGCTTCAGCTCCTCCAGAATCTTCTTGTTCGAGTCCGGTGCCGTGATCTTCCGTTCGACTTCGGATGCATCGAAGAGTCGTTCATCTTCGAGGAAGTCGAGCTGTCGAGCACCAGTGTCGGTGTCTACTTCATCGACCTGTTCGCCCTCATGGAGGAATACGCCGTTCATCCGGACGTCGCTCTTGACCCGGACGACGTCGTAGTCAACGAGGTAGCCCTCCCGGACGGCTCGCTCATAGTCGTAGCGGTACACCATGTTCTCGAAGTACGCCATCGTGTGTGCGGCAGGAGTAGCAGTCAGTCCGATCTTGGTTGCATCGAACCAGTCGAGTGTCGATCGCCAGATCGAGAGTTCCTTGGCTGAGTAGCCACGGTGGCACTCGTCGGCCACGATGAGATCGAAGGCGTGGATCGGGATGTCGAGCTTCTTGGCGTCCTCGTCTCCTGAGTCACCCTCGCCGAAGTGGATACCTGCCTCACTCCCGAACAGGTTGATGCTCATCCTCTGGATGGTGGAGACGTAGACGAAGGCATCCCCAAGCTTGGGGTTGGTGAGGAGAGAGTTCGGCATGACGTTCGGGTCGAATTTCTCGTCGGCGTCAAAGTCGATCTGCTGGAAGCGCTGCGAGTAGACCGGGTAAATCTTGTCGAACTTCAGCCCCGGCTCAGCTTCGAAGCTGGCGAACGCCCGGACTGTCTGGGCTGCCAGGGCTCGTCGATCGACAAGGAACAGCACCCGCCGAGCCACTCCGGATTTCATGAGCCGGTAAATCTCGTTGACGGTCATGAGCGTCTTGCCCGTGCCAGTCGCCATCGTCACCATCATCTTGCGGTGACGGTCTGTGATGGCTTGCTCGATTGCCGTGTTGGCCTCCACCTGGTAGGGACGGATTCCGGCTTGAACGGGGATCGCACGGAGGGCAGCGAGTTCGGCCTCAGTGTCTCGTTCCCCCATCTCACGAAGCGCCTTCACCGTGTGGAAGGCCGCCACCTTTCGGGAGCGGTTCATGGGGTGAGTGACATCGTGGAACCAAATCTCTTCACCGTTGGTCGAGTACAGGTTCGGCACACCGAACTCGCCCTGAAAGCGTTGAGCACTCGGAATCGCTCGGGCGTAGCGCTCGGCCTGCGGAAGAACGCCCTGTGGTCCGACCGTCAGTTTCTTGGCCTCGACGACAGCGAGTAGCTCGTCGTGGTCGGCGAGCACGTAGTCGGCGGGTCCGAGGTCGGTCTCGTACTCCTCGATGGCTACCGCTGGACCACTTCGCTGGTCTCCTGCGTAGGGGACGACGGTCCATCCCGACGCACGAAGCTTCGGGTCGATGCGGGTCTTCCTTGTCTGGCGCTCGCTCTCGCGCGGGCTCACGCTTCCGGCTCCCCGGGGTGTGCGGACTCTTGCCGTTCCGTCAGTGCAGAATTATTCATGAGATGTCATGAGTATGCACGAGACGTCAGCCGATTGGGCAGCTCAAGCGGCTGTATCGGGCGACACTGGGACGAATCCATCCTCACGAGCCTACTGAAGCAACTGCCCCCCGACCTGGGAAGCCCCGTCAGTCGGAGCCAGGCGCTTGCCGTAGGGACCTTCGCCATTCTCGACAAGAACACGGAGCTGCCGGTGTTTCCTCAGCAGCAGACTCCGCCCTTGCCGGTTCATGGTCGCCGACATCACGGAGCTGGAGCGGAGTCAAGGGGAGGGGACACCGTCCCTCGGGAGAACCGGAACGGAGTGGCGGCTCGCACCGCCTTGACGCCGAGAGGCTCCGAGACACACTCCAAGGATGAACCGCCGAGCGCTACGGCGTCTTCGGAAATTCGAGCCACTGTGCGTGTCCACGTGCAGCGGCTCGGCTTGCTGCTTCGTTAGCGAGTCGCACGGCTTCGGGATCGCCACTGGCAACTGCCGTCTTGATGATTTGCGCAGCGCTCTCATCCCAGAGGGTGAAGCGCCAACCTTCGTCTTCGCTCACGGCCATGGCACCGAGAAGTTCAGCAGCGTCTCGGGGGTGCGCGGATCTGAGGGCCGCAAGGCATTCGCCGCCTTGGTGGGCAGGCTCGGCGTGACCCGACAAGTCGAGTGCGTCACGCAACCCTTGAAGGCGAACGTCGAGTGGAATCTGGCTAGAGCAGAACCACCAACCGAACGCCGAGAGTTCACCTGACGGATTCGTCCGAGCTGCGGCAACTCGGCTGTCCCATAGTGCGAGCAGTCGTTCGAGTACCGGCTCTTCGAGCGGCGGTCCTTCAGGAGCGAGGCCACGACCAACTGCCTCAAGAAGTGCGTGCCGAAGTTCTTCGTCGGCTACCGCCAGGAGGTCAGCGAGCAGTCCATCCTCAAGCCCGATCTCGCCCGACCAATACAGACTGACGAGATGGTTGCCCAACGCCTGGTCTCGTGCACGCTGGCGTCGCTCATCGTTGCCGGGTTCTACCCGACGGACGGCCAACGCATACTGGTCACGAAGAGCAAGCCACGTTGGCTTGTTACGGAGTCCTCGCCAGAGGTAGCCATCCCAGGCGGCGGTCCAGAGGTGTCGAAGTTCCTCTTCGGCGGGGAAGATTCGGGAGGCTGCGCTCTCCGCCCAGGGTCGGTCAAAGGCGACGAGGTTGCTGAAGTTCCTGCCGATCACTGATCGCACGGCGACCGAGGGGTCCGTCGCTGGATCAAGGTGTCTGTCAACGATGGAGATGACGTCCTCGAATGAGGAGTCGGGATCACGATGGTGCTTCCACACGCCGTACTCGATGACCGCTTCGAGGGCTCGGCTCCGCACGCTGTTGAGGGACAGGTCCTCCGGACTCATGTTCGGCGGGCCGTACTTCTCCTCATCGGCTGGCGTCGGGTGGGGATCATTCGTGACACTCTCGATGATGGGCAGAGCCCGGTCGCCGTGCTCGGGTCCAAGCGGCTTAGCAGACCGGAAGCCAGTCGAAAGAAGGCGGACTACCTCAAGCCGAGTCCATCCCCACCGATTGCTGCCGTCGTCCCCGTCGGTAATGGTGGTAGGGCGGTGAACTATCGCCTCGGAGAGGTCCAGCGCACGGTCCCAGTCAACGTCCTTGCCGTCGTTGACGGCTCGGTTAAGTCCGTTGACGATGCCGTTGACATATTCGATGTCGAGCGCTGCAAGCCGCTCGGCGAACGAAAGGTAGCGGTTTGGGTCAGCGGCGACGATATCCATGAGCGTCGATGCCAACCCCTCCTTTGACGGGTCTTGAAAGCCGCCTGACGGGACGAAGCTTGCGAGGTAGTCGATCAGCGCATCGACATCGAGTCCAGCGAGTTCCTCGGCAGTCGTCGGGCTCCGAGCGCCGATGAAGCCTCCACTCGTTGGAAGCACCCGACTGGAGTGGGGACCGTGCACTTCGAGGTACTGCTCGTACCGAGCCCGCCATGCCTCCGGGAGCTGCTCGGCGATGGACGTCAGTCGTCCCAAGATGGTCATCTCGACGAATCCCGTCGTCTCGTCAGCCGTGGGCTCACGCGCATGACTGTTGCGAACCCATCCTGCGTATTGCTCAGTGTCGGGCTCGTGTTCGATGAGCGCAAGGACGGCGAGCTGTCCCTCGACGGTTAGACCGGCGAAGTGGGCAGCGAGGAGCCGTTCGTACTCGGGACGGAGTTGGTAGTCGCCGAAAACGTCAGGGTCAACGAGGCGAGCCTCCACCAGGGCGATGTCGAGCGCCCCGTGGACCCGAAGCACGTTGAATGCGAGCCGTCGGAAGATGGACCACTGCCGTGCCTCAAGGTTCTCGACAAGAGCGTGGAGGTCTCCCGGTGTTCTCGCTACGTACGCAACCGTGCCGTCACGGAGCGCCGACGTGAGATGAGTCTTGGTACCGAGATCATGGCTGAGTCCTTCTGGAGCCACCTCACGACACCAGATCGAGGAATAGTCGATGTGGCCTGCGACCATCTCGTCGGAGGACGACATCACGATCGCCTGCTCAAGTAACTCGGCGAGCATATCCAGGGCGGGCATGCCCACCGCCTGGACGAGCCGGGGCATCTGCCGTTGAAGGATGTCCCCGTAGAGGTGCTCGTCAACC